>Ga0213829_1002664_pt1 | contig 11472 bp, 8 predicted proteins | sample MC6MC0896MG_FD_180665 | JGI IMG/M metagenome (GOLD analysis project Ga0213829, IMG submission 180665) | Enriched soil aggregate microbial communities from Iowa State University, Ames, United States - MC6-MC0896-MG | ecosystem: Environmental > Terrestrial > Soil > Unclassified | place: USA: Iowa...
CACCAGGACCACGGCACCAGCCCTGACGTCTGCCAGCGCTCCATCCAGCTGGGCTTCAGCTCGGTGATGATGGACGGCTCCCTCGGTGAAGACGGCAAGACCCCGACCGACTATGACTACAACATCCGCGTTACCCAGCAAACCGTGGCCATGGCTCACGCCTGTGGCGTATCGGTAGAAGGCGAGCTGGGTTGCCTGGGTTCGCTGGAAACCGGCATGGCCGGAGAAGAAGACGGCATCGGCGCCGAAGGCGTTCTGGATCACAGCCAGATGCTGACCGACCCGGAAGAAGCCGCTGACTTCGTCAAGCGCACGCAAGTCGACGCCCTGGCCATCGCCATCGGCACCAGCCACGGCGCCTACAAGTTCACCAAGCCACCTACCGGTGATGTGTTGGCGATCGACCGCATCAAGGAAATCCACAAGCGCATCCCGAACACTCACCTGGTGATGCACGGTTCGTCTTCGGTGCCGCAAGATTGGCTGGCGATCATCAACCAGTACGGTGGCGACATCAAGGAAACCTACGGCGTGCCGGTAGAAGAAATCGTTGAAGGCATCAAGCACGGCGTGCGCAAGGTCAACATCGACACCGACCTGCGCCTGGCGTCCACCGGTGCGATGCGTCGCCTGATGGCCACCAACCCGAGCGAATTCGACCCACGCAAGTTCTTCGGCGCGACCGTGACCGCAATGCGCGACGTGTGCATCGCTCGTTATGAAGCCTTTGGTACGGCTGGCAACGCTTCGAAGATCAAGCCGATCTCGCTGGAAGGGATGTATCAGCGTTACCTGAAGGGTGAGTTGAACGCTAAGGTCAACTAAGACTTCAGCGTTTTATCGGTAATTAAAAAACCCGCAGCGATGCGGGTTTTTTATTTCCAGCCAAATCGCCAAACATCCTTTCCCAGGCTGACCATGATGAATGTCCGTTTGCATAGGGCGCTTTTAAACCGGCATGGTGGATGGGCCGCCCTGGATGATTGAGCGTGGCCGAGGCGATGACTCTAGCGTTAGCGGTCAATCGGAATCGCGTGGACGGCGAGCTGCTTGCAAATGTGCAGCGTAAATAGGATGGCGGGCGGGTGGCGGCGCTGAAAGACACTGTTGCGTCGGGTTAAAGCGCATAGCTTTGGGCAAGACGGGCGTTTGTATGGCACGTTATTGCCAATTTATCTAAAGGACTGTCATATCTGACAGTATACGGCCGTTATTGATCCTCTCAGGATAAAAGCTCCACCCTGAAATGGAGTATTCAGTCATGAGCACCAAGGATGTAAAACCAAAAGCGAAAGGCCCTGCGCCTGTAACCATTCCAATTGCACCAGATGCGGGGAGTCTCCAAAACTCTAAAGGACCCGCGCCTTTCACGCTTCCGAAAGAGTCAGAATAAGTCCGTATAAAAACCCGCAGCGATGCGGGTTTTTTATTACGTGAAAATTGACTACTGACGCTTGGGTGTTTCAAACCCGCGCTGCTCAATCACCCGAAACACATCGCTCACATCCTGAATCATGATCCGGGCAATGTTGGTAACGGTGTTGGGGCTCTGCTGATAATCCAGAAAATGCCCCGATTTCACTACGGCCTGTAAAGCTGGGATTTTTTGCGATTGATACGATTCAATTACCTATCGTGATCAATATCCAGCTTGGTAAACGTCACCTCCCCCCCTTCACTGGTGTACCCGGTGTGGTCCTGCACATACACCCCGGCCTTGAAGTACAGCGGCTTGACGCTCCAGGTCTTGCTGATGTCGGTATTCCACTGGTAGCCCGCCGCGCTGACACCCAGTGCGCCGCGGGGGCTCAGGTGAATCATGTAGGAGAATTGTTGATCCAGCTTCACGCCGGTGGCAATGGTGATCACCCGGGCGTCGGTGTCGTCGGGGCGCATGCGCACTTTGGCGACAATGTTTCCAGACTGCGTGCCGGTCTGATACTGGTACTCGACCTTCACCATGGGTTTCTGGCTGTTGTAAGCGTGAATCTGGCCGATGACGATCTTGCCGGAACTGGGCACCTGGTTGACCGCCAGCGTGGCACGCAAGGAGTTGTCGGCGTCCGGGTAGAGCCAATTGCGCAGCGTTCCGTTGCTGTAGGTTTCGCGCAATTCGGTGCGCGGATATGAGGCGTTTTCAGTGCGAGTGCCCGTCACTGGTGTCCAGAAAAACAGGGTACCGGTATCAGAGTGGAAGTATTGATCCTTGAAGCCGTCCACCAATTTGGGCGTATCGACGGTGTACGGCGGATTGCCGACAGGAACACTCAGGTTCCAGGTTGCGAGATCGATCATAGTCAAAAAGCTTCCACTGTTTTTTGTTGCACGCGCGTTCCAAATGCTCTAGGGCGCGCCTCGGAGGGCGGTCTTTATAGTCGCTGAACACTGATTTGTTAATGCCCGTCCGGCAGTTGGTTGGCGTCAACATCCTGTCGTAATGCCATCTTCCCCGGTTTCAGGGGCTTGTAGGGGTGACCGTTAGTCGGCAAATGAACTCAGTGGTTAAATGATGGCGTTATGACACCTTCTGCTTTTACAGATCACGGTCTAGAGTGAAGGCTTAGTATTTGTCCGGCCTTCATTAGTAGCCGGTCTGCCGCCCCGAAAAAGAGAAGCAGCATGGAATGCGCGCAAGCGACACCAGCCGAAGCCAGCTCAATTCTTTTAATCGTCGATGATTACCCGGAAAACCTGATCAGCCTGCGCGCGCTGCTCCAATGCCAGGACTGGCAGGTGATGACCGCCGCCTCGGGCTTCGAAGCCCTCGACCTGTTGCTCGTACACGATGTCGACCTGGTGTTGCTGGATGTTCAAATGCCGGGCATGGACGGCTTTGAAGTCGCGCGCCTGATGCGCGGCAGTCAGCGCACCTGCCACACGCCGATCATTTTCCTCACCGCCAACGAACAGTCCCAGGCCGCCGTGATCAAGGGCTATGCCAGCGGCGCGGTGGATTACCTGTTCAAACCCTTCGACCCGCAAATCCTCAAGCCGAAAGTCCAGGCGGTGCTTGAGCATCAGAGAAATCGCCGCGCATTGCAGCGTCTGAGCCACGATCTTGAGGTTGCTCGCGCATTTAATGCCTCGGTGTTGGACAACGCCGCTGAAGGCATCGTGGTGGTCGGTGAGGATGGTCTGATCCGTTTTGCCAATCCGGCGATGTCGCGGCTGCTCAACGCCACCGTGCAAGACCTGCAGGGCAAGGATTTTCTGGATTACCTGCAAAAGCCACACATCCCTGTCTGGGCCGACTCCGAATTGCTCGGCGGTTACCGGCGCGGTGAAACCCTGCGCCTGCATGACGCATTGCTGCGCACGGCACCGGGTCAGCAAGTACCCGTAGCGCTGTCCTGCGCACCTTTGCCTGCCGAGCAGCAGGCCATGGTGGTGACGGTGCTGGACATGTCGGTCGTGTGTCATTTGCACCAGCAGCTGGAGTATCAGGCGGTGACCGACCCGCTGACCGGCCTGCTCAATCGTCGGGGTTTCTACCAGACCGTGGAAAACCTTCTGCTGCGTGGTGAGCGCGCTGACAGTGTCTGGGTATTGCTGTATCTGGACCTCGACGGCTTCAAGCGGGTCAATGACTCCCTCGGTCACGATGCCGGTGACCGGGTGCTGCGCTGGGTGTCCGAACAGTTGAAGGCCTGTCTGCGACCCTTTGACATCCTGGCGCGCATGGGCGGCGACGAGTTCACGGCATTGCTGGACCTGGAATTCCCCGAGCAAGCGGCAAAGATTGCCGAGAAGCTGATTGAGCGTGTGTCGATCTGTCAGCAGATCGACGGTCTGGATATTGCGCTGGGCGCCAGCATCGGTATCGCCACTTTCCCTGATTGCGGGGCCAATCTCGACGGCTTGCTGCGCGCGTCGGACATCGCCATGTATGAAGCCAAGCGTGCCGGCCGTCAGCAGTATCGCTTCTACGATCACGCAATGAATGGCCGGGCACGCTCGCGGTTGATGCTCGAAGACAGTGTCCGGGCAGCCATCGATAACCGTGATTTCAACTTGGTGTACCAACCTCAGGTATCCATCGCCAGCGGACAGATTCGCGGCTTCGAAGCGTTGCTGCGCTGGCAGCACCCGAGTGTTGGCGATGTGCCACCAGGGTTGTTTATGCCATTGCTGGAAGAGGCGCGATTGATCAGTCGGTTGGGCAGTTGGATCTACCAGTGCGGGGCAGGTCAGCGCAAGGCCTGGGAGACCCTGTTTGCCGAGGACCTGGTGCTGGGCGTCAGTCTGAGCGGCACGCAGTTCGGCATGCCCAATCTGGTCACCGAATTGCGCCAGGTGCTGGAGCGCAACGGTTTACAGGCACGTCATCTGGAAGTCGAGGTTACCGAAGAGGCCTTGATGCACAATCCCGACGAAACCCGCAAACAGCTGCGTTTGCTGCGCAATCTGGGGGTGCGGGTGGCCCTGGATGACTTTGGTTCCGGGCCGTGCTCGCTGTCTCATCTGCGCGACCTGGAGTTGGACACACTTAAGCTCGACCGTCAGTTGATCTCTCGGCTGCCGGCGTCTTCACGGGATGCGGCGCTGGTGCGCAATGTAATCGACCTGTGCAAGCAATACGATCTGGTGGTGGTTGCCGAAGGCGTAGAAACCGTTGCGCAATATGAGTGGCTGCACGCTAATGGCTGCGAGTATGTACAAGGGTTTTTGATCGGGCTACCGATGAAGGCCGAGGATGTCGGCGACTTTGTGCAGCCATTCGACTGGAGCACGCTGGTGCGCTGAATTCGCTACACTGGCGACCTGTTCGTTTCTGATGTTGCCCGTCCCGATGACCGTGTTGAAATACCTCCAGGCTTATCCCGCCGCGTTGCAGGACCAGGTGCGCCAGCTGATCGCCGAAGGTCGGCTGGATGACTATCTGAGCCAGCGTTACCCGCAGAAGCACGACGTGCAGAGCGATAAGGCGCTGTATACGTACGCGCTGGACTTGAAGCAAGCGTTCTTGCGTAACGCCCCGTCCATCGACAAGGTCTTGTTCGACAACCGTCTGGACCTGACCCATCGCGCCCTCGGCCTGCATACGACGATCTCCCGGGTGCAGGGCGGCAAGCTCAAGGCCAAGAAAGAAATTCGCGTGGCCTCGTTGTTCAAGGAGGCACCTTCCGAGTTTCTGAAAATGATCGTTGTGCATGAGCTGGCGCATTTCAAGGAGTCGGATCACAACAAGGCGTTCTACAAGCTGTGCGAACACATGTTGCCGGGGTATCACCAGGTGGAGTTTGACCTGCGGGTTTATCTGACCTGGCGGGATTTGCAATAAGGATCAAAAGGTAGCAGCCTTCGGCAGCCCCAACAGGGCTGCGAACTTTTGATCTTTGAATGATGTGGAGCGCAGGGATGGATGTCAGCAAGACCAAGAGCAGCTTCTACCGCCGGTTGTACGTGGCGTACCTGATCGACAGCGGGCTGGCGAGCAGCGTCCCGGCGTTGACTGAGGTGACCGGCATGCCACGGCGCACCGCACAGGACACCATCGCGGCGCTGGCGGATCTGGATATTGTTTGCGAGTTCGAACAGGAAGAAGGCGCGCGCAATCACGCCGGGCGTTATCGGATTCGCGAGTGGGGGGCGATCGACCCGGGGTGGATCGAGCGTCATTTGCGGCAGATCAAGGCGGTGTTGGATTACCCCTGATAGTCGGCGCCTGTGCTAACGCCATCGCTGGCAAGCCAGCTCCCAGGGATCGCGGATGGAATACAAATATGTAATCCAACCCGGAACCTGTGGGAGCTGGCTTGTCGGATCGCCGCACCGCAGCGATGGGGGCCTCAGGAACGACGCATCCCTATATGCGGAATATCATCCTCAAGAAACTCCTCACCCGCCACGACAAACCCATACCGGCCGTAATACCCCTGCAAGTGCGATTGGGCCGACAGATAGACAGGCATGTCGGGCCAGCGCTTTTCAGCCTGTTTCAACGCCTGATCGATCAACTCATGCCCCAGTCCCTTGCCACGCGCCTGGGGTGCGGTAATCACCCGTCCGATCACCACATCGCCACCCTGTAGCTCCGGATCAAGCAACCGCAGGTACGCCACCAGGCGGTCACCGTCCCAACCCATCAAATGGCAGGTGTCGCCTTCCAGATCCTGGCCATCCACGTCCTGATAGGCGCATTTCTGCTCGACAACGAACACCTGCGCACGCAACTGCAGAATGGCGTACAGCTGCTCTTTGCCCAGGTCAGTGTGGTGTTTGCAGACCCAATCGATTGTCATCTTCACATTCCTTGATCAACTCGCTCTGATACTAAGCGCCCAGGCCAACGATGTCTGTATGGCGAACAACGCTGTGACAAAGGTCAAGGTGTCACTGGTCATTTCGCACCTGTCACGCCTCGTTCGTGTCCTTGATCAAATGCGCCGCCAACGTGCGCAACGGTCCCAGTTGCCGGCAGATCAACCCCAACTGCGTCTGCACCAACCGTTGTCCTTCATCGATCTCATCGGGCATGTGTTCCAGCGCATTGGCCAGCGCTTCTTCTTCGTCGCTCTGAATCGCAATCGGTTGTTTACTCGCCAGGCCCTGGGCGATTTCATCGATGCTGGCGGCCAGTCTCGTCCCTGCATCCTCGATCAAATGCTCGCGCACGTCTGGCGGTAGTCGGGTTTCGCGATGCGCGCCCAGACCTGACAAATAGCTGAGCAAGGTGTGCGACAGCACCAGAAACCGAAACCCGACATCCGCCTCCTTACGGAAATGACCCGGCTCCATCAGCATGTTCGCCAAGGTGGTGGACAGCGCGGCATCAGCGTTGTGGGCATTGCGTCGGGCCAGGCGATAGGCCAGGTCGTCGCTTTTGCCGGCGGCGTATTGCTGCATGATCTGGCGCAGATAAATGCTGTTGCAGGTCAAGGTGTTGGCCAGCACTTTGTTCAGGCGTCTACCTTGCCAATCCGGCAGGAACAGGAACACCGCCAGCCCGGCAATCAGGCTGCCGAGCAAGGTATCGAACAGTCGCGGCAGGAATAGCCCGTACCCGTCCCCGACCTGGTTGAAGCAGAACAACACCATCAGGGTGATTGCCGCCGTCGCCAGGGTATAGCGGGTGGTGCGGCTGATAAAGAACACCACACCGGCGGCGATCGCGAAGCACGACTGGACCAGGGGGTTGGGGAAAAGATCGAAAAGCGCCCAAGCCACGGTCAGGCCGATGGCGGTGCCGATGATCCGTTGGCCCAGCTTCAATCTTGTCGCGCCATAATTCGGTTGGCAGACAAAGAGCGTGGTAAGGATGATCCAGTAACCCTGGGACGGGTGGATCAGATGCACCATGCCGTAGCCGATGCTCAGGGCCAGGGGCAATCGCAGGGCATGACGGAACAGCAGCGAGGTGGGCGTCAACTGCGTACGCAAGCGCATCCACACATCCTTGAGGCTGCGTGGCGAACGGTCGAGCAGGCTGCTGTCGGTGGCATCGGCCAGCGCGTCGGGGTTGCTGGCATCGCTGAGCAGGCGGTCAAGGGTGCCGAGGTTGGCCGCCAGTGCGCGCAATGAACGCAGCAGGCCGCGCCAGGCCGGGTTGCTCTGGCTGCGCAGGTGTTCTATAGAGGCGTGCAGGTCGCTCAGGGCTTCGGCGAAACTGGCGTCATAGATAAATGGCTGGCGCATCTGGATCGACTCGGCCAGCGCGCGACAGGCTTTGCCTTGCTGGCGCAGCAGGCGCTGACAGCGGAACAGCACGTCGCTGTGGAAGAAGGCATCGGCCAGGGCGTTGTAAGGGTAGTGCGAGGAGCTGGCGCGCTCGTGGATGTCCTGGGCGAGGAAATACAACTTCAGGTAACGGCTGACTTTCGCCCCTGGCCGACCATCGCCGACCCGGTGCAGGATGATCTCCTTGGCGGCGTTCAATGCGGCCACCACCCGGCCGTTCTGCTGGGCCAGTTCGAGGCGGCGTGCTTCCACGTCCATCTGCCGGATCGGCTCGAACAGCGACGATTTCAGCTTCAGGTAATAACCCAATTCGCGAAACAATCGCGCCAGGCTCTGCTGCACCGGCTGGTTGGAGAACATCGCCTGCCACAGCACCGAGAGCAAACCATACCAGGCCGCTCCCGCTACCAGCAGCACCGGTTCATGCCAGAAATCAGTGACTGCGCCGCCACGCTGTTCGACACCGATCATGGTGTAGACCGACAGAATCAGTGTTGCCGATGCAATCGCACCGTAGCGTTCGCCCAAGGCGCCCAGCATGGTCAGGCCGAAACTGGCCAGCGCGAGGGCAATGACAAAGACGACGGGATAGGGGAACAGCAGTTCGACGGAAAGGGCGGCGACACTGAAACACACCAGCGTCACGGCCAGGGCGTTGAGACGGCCTTGCCAACTGTCGTCGGTCTCGGCCAGGGCGCTGGCGATGATGCCCAGGAACAACGGGATCAGCAGCGCCATCTCGTCCTGATACCAGCACAGCGCCATGCTGCCGGTCAGGGCGATGAACACTCGCACGCTGTAGCTGAATTTATCCAGCGCCCAGAGGCGACGCAGAGATTGACTGAACGGGGTCGATGACATGAAGTGCGAAGGCCTTCCGAGGCAATGAAGCTAAATTGAGCCAGTAATGACGTCGACGCAATGGTGCCGATCACATCTGACAGCAAAAACTGTTCCTTGTCTTTGAACCATTACAGGATTTGAAACGCGATCCCCTGTAGGAGCTGGCTTGCCAGCGAAGCACTCCCAGGCGCCGCGTTTATCCTGAATGCACGCGTAATCGTAACGACCTTCGCTGCGGTGCGACGATTCGACAAGCCAGCTCCTACAGGAAGCGGTGTAGTCAGAGGAGGCGATGTGATCAGGGAGATAGGGTGATCAGACGTACTGCGCAGCCGCGTACCCGGAGGCCCAGGCCCACTGGAAGTTGAAACCACCCAGATGCCCGGTCACGTCGAGCACTTCGCCGATAAAGTAAAGGCCAGGGCTTTTCAGCGATTCCATGGTCTTGGACGAAACCTCGCGGGTGTCGACGCCGCCCAGGGTTACTTCAGCCGTGCGATAACCTTCGGTGCCGGCCGGTACCACTTTCCAGCTCGCCAGTTTCTCCGCGATGTCGGCAATTTCCGCGTGGGTGTACTGTTTCATCGGCTTGGAGGCGAACCAGTTGTCTGCCAGCAGGTTGGCCATCTTCTTGGTGAAGATTTCACCCAGCAGGGTTTTCAGTTCGCTGTTCGGGCGTTCGGCTTGTTGCTGTTGCAGCCAGCTCGGCACGTCGTGATCCGGCAGCAGGTTGATTTCCACCGTGTCGCCGGACTCCCAGAACGAAGAAATCTGCAAAATCGCCGGGCCGCTGAGGCCGCGGTGGGTAAACAGGATGTTCTCGCGAAAGCTCTGGTCGTTGCAGCTCACCAGGCAATCCACCGACGTACCGGACAGCTCGGTGCAAAGCTCCTTGAGCTGATCGGTGATGGTGAACGGCACCAAACCCGCGCGGGTCGGCAGCAAATCGTGGCCGAATTGCCTGGCCACCTGATAGCCGAAACCCGTCGCGCCCAGGGTCGGAATCGACAGGCCGCCCGTGGCGATGACCAACGACTCGCAGGTGATCTGGCCCAGCGTGGTGTCCAGCAGGTAACCCTGTTCGAGTTTCTCGATGGTCTGGATCGATGTGTCCAGGTGCAGGTTCACGTCGAGCTGCTCACACTCGTTGAGCAGCATCTCGAGGATGTCGCTGGATTTGTTGTCGCAGAACAGCTGGCCGAGTTTTTTCTCGTGATACGGCACGCCGTGTTTGGCGACCATGCCGATGAAATCCCACTGGGTGTAACGGGCCAGGGCGGATTTGCAGAAGTGCTCGTTCTGCGAGAGAAAATTGCCAGGTTCGGTGTACATGTTGGTGAAATTGCAGCGGCCACCGCCCGACATCAGGATTTTCTTGCCGGCCTTGTTGGCGTGATCGAGCAGCATCACTTTGCGTCCACGCCCGGCGGCGGTCAGCGCACACATCAACCCTGCGGCGCCAGCGCCAATTATCACGACTTCGGTAGAACGCAAAACGGTGTCCTCACACAAATTTTCAATTCACCGACGAACCAATGTGGGAGCGGGCTTGCCCGCGATAGGGCCAGTACATTCAACATTAATGTTGCCTGTCAGACCGCTATCGCGGGCAAGCCCGCTCCCACAGGGGATCTTCGTTAGGTAGCAGATCGCTTACAGGATGCGCACGCGCAACGAACGGCCTTTGATCTTGCCGTCGTTCAAGCGCTGCAGGGCCTGCTTGGCGATCCCGCGCTCCACGGCTACAAATGCCTGGAAATCGAAGATTGCAATCTTGCCCACCTGTGCACCCGGCACCCCTGCATCGCCCGTCAGTGCACCCAGAATGTCACCTGGACGGACCTTGTCTTTACGGCCCGCGCCGATGCACAGCGTGCTCATCACCGGCAGCAGCGGCCCGCCGCCCTGGGCGGTGAGGTTGTCCAGCTGATCCCAGCTCAACGGCGACTGCTGCAGTTGCTCGATGGCCTGGGCGCGGTGCGCTTCGGACGGAGCAACGAGGCTGATCGCGATACCTTTCTCACCGGCGCGGCCGGTACGGCCTACACGGTGGATGTGGATTTCCGAGTCACGGGCCAGTTCGACGTTGAGCACCATGTCCAGCGCATCGATGTCCAGGCCGCGCGCGGCGACGTCGGTGGCGACCAGTACCGAGGTACTGCGGTTGGCGAACATCGCCAGCACCTGGTCGCGATCGCGCTGTTCCAGATCGCCGTGCAGGCCGACGGCAGAGATGCCTTTGGAGGTCAGGTGATCGACGGTTTCCTGGACCTGCTGCTTGGTGAAGCAGAACGCGACACACGAGGCTGGACGGAAGTGACCGAGCACTTTGGTCACGGCACTCATGCGCTCATCCGGAGAAATTTCGTAGAAGCGCTGCTCGATTTGCGTGTCGTCGTGGAACGCCTCGGCCTTCACGATCTGAGGGGTGCGCATGAATTTCGCCGCCAACTGCTTGATACCCGTCGGGTACGTGGCGGAGAACAGCAGGGTCTGGCGACGCTCTGGAGTCTGGGCAATGATTTCTTCGATGGAATCGTAGAAACCCATGTCGAGCATGCGGTCGGCTTCGTCGAGGATCAGCGTGTTCAGGCCATGGAGCACCAGCGAACCTTTGCGCAAATGCTGCTGAAGGCGGCCCGGGGTGCCGACGATGATGTGCGCGCCATGCTCCAGAGAGCCGATCTGCGGACCGAAGGACACGCCGCCGCACAGGGTCAGGACCTTGATGTTGTCTTCGGCACGGGCCAGGCGACGGATTTCCTTGGCGACCTGGTCGGCCAGCTCACGCGTCGGGCAAATGACCAGCGCCTGGCAACCGAAAAAGCGCGGGTTGATCGGGTTCAGCAGGCCGATCCCGAAGGCGGCGGTTTTGCCGCTGCCGGTCTTGGCCTGGGCGATCAGGTCCATCCCCTTGAGGATCACCGGCAAGCTTTGCGCCTGGATCGGCGT
>Ga0213829_1002665_pt1 | contig 11471 bp, 7 predicted proteins | sample MC6MC0896MG_FD_180665 | JGI IMG/M metagenome (GOLD analysis project Ga0213829, IMG submission 180665) | Enriched soil aggregate microbial communities from Iowa State University, Ames, United States - MC6-MC0896-MG | ecosystem: Environmental > Terrestrial > Soil > Unclassified | place: USA: Iowa...
CCAGGCCAATGGTTGCCAGTACCGCCATCGCCATCTGGTAGCCGCGCGCTTTGTCTTCGCCACCGAACCACTCTGCCATCGGCAGCAGGGACAGAGAGAGTATCAACGTAGCGATGCCGACCATGACAAAGCGATAAGACTGGCAGGAGACGCGCTCACCGGGATCGTTGGTAATCACGCCGCCCAGAGAGCAGTAAGGAATGTTAATCGCCGTGTAGGTCAGCGACATCAGGAAGTAGGTGACGAAGGCCCATATCACCTTGTTGTGATAGGTCCAGTCTGGCGTGGTGAACATCAAAACGCTGAACACCACATAAGGTACGGAAACCCACAGCAGCCAGGGACGAAAACGACCCCAGCGACTCTGGGTGCGATCGGCGATCGCGCCCATAATCGGATCGGTTACCGCATCGAGCACTCTGACCGAGAGCAGCAGGGTCCCCACCAGCGCCGGGGCCAGGCCGAAAACGTCGGTATAGAAGTAGTTCAGGAACAGCATGATGGCACCGCCAATCATGTTGCATCCGGCATCGCCCATGCCATATCCCAGTTTTTCCCGAAACGGGAGGGCTGTACCTTTCATGGTTTTCTCCTGCGCATCCAGTGTGAACAGGAATTATTGGCAGGAAATCAGCGAGATGAACGGGAGTAATTCGTTATGAAGATGGACAAAACAGTTGCGGGGAGAGAAGTGTGAACTGGATCGGGGCAGTTGAGACGGACAGAGAGGCGCGGGTGACGTGCTGCAACCCCGCAGGAGGTCGCAGCACGTGGTAAAGCATCAGGCTTTCTGTGTCTGGTTCTTGATAAAGTAACCCACGCCCAGAATCACCAGCCAGACCGGAATCAGCCAGACAGAGATCGCCATGCCCGGCGTGGTCGCCATCAGTACCAGAATCGCCGCCAGGAAAATCAGGCAAATCCAGTTACCCGCCGGATAGAGCAGCGCTTTAAAGCGGGTGGTTACGCCCTGCTGATCTTTCTTACGACGGAACTTAAGGTGCGCCAGGCTGATCATCGCCCAGTTGATCACCAGCGCAGAGACGACCAGCGACATCAGCAGACCAAACGCTTCACCCGGCATCAGATAGTTGATCAGCACACACAGCGCAGTGGCGACAGCAGAGACCAGAATCGTTAACACCGGCACACCACGACGATCGACCTTCAGCAGCGCTTTCGGCGCATTACCCTGCTGTGCCAGACCAAACAGCATACGGCTGTTACAGTAAACGCAGCTGTTATAGACCGACAGCGCCGCTGTCAGGATGACCACGTTGAGCGCATTCGCTACCATGGCATCGCCCAGCTCGTGGAAGATAAAGACAAACGGGCTGACTTCTGACGTGACACGCGTCCACGGCATCAGTGACAGCAGCACCGCCAGCGAACCAATGTAGAAAATCAGAATACGCCACAGCACCTGGTTGGTCGCTTTTGGAATGCTCACTTCCGGGTTATCGGCTTCAGCGGCGGTGATACCCACCAGCTCCAGGCCACCAAAGGAGAACATGATAATCGCCATGACCATCACCAGACCGCCGATGCCATGCGGGAAAAATCCGCCCTGTTCCCACAGGTTGCGCACGGTAGCCTGCGGACCCGCGTGTCCGCTGAACAGCAACCAGCCTCCGAACAGGATCATGCCAATCACCGCAACCACTTTAACGATGGCGAACCAGAACTCCATCTCACCAAACACTTTCACGTTGGTCAGGTTGATAGCGTTAATCATCACGAAGAAGATGGCAGCCGAAGCCCAGGTCGGAAAGTCTGGCCACCAGAACTGGACATATTTGCCAACGGCGGTGAGTTCCGCCATGGCGACCAGCACATAGAGCACCCAGTAGTTCCAGCCTGAGGCGAAGCCTGCAAAGTTGCCCCAGTATTTATACGCGAAGTGGCTGAAGCTGCCGGCGACCGGCTCTTCCACGACCATTTCGCCTAACTGACGCATGATTAAAAAGGCAATAAAACCGGCAATCGCATAGCCCAGAATTACGGCCGGTCCGGCGGATTCAATGACCGATGCACTGCCCAGAAACAGGCCGGTTCCCACTGCACCACCCAGCGCGATGAGCTGAATATGGCGGTTCTTGAGACCACGTTTCAGCGCTTCGCCTTGCTGTTGTTCCATACAAACCTCGTGATGTTTTTATTCTTCGTTCGCAGCGCAGGACGCTGTAATGAAGTAGTTACAATAACGTATTGATTATTTTACGGTATCTGGCGTGCTGAATAGTGCCATCTGCTACCCTGGCGACAAGAATAGTGATAAGCGAATCGCTTTGCACCTGCTTTCGCCTTTCGTGCTGAGAGTTGACTGAAAAAACGCCGTCCTGGTCACGTCTGCCCACAGCAACTTCTGCCATGAAATTTCGTTAATGACGAATAGCTTTCACTTATGTCTGCCGCTGCGCTAACGCGCTAAGCGGGTGTAAGGTTTGGTAAAAGTGAAATTATTTAACATTTGCGGTAACGCACATTTTTCATTTTTTTAACCGCAAGTTAGCGCCAGCACAGGCTTTGGGGGCAGGTGAATGTCGCAGACACCATATAGACACAAGGTGAATACTTTGTTACTTTACCGGCACCTCTTTGCAATTGGTATTACCAATTTACTCCGGACGATTGGCTTAATAAGAAGGGACGATGGCTTACAGTAAGATTCGCCAACCTAAACTCTCCGACGCTATCGAGCAACAGCTCGAATCGCTGATTATGGAAGGGACCCTGCGTCCGGGAGAGAAGCTGCTGCCTGAGCGCGAACTCGCCAAACAATTCGATGTCTCACGTCCGTCTCTCCGCGAAGCGATCCAGCGCTTAGAAGCCAAAGGATTATTGCTGCGCCGACAGGGTGGCGGAACGTTCGTGCAGGAGAATCTCTGGCAAAGCTTAAGCGATCCACTCGTTGAGCTTCTCGCCGACCATCCGGAATCGCAGTTTGATCTGCTGGAAACGCGCCATGCCTTAGAAGGCATCGCCGCCTATTACGCGGCGCTGCGCGGCACAGAGGAAGACCTGCTGCGCATTCGCGACTGCCATGTGAATATTCAGCAGGCGCAGGACAGCGGCGATTTAGACGCCGAAGCGGACGCAGTGATGCAGTATCAGATCGCTGTCACAGAAGCGGCCCATAATGTTGTGCTTTTACATTTGCTACGCTCAATGGGCCCTATGCTGGAACAAAACGTTCGCCAGAATTTCGAATTGCTCTACTCGCGCCGGGAAATGCTGGCAAAAGTGAGCGGTCACCGCGCCAGAATCTTTGAGGCGATTGTGGCTCGTGAGCCAGAAAAAGCGCGCGAGGCTTCACACCGTCACCTGGCGTTCATAGAGGAAATCTTGCTGGACAGAAGTCGGGAGCAGAGCCGTCGAGAACGCTCCCTGCGTCGTTTACAGCAACGTAAGGAATAACGTGCGACAAAGATCGTACGGACATGTGCGACGAGCCTGCCTGCATCTGCTTTAACAGGCTCCCGATTATTCAACGTATTAGACACAGATAAGGAACACACCCATGTCAGAACGTTTACACAATGACGTGGATCCGATTGAAACTCGTGACTGGCTACAGGCGATCGAATCGGTCATCCGTGAAGAAGGTGTTGAACGTGCACAGTATCTGATTGATCAGGTACTGGGTGCAGCCCGCAAAGGCGGCGTAAACGTGGCTGCAGGATCTTCTGCAATCAGCAACTACATCAACTCTATTGCCGTTGAAGATGAACCCGATTATCCGGGCAATACCTCTCTTGAACGTCGTATCCGTTCCGCAATTCGCTGGAACGCCATCATGTCGGTGCTGCGCGCATCGAAGAAAGATCTGGAACTCGGCGGCCACATGTCCTCCTTCCAGTCTTCTGCGACGATTTATGAAGTGTGCTTCAACCACTTCTTCCGCGCGCGCAGTGAGAAGGATGGCGGCGATCTGGTCTATTTCCAGGGCCACATCTCTCCCGGCATCTATGCCCGTGCGTTCCTTGAAGGTCGTCTGACCGAAGACCAGATGAATAACTTCCGTCAGGAAGTTGACGGTAAAGGCCTCTCTTCTTATCCGCACCCGAAATTAATGCCGGAATTCTGGCAGTTCCCGACCGTATCAATGGGTCTGGGTCCGCTGTCGGCTATCTACCAGGCGAAGTTCCTGAAGTATCTGGAACACCGTGGCCTGAAAGATACCTCTGCTCAGACCGTTTACGCCTTCCTGGGTGACGGTGAGATGGATGAGCCAGAATCCAAAGGCGCGATCACCATCGCGACCCGTGAAAAACTGGATAACCTGGTCTTTATCATCAACTGCAACCTGCAGCGTCTGGATGGCCCGGTGACCGGTAATGGCAAGATCATCAACGAGCTGGAAGGCATCTTTGCCGGCGCTGGCTGGGAAGTGATCAAGGTCATCTGGGGCGGTCGCTGGGATGAGCTGCTGCGCAAAGATACCAGCGGCAAGCTGATTCAGCTGATGAACGAAACCGTCGACGGCGATTACCAGACCTTCAAATCCCGTGATGGTGCCTATGTGCGTGAGCACTTCTTTGGTAAATATCCGGAAACCGCCGCGCTGGTTAAAGATCTGTCCGATGATGAAATCTGGGCATTGAACCGTGGCGGCCACGATCCGAAGAAAATCTACGCGGCACTGAAAAAAGCGCAGGACACCAAAGGCAAGCCAGTATTGATCCTGGCGCATACCATCAAAGGTTATGGTATGGGCGACACCGCGGAAGGCAAAAACATTGCCCACCAGGTGAAGAAGATGAACATGGATGGCGTGCGCTATATCCGTGATCGCTTCAACGTGCCAGTTGCAGATGACAAAATTGAATCACTGCCGTACGTGACCTTTGAAAAGGGCTCTGAAGAGCACACGTATCTGCACGGTCAGCGTGAGAAGTTAGGCGGCTACCTGCCAACACGTCAGCCGAAGTTCACTGAAAAGCTGGAAATGCCAGCACTCGAAGAGTTCAGTGCGCTGCTGGATGAGCAGAACAAAGAGATCTCAACCACCATCGCCTTTGTACGTGCCCTGAACGTGATGCTGAAGAACAAGTCGATCAAAGATCGCCTGGTTCCGATCCTCGCCGATGAAGCGCGCACCTTTGGTATGGAAGGTCTGTTCCGTCAGATTGGTATCTACAGCCCGAACGGTCAGCAGTACACCCCGCAGGACCGCGAGCAGGTTGCTTACTACAAAGAAGATGAGAAAGGCCAGATCCTGCAGGAAGGGATCAACGAGCTGGGCGCAGGTTCATCCTGGCTGGCTGCGGCGACCTCTTACAGCACCAACAACCTGCCGATGATCCCGTTCTACATCTATTACTCGATGTTCGGCTTCCAGCGTATCGGCGATCTGATGTGGCTGGCGGGCGACCAACAGGCGCGCGGCTTCCTGGTCGGCGGCACCTCAGGTCGTACTACTCTGAACGGCGAAGGTTTGCAGCATGAAGATGGTCACAGCCACATTCAGTCGCTGACTATCCCGAACTGTATCTCCTACGATCCTTCTTACGCCTATGAAGTCGCTGTCATCATGCATGACGGTCTGGTGCGTATGTATGGCGAAGCGCAGGAGAACGTTTACTACTACATCACCACGCTGAACGAAAACTACCATATGCCAGCAATGCCCGCTGGTGCAGAAGAGGGTATCCGTAAGGGTATCTACAAACTGGAAACGGTAGACGGCAGCAAAGGCAAAGTGCAGCTGCTGGGCTCAGGTTCTATCCTGCGTCATGTGCGTGAAGCTGCGCAGATCCTGGCGAAAGATTACGGTATCGGCTCTGATGTCTACAGCGTCACCTCGTTCACTGAACTGGCACGTGATGGCCAGGATTGTGAGCGCTGGAACATGCTGCATCCGACAGAAGAAGCGCGCGTACCTTACATCGCTCAGGTGATGAACGACGCACCTGCTGTCGCCTCAACCGACTACATGAAACTGTTCGCTGAGCAGGTTCGTAGCTATGTCCCGGCCAGCGATTATCGCGTGCTGGGTACCGATGGCTTTGGTCGCTCTGACAGCCGTGAGAACCTGCGTCATCACTTTGAAGTTGATGCATCTTATGTGGTGGTTGCCGCGCTGGGTGAGCTGGCTAAACGCGGCGAGATCGAGAAGAAAGTGGTGGCCGACGCGATCACCCGATTCAATATCGATGCCGATAAAGTTAACCCGCGTCTGGCTTAAGAGGTAATAGAGTAATGGCTATCGAAATTAAGGTACCGGATATCGGGTCTGACGAAGTTGAAGTCACCGAGATTCTGGTGAAAGTTGGCGACAAGGTGGAAGCCGAGCAGTCGCTGATCACCGTGGAAGGCGACAAAGCCTCAATGGAAGTGCCGTCGCCGCAGGCTGGCGTAGTGAAAGAGATCAAAATCTCTACCGGTGACAAAGTTGAGACCGGCTCACTGATCATGGTGTTTGATGCTGAAGGCGCTGCGGAAGCAGCACCTGCCGCCGCCGAAGAGAAAAAAGCGGACGCGGCGCCAGCGCCAGCCGCTGCTGCGGCCACGGCCAGCAAAGAAGTGGCTGTGCCGGATATCGGCGGTGACGAAGTTGAAGTCACTGAGATTCTGGTTAAGGTTGGCGACAAAGTCGAAGCCGAGCAGTCACTGATTGTGGTGGAAGGCGATAAAGCGTCGATGGAAGTCCCGGCTCCGTTCGCGGGTGTGGTCAAAGAGATCACTATTTCCACCGGCGACAAGGTCAGCACCGGTTCAGCCATCATGGTCTTTGAAGCAGAAGGCGCAGCACCGGCCTCTGACGCGAAGCCAGAAGTGAAAGAAGAAGCGGCATCGGCACCTGCCGCGGCTGCAGGCGCAAAAGACGTTAACGTACCGGATATCGGCGGTGATGAAGTTGAAGTTACCGAGATCCTGGTCAAAGTTGGCGACAAAGTTGAAGCTGAGCAGTCACTGATTGTGGTTGAAGGCGACAAAGCCTCTATGGAAGTGCCTGCGCCGTTTGCAGGTACCGTCAAAGAGCTGAAAGTGGCGACCGGCGATAAAGTCAGCACCGGCTCACTGATCATGGTGTTCGAAGTCGAAGGTGCTGCTCCGGCTGCCCCTGCGGCCGCGAAACAGGAAGCCGCACCGGCTCCTGCTGCCAAATCTGAAGCTAAAGCCGCAGCACCCGCTCCAGCTAAAGCGGAAAGCAAAGGTGAGTTCGCAGAGAACGACGCTTACGTTCACGCTACCCCGGTGATCCGTCGCCTGGCGCGCGAGTTCGGTGTTAACCTGGCGAAAGTCAAAGGCACCGGCCGTAAAGGTCGCATTCTGAAAGAAGACGTGCAGACTTACGTGAAAGAGGCCGTGAAACGCGCTGAAGCGGCACCAGCTGCAGCCAGCGGCGGCGGTCTGCCAGGCATGCTGCCATGGCCGAAAGTTGATTTCAGTAAATTTGGCGAAATCGAAGAAGTCGAACTGGGTCGTATCCAGAAAATTTCTGGCGCGAACCTGAGCCGTAACTGGGTAATGATCCCGCACGTTACGCATTTCGACAAAACCGATATCACCGATCTGGAAGCCTTCCGTAAGCAGCAGAATGCTGAAGCAGAGAAGCGTAAGCTGGATGTGAAGTACACCCCGGTGGTGTTCATCATGAAAGCGGTCGCGGCGGCGCTTGAGCAGATGCCACGCTTCAACAGCTCGCTGTCTGAAGATGCGCAGAAACTGACGCTGAAAAAATATATCAACATCGGTGTGGCGGTTGATACGCCAAATGGCCTGGTGGTTCCGGTCTTTAAAGACGTGAACAAGAAAGGCATCACCGAGCTGTCTCGTGAACTGATGGCGATTTCGAAGAAAGCGCGTGACGGTAAGCTGACAGCGGGCGACATGCAGGGCGGATGTTTCACCATCTCCAGCCTGGGCGGCCTGGGCACTACGCACTTCGCGCCGATCGTGAACGCGCCGGAAGTGGCTATCCTGGGTGTCTCTAAATCGGCGATGGAGCCGGTGTGGAACGGTAAAGAGTTTACTCCGCGTCTGATGATGCCGATTTCTCTCTCCTTCGACCACCGCGTAATCGACGGTGCTGATGGTGCGCGATTCATCACCATCATCGGCAATATGTTGTCTGACATTCGTCGTTTAGTTATGTAAATGTAAAGAAGGCCGGCGGAAGCCGGCCTTCCTGTAACGATTCGTCGCGCCGCGGTTGGCAGTTTGTTAACAATTCTGTAAACTCTTGCGGTGAAAGTCCCGGTGGAACAAGGGCATTATAAGAAAGTCTGACCCGCCGGATATCAATTAAGAGGTCATGATGAGTACAGAGATTAAAACCCAGGTCGTAGTACTTGGGGCAGGTCCTGCAGGTTACTCTGCAGCCTTCCGTTGTGCGGATTTAGGTCTGGAAACCGTACTGGTAGAGCGTTACAGCACCCTGGGTGGTGTTTGTCTGAACGTCGGTTGTATCCCATCTAAAGCGCTGCTGCACGTTGCTAAAGTGATTGAAGAGGCGAAAGCCCTTGAAGAGCACGGCATTGTGTTTGGCCAGCCATCTACTGATATCAACAAGATTCGCAGCTGGAAAGAGAAGGTTATCAACCAGTTGACTGGCGGCCTGTCAGGAATGGCAAAAGGTCGTAAAGTCACCGTGGTTAACGGCCTTGGCAAATTCACCGGTGCTAACACCCTGGTGGTTGAAGGAGAAGGCGGCGCGACCACCATCAACTTCGATAATGCCATTATCGCTGCGGGTTCACGTCCAATCGAACTGCCATTCATTCCACATGAAGATCCACGCGTCTGGGACTCTACCGATGCGCTGGAACTGAAAGAAGTGCCGAAGCGCTTGCTGGTCATGGGCGGCGGCATCATCGGTCTGGAAATGGCGACGGTTTATCATGCGCTGGGTTCAGAGATTGATGTGGTTGAGATGTTCGACCAGGTTATCCCGGCTGCGGATAAAGACGTGGTGAAAGTCTTTACCAAGAAAATCAGCAAGAAATTTAACCTGATGCTGGAAACCAAAGTGACCGCCGTTGAAGCAAAAGACGATGGCATTTACGTTTCAATGGAAGGTAAAAAAGCACCAGGCGAAGCGCAGCGTTACGATGCGGTGCTGGTGGCGATCGGCCGTGTGCCGAACGGTAAAGGTCTGGATGCCGGTAAAGCGGGCGTGGAAGTGGACGATCGCGGCTTCATTCGCGTCGACAAGCAGATGCGCACCAACGTGCCACACATCTATGCTATCGGCGACATCGTCGGTCAGCCAATGCTGGCGCATAAAGGCGTGCACGAAGGCCACGTGGCGGCAGAAGTGATCTCCGGTCTGAAGCACTACTTCGATCCGAAAGTGATCCCTTCAATTGCCTATACTGAGCCAGAAGTTGCCTGGGTCGGTCTGACCGAGAAAGAAGCGAAAGAGAAGGGCATCAGCTACGAGACCTCCACCTTCCCGTGGGCAGCCTCAGGCCGTGCTATCGCTTCTGATTGTGCAGACGGTATGACCAAACTGATTTTCGACAAAGAGACGCACCGGATTATTGGTGGCGCGATTGTCGGTACTAACGGCGGCGAGCTGTTAGGCGAAATCGGTCTGGCGATTGAGATGGGTTGTGATGCGGAAGATATTGCGCTGACCATCCACGCTCACCCGACCCTGCATGAGTCAGTCGGTCTGGCGGCAGAAATCTTCGAAGGCAGCATCACCGATCTGCCTAACGCGAAAGCGAAGAAGAAATAAGTTTCTGCTACTAAAGAAGAAAGCTCCCGTTATGGGGGCTTTTTTTTCGCCTGGAGTTTGGTGCTGTATGGCAAGAATCGATTTAGGTTAAGACTAAAGGTAACCCCAACAACCCTGAAAACGTTGCCTGTGAGAGTTATTAGAGTTATCGTGCTTTCATCGGGACGCGACAGGACACAGGGATGGATAGCAGCACGTTAATTTCCGAAATGAAGGCTGATGGCTGGGTTCTGACAGGGATAAACGGTAGCCATCACCATTTCACACATCCGACAAAACCGGGGCTGGTTACAGTACCCCATCCTAAAAAAGACTTACCGATCGGTACGGTAAAGAGCATCAGGAAACAAGCGAGAATTTAATCCCGCTTGTCCGTAGAGGTATGAATATGTTTTATCCAATCGCGATTGAAGCGGGTGATCACGAACACGCATACGGCGTAATCGTTCCCGATTTACCAGGGTGTTTCTCTGCCGGGGATACTCTTGATGAAGCCATTAAAAACGCCAAAGAGGCTATCACAGGGCATATCGAATTATGTGTAGAGCTCGGTCATGAGATCCCTGCCGTGTCCACCATTGAGACTCTGGCCACGAATCCTGACTATCAGGGTTATATCTGGGCATTGGTTGATGTAGATGTCATTCGCTTGCTGGGCGGCTCTGAAAAAATCAATGTCACTTTACCCAGGTCGTTAATTGATCGGATTGATCGTTGTGTGGCTTCACACCCCGAATACAAAAGTCGCTCGGGCTTTCTGGCTCAGGTAGCGCTTGAGCGTATTACTGCTCCGATTAACAGGCCTCAAAAGTAAGTCTGAGCGATAGCTAAATTTATTGGTGGCAGAGGAATCAAAAGGCACCGTTTATGAGTTTTTACCCCTTAAGCCGTTGCTATGATCTTTCTCCCGTATGGTCAGGTTGATGTCTTTGATGATGCTTTTATCCAGATTGATAAAACTGGCGTAAGAATGCATCTTCCGGTGAATCTGGATGGACTGCGGCTGATTCTCTTCCTGAATCTTATAAATTAGTGAGTTACTGATCTTTAAATACGTGAATTTAGTGGTGATTTTTTTATGAAGGTAAAATCATCATATTTTACAGCTACATACATTAAGAGTGTTCCCCGCTCAAGCGGGGATAAACCGCATTGATGATGGAGGTGGCCAGACATCTGGCCTGTGATCCCCTACGAATGTGAATATCAGAGTCAGGCCCGATGAAAAAAAAGAACAGCACTCCCACACCTCACGATGCCACTTTCCGCCAGTTTCTCTCACAGCCGGACATTGCCCGCGACTTCATGGAACTGCATCTGCCCGCCGAACTGCGCGCTATATGCGACCTCAGCACCCTGAAACTTGAATCCGGTTCGTTCGTTGAAGACGATCTTCGCCAGTATTTCAGCGATATCCTCTACAGCCTGAAGACCAGTAACGGGGATGGGTACATACACGTCCTGGTTGAGCATCAGTCTACGCCGGACAGGCATATGGCATTCAGGCTGATGCGATACGCTGTGGCGGCTATGCACCGCCACCTTGAAGCGGGCCATAAGCAGCTGCCGCTGGTTATACCGGTACTGTTCTATACCGGCAAACGCAGCCCTTATCCGTATTCAACACGCTGGCTCGACGAATTTGAAGACCCTTCGCTGGCGGAAAACCTCTATGGCAGTACCTTTCCACTGGTGGATGTCACGGTGATCCCGGATGAGGAAATCATGGGGCACCGCAGCATGGCGGCGCTGACGCTGTTACAGAAGCACATACATCAGCGTG
>Ga0213829_1002668_pt1 | contig 11462 bp, 7 predicted proteins | sample MC6MC0896MG_FD_180665 | JGI IMG/M metagenome (GOLD analysis project Ga0213829, IMG submission 180665) | Enriched soil aggregate microbial communities from Iowa State University, Ames, United States - MC6-MC0896-MG | ecosystem: Environmental > Terrestrial > Soil > Unclassified | place: USA: Iowa...
GATCTACACGCGCATAGACCGCTGGGTGGCCGAGCATGGCTGCGAGACCGAGACGGCGCCCATGCCGCCCCCGCCCATCCCTGCGGCCGCCCCACACCCTCCTTCCAAGCGCCGCGGGCCGGCTTCGATGCGCGTGCTGGCCCGGCGCGCGGGCGCGATCATCGGCGCGGTGGCTATCGATGCGGGCGTCGTGTTGCTGGCCGCCATGGCGGGCGGTGCGGCGGCGTTGTGGAGCACGCCCGGACGCGGCACGCTTGACGCGCTTGCCGCCGTGTTCCTGCAAGCCTTCGTGGCGGTGGAAATTGTGAAGGTGCTGATCCGCACCGTGTTCGCCGTGCGGCATCCGCATCTGCGGCTCTTGCCGATGAACGACGAATTGGCCAAGTACTGGAACGCGTGGCTGGTTCGCGTGGTGGCGGCGGCCGGTTACGGCACGCTGCTGATCGACCCCGTGGTCTCCGCGGCGCTGTCGCCCGCGCTGGGGCGGCTGGCCAGCATGGTCATCATGTTGGCGGTGTATGTGTACGCCGTGCGCGTCATCTGGCAGAACCGCCATTCCGTGCGCGATCGCCTGAACCGTCACGCCGCCACCGCAGCCACGTTCATGGGTTCGCGGCTGCACTTCCTGTCGCGCATCTGGCACGTGCTGGGCATCGCCTACTTCACCATCCTGCTCATCGTCAGCCAGATCGACCCGCTCAATGCGCTGCCCTTCATGGCGCGCGCCACCGCGCAGACGCTGCTGGTGATCGGGGTTGGCAGCCTGCTGATCCTGCTGCTGAACACCGTGCTGGCCAAGCCCATCCGCTTGTCCGACGACCTGCGGCGGCGCCTGCCGCTGCTGGAGGCGCGCGTCAACGCCTATGTGCCGGCCATCTTGAAAGTAATCGGCTGGATCATCCGCATTGTCGGGGTGCTGCTGATTCTGGATGCGTGGCAGGCGTTCGACTTGTCGCGCTGGCTGGCCTCGGATGCGGGCGGAGCGGCCATCAAGATGGTGCTGAACATTGCCATCGTGCTGTTGATTGCGGCGCTGGCCTGGACGGTAATCGCCAGCATCATCGAGCACCGGCTAAGCCAGAGTGAAGGCCGCGGCATGCCCAGCGCGCGCGAGCGCACGCTGCTGGCGCTGTTTCGCAACGCCGCGCTGATCGTCATCGTGACGATGACGCTGATGGTGCTGTTGTCGCAGATCGGCATCGACGTCGGGCCGCTGATTGCGGGCGCTGGCGTCGTGGGTCTTGCCATTGGTTTTGGCGCGCAGAAGCTGGTGCAGGACATCATCACCGGTGTCTTCATCCAGCTTGAAAACGGCATGAACGAGAACGACGTGGTGCAAGTCGCGGGCGTATTCGGCACAGTGGAAAAGATGACCATCCGCTCGGTCGGCATCCGCACGCTGGACGGCGGGTATCACCTGGTGCCGTTCTCGTCGGTGGACGTGGTGGCCAACCACATGCGCGATTTCTCGTATCACTTGGGTGAATACACCATCGCGCATCGCGAAAGCGTGGACGACGCCATCGAGCATCTGCGCGCGGCGTTTGCCGAGCTGATGACCGACTCGGTGCTGGGGCCTGAAATCCTGGAAGAGATGACGGTGGCCGGCGTGACCGCGGTCAACGACAAGGGCGTGACGATCCGCATCCTGATCAAGACCACGCCCGGGATGCAATGGGCCGTGCAGCGCGGCTACAACCGGCTGTTGAAGAAGCACTTCGACGCCGCCGGCATCGAGCTGCCCTATCCGCACACGGTGGTGTATTTCGGGCAAGACAAGCGCGGCTATGCGCCGCCCGCCAACGTGACCTTGCAGCCCGATCGCCCGGACGAGGGCAAAGGCGAAGATGCCCGCGCCGCGGGCCACACCCGCCGCCGCCTGAAACCGGAAGCCAGCAACGACGATTCTTCCGAAGTGCTGGGCAATGAGCTTGAGGCGCGCGAAGAGGCCGAGACGGACCCGGCGCGCACCTAGGCGGGGCAGATGGCGCTACCGCTCATCGCGATGGGCGGGCGCCATCTGCGCGCCGTTGCGCCACATATGAATGAAATTCATTGATTGATGAGAACTTACCATTTTCATTCATACGTCGACCGTCCTACGATGGCAGCACGCTATCAATCGGCAGGAGGGTCGTCGTGGCACGTTTTCATAATCTGGGTTTCCCGCGTATCGGCGCAAAGCGCGAATTGAAGTTCGCCCTTGAATCGTATTGGAAGGGGCTTTCAAGCCGCGACGAGCTCAAGGCCGTGGGCGCCGAGCAGCGCAAGATCAACTGGGCGCTGCAATCGGCGCTGGATCTGGCGCCGGTGGGCGACTTCGCTTTCTATGACCAGGTGTTGGACATGAGCTTCACGCTGGGCAACCTGCCCAGCCGCGTCCAAGGCTTCCATGGCGACGTGCTGGACAACTATTTCCGCGTGGCCCGTGGCCGTTCGGCAGAAGGCGCCGAAGCACATGCCGGCTGCTGCGGCGGCGTCGCCGCAGGCGAAATGACCAAGTGGTTCGACACCAACTACCACTACATCGTCCCGGAATTCAAGGCGGATACCGCGTTCAATCTGGACGCCTCGCGCCTGTTGGAACAACTGGCCGAAGCCCGCGCGCAAGGCGTGAACGCCAAGCCCGTGATCATCGGTCCGGTGACCTATCTTGCCTTGGGCAAAGCCAAGGATGACTCCGACAAGCTGGCGCTGCTGGACCGTCTGTTGCCGGTCTACGTGGAACTGCTGGCCAAGCTGGCCGCCGAAGGCGTCGAGTGGGTGCAGATCGACGAGCCCATCCTGGTGACGGAACTGGAAGCTGGCTGGGATGCCGCATTCAAGCAGGCCTATCAGGCGCTGAACACAGGCAAGGTCAAGCTGCTGCTGGCCACCTACTTCGGCCAACTGCAAAGCAATCTGCCGCTGGCCGCCAGCCTGCCCGTGCAGGGCGTGCACCTGGACGCCATCAACGCCCGCGACGAAGTCGATGCGCTGATCCGCGCGCTGCCTGAGCAAAGCGTGGTCTCGCTAGGCGTGATCAACGGCCGCAACATCTGGAAGACCGACCTGACTGCCGTGCTGAACTGGCTGGAACCCATCGCCAGGCAACTGGGCGACCGCCTATGGGTGGCGCCGTCGTGCTCGCTGCTGCATGTGCCGGTGGACCTGGACAGCGAACAGAAGCTGGATGGCGACATCAAGTCGTGGCTGTCATTCGCCAAGCAAAAGCTGGGCGAACTGTCGGTGCTGGCCACCGCACTGAACCAAGGCCGCGACGCCGTGCGCGCCGAACTGGCCGCCAATGCCGCCGCCGTTGACGCCCGCCGCCACTCGCCGCGCGTGAACAATCCGGCGGTGAAGGCCGCCATTGCCAAGCTGGATGCCAAGCTGGGCCAGCGCAAGAACCCCTACGACGTTCGCGCCGCCAAGCAAGCCGAATTGCTGAAGTTGCCCGCGTTCCCCACCACCACCATCGGCTCGTTCCCGCAGACGGCGGAAATTCGCCACGCTCGCAGCGAATTCAAGGCGGGCCGCCTGGACGCCGCCGCCTACAAGACCGCCATGCAGGCTGAAATTGCCCGCTGCGTGAAGGAACAGGAAGCGCTGGACCTGGACGTGTTCGTGCACGGCGAAGCCGAGCGCAACGACATGGTCGAATACTTTGGCGAGCAGCTCGAAGGCTACGCCTTCAGCCAATTCGGCTGGGTGCAATCGTATGGCTCGCGCTGCGTGAAGCCGCCGATTCTGTTTGGCGACATCAGCCGTCCGAAGGCCATGACGGTGGAGTGGATCAAGTACGCGCAATCGCTGACCACGAAGCCCATGAAGGGCATGCTGACCGGCCCGGTCACCATTCTGAACTGGTCCTTCGTGCGCGACGATCAGCCGCGTTCGGTGTCGTGCTACCAGCTGGCGCTGGCCATCCGCGAAGAAGTGCTGGACTTGGAGCAGGCCGGCATCAACGTGATCCAGATCGACGAAGCCGCGCTGCGCGAAGGCTTGCCGCTGCGCAAGGCGCAATGGCAGGAATACCTGGACTGGGCCGTGGAATCGTTCCGCATCACCGCCAACGGCGTGACGGACGACACGCAGATCCACACCCACATGTGCTATTCAGAGTTCAACGACATCATCAAGTCGATCGCCGACATGGATGCCGACGTGATCACCATCGAAACCAGCCGTTCGGACATGGAACTGCTGGACGCGTTCAAGAGCTTCGAGTACCCCAACGAAATCGGGCCGGGCGTGTATGACATCCATTCACCGAATATTCCGAACGAGGAATACATGGTGAAGCTGATGAAGCTGGCGGCCGAACGCGTGCCGGCGGAACGCCTGTGGGTGAACCCGGACTGCGGCCTGAAGACCCGCCAATGGAGCGAAGTGCTGCCGGCGCTGACGAACATGGTGCAAGCGGCCAAGGCGCTGCGCGCGGCGGCGAACTGATCTCGCACGCGGCGCTACAGCCGTGAAACCCCCAAAGGTCATCTTGCCTTTGGGGGCTTTTATCGCGGTGGGTTTCTGTTATTTCTGTCTTGACAGAAATAACAGAAACCTCCTACAGTGGCTTCCATGAAACTGACACCCATCGCCGAACGATTCATCCTGCACTGGGGCGAAATGGGTTCGCGCTGGGGCGTGAACCGCACGGTCGCCCAGATCCACGCCCTGCTCTATCTGCTGGGCCGCCCCGTTCCCGCTGAAGAAATTGCCGACACGCTGGGCGTTGCGCGCTCGAACGTCAGCAATAGCCTGAAGGAGTTGCAGGCGTGGCGGCTGGCGCGCGTGGTGCACGTCATGGAAGACCGGCGCGACCACTTCGAAACGTCGACCGATATCTGGGAGCTGTTCAAGCTCATCGTCGAAGGCCGCCGGCAACGCGAGATCGACCCCACGCTGACCATGCTGCGCGACAGTCTGGCCAGCCCGGAGATCGAAAACGAAAGCCGCGCCACCGAGCAACGCGTGCGCGAGACGCTGGAATTCCTGGAAATCCTGACGACCTGGTCGGACGAGATGCTGCGGATGAAACCCGAAACTTTGATGAAGACGCTGGGCATGGGCGCGAAGATCAGCAAGACCATGCGGCGCGGGAAGGCGTAGCCACCCAGGGCGCGCGAAAAGCCGCGCCCTTTTTTTGTTCTGTTATTTCTGTCTATACAGAAATTTCAGAAATAACTTAACCAGCGAGGCAACGGCATGAACATCCTGGTTTGCGGCGCCCACGGTTTTGTTGGGCAGGCGATATGCGAGGCCTTGACGCGCGACGGCCACCGCGTGCTGAAAGGCGTGCGCGCGCCAACCGGGCCGGACGAGATCGTCATCGACTACATGGCGGACACCGACCCGGCCGACTGGACGGATCGGCTGCGCGGCATTCATGTTGTGGTCAATGCCGTCGGCATCCTGATCGAAAGCGCCCATGCCTCGTTTGACAACGTCCACCAGCGCGCGCCGATTGCCTTGTTCGATGCCGCCCAGCGCGCGGGCGTCCGGCACATCGTGCAACTGTCGGCGCTGGGCGCCGAGCATGGCGATACGCCCTACTTCCAAAGCAAGCGCGCCGCCGACGATTACTTGCAGTCGTTGCCCATCGCGCACCACATCCTGCGTCCGGCGCTCGTCTACGGGGTAGATGGCGCGTCGGCGCGATTCTTCCGCGCGCTGGCGACGGCGCCTGTGCATCTGCTGCCCGGAGGCGGCCATCAGCCGCTGCGTCCGATCCACGTGAACGAGCTGGCCGAAATCGTCGTCCGCTTGTTGCGTGGCGACGCTGATGGCCCGGCCGTGCTCGACCTGGTCGGCGGCGCCGAGGTGACGTTTCGCCAGATGCTGGCGGTGTACCGGGCATCCATGGACTTCGCGCCGGCATGGCAGGTGCCGGCGCCCGCGTGGCTGGTGTCAGCCGGTGCAACGCTGTTGAACCGGCTGCCCGGCTCTTTGCTGACGCGCGATACGTGGCGGATGCTGCGCGCCGGCAACACCGCCGACGCTGCGGCCACCACTCACGCGCTGGGCCGGCCGCCCGCCGGCATTGAATCCTTCATCGCGCCTGCCGATGCGCTGGCGCTGCGCCATCGGGCGTTAGCCGCTTGGCGCCCTGGCCTGTTGCGTGCTGCGCTGGCGCTGATCTGGTTTTGGACGGCGCTATGCAGCGCGTGGCTCTATCCCGTGGCGGGCAGCCTCGCGCTGTTGGAGCCGGTCGGCCTGCATGGCGGCGCGGCGGTGGCCGCGTTGTATCTGGCGGCCGGGTTGGACTTCGCCTTCGGCGTCGCCACGCTCTGGTGGCCCGGCCGGCGCCTGTGGGCCGCGCAGTTGGCGCTGGTGCTGGGGTACACGGCCGTCATCGCCGTGGCCTTGCCCGAATTTCTGTTGCACCCGTTCGGCCCGATCCTGAAAAACGCCGCCGTCGTCGCGCTGCTCTTCATTCTGCTTACCGAGGAACCCAAGCCATGAACCCGTACCTGACCATCAAGACCCTGCACATTCTTTCGTCGGTGCTGCTCGTGGGCACGGGCTTTGGCACGGCGTTCTATCTGTTCTTCGCCAACCGCACCGGCAACATCCCGGCCATCAGCGCCGTGTCGAAACTGGTGGTGCGCGCCGACCTGTGGTTCACCACGCCCGCCGTCGTCATCCAGCCCTTGTCGGGGTTGTGGCTGGCGCATGCGGCTGGCTGGCAATGGAACACGCCGTGGATCTTGGCGTCGATTGCGCTGTATCTGCTGGCGGGCGTGTGCTGGCTGCCGGTGGTGTGGCTGCAATACGAAATGGCCAAGATGGCGGGCGCTGCCAACACGGCCGGCAACACAACGCTGCCCGCACGCTACTGGCGCTTTGCGCGGTGGTGGGAAGGCCTGGGCTACCCGGCGTTCCTGGCGATGGTGGCCGTGTATTTCCTGATGGTGTTCAAGCCCGCGCTGTAGGTTTCGATAGGCCCCCCGAGTTTTCCCCAACGTCCTCGGGCATGTCGCATTTGGGACGGGCGCACTGTCGCATCCGGGTTTGGCCCCTGCTGCATGCATCCCTAGACTTTGCCTCTGCCGTGAACGACACAGGCAGCAAATACAAGGGGAAACATGCAAACCACCGACTACGAGCGCCTGGACGGCCTTGCGCTGGCCGACTTGCTCGAGCGCGGCGAGGCCACGTCCGCCGAGCTCATGGATTGCGCCATCGCATTGGCCGAAGCGCGCAATCGCACGCTGAACGCCATCACCTACCCGCGCTACGAGGAATCGCGCCGGATCGCGGCCGACTGGACTGCGCGCGGCCCGTTTCGCGGCATTCCCTTTCTGCTGAAGGACTCCGGCTTCGCCCACCCGCGGTTTCCGTCCAGCATCGGCTCGGCGTTGTTCAACGACACCACCTACTCGTATGCCGCCACCGTCGCCAGCCGATTCGAGGCGGCGGGCTTCATCCCGTTTGCGCGCACGACCGTGCCGGAACTCTGCATGGCAGGCACCACCGAAGCGGTGCGCAACGGCAGCGCCACACTGAACCCTTGGGACCGCACGCGCTCGGCGGGCGGCTCCAGCGGCGGCGCGGCAGCGGCCGTGGCGGCGCGCATCGTACCCGTGGCGCACGGCAGCGACGGCGGCGGCTCCATCCGCATTCCGGCCGCCTGCTGCGGCGTGTTCGGGTTGAAAGCCTCGCGCGGCCGCGTGCCGATGGGGCCCATGCGCGGTGAAGGCTGGGCCGGCATGTCGACAGATGGCGTGCTGAGCATTTCCGTGCGCGACACCGCCGCAGCGCTGGATAGCATCGACGCCTACGAGCCCGGCGCGCCGTATGGCTCGCCGCCCAAGCCGCGTCTGTTCATCGATGCCGTACGCGAACAAGCCGTTCGGCCACTGCGCGTGGGCATCCTGCGCAATGGCTGGAATGGCATCACGATTGCGCCGGCGTGCGACGCCGCCGTCACGCATACCGCAACGCTGCTTGAGCGCTTGGGGCACAAGGTGTTCGAAGCGCCCTTGCCCGCCATCGACTACGACGGCTTCGTCCATGCGCACGGCAGCATCCTGGCCAGCAACATCGTCGTGGCCGTGGACGCGCGCCTGAAGCTGCTTGGCCGCTCGTTGCGCGACGGCGATCTGGAATCCGTCATTCTGGATGGCTATCACGTCGGCAAGGGGCTCGACGCCGCGGCGTACATCGATGCGGTATCGCGCCTGCACGCCGTGGGCCGCGCGTTCGCCGCCACGATGGCTGACGTGGATGTACTGCTGACGCCCACGCTGGCGCAGCTTCCCTGCAAGCTCGACTACCTGGCGTTGAATACGTCCGACGGCCTGGGCTTTCGCGATTACCGGGCGCGTGCGGCAACGTATTCCACTTTTCTTCCCGTCATCAATGGCGCGGGCTTGCCCGCCGCCAGCCTGCCGCTGTCGTGGACGGCCGAAGGCCTGCCCGTAGCCACGCAGCTGATCGGCCATTTCGGGCGCGAAGACATCGTGCTGGAACTTTCCGCGCAACTTGAGCGCCTGGCCCCATGGGCCGCACGCAGACCGCAGTTTGCCTGATTCACCCTCACCTTGAAGGTATCGGTATGAAAAAATTGAATCCCGGCCTGGGACGCGGTTGCGCGCCCGTCTTGTTTTGCGCCGCCGCGCTGACGGCAACGCTTGCGCCCATCAGCACGCTGCACGCCGAAACCACCGCCAAGATCGTCATGCAGGCGCCCTTGCGCGTGATCGACCCCATCCTCACGAACGCCTACATCACCCGCAACCACGGCTACATGGTGTTCGACACGCTGTTTGCGCTGGACGCCAATGGCAAGCCGCAGCCGGAAATGGTGGAAAGCTGGCAGGAAAGCCCCGACCGGCTGACCGTTACGCTGACGTTGCGCCCGAACCTGACGTTCCATGATGGCTCGCCGGTCACGGGGGAAGACGTCGTGGCGTCGCTCAAGCGCTGGGCCGAACGCGATGTGCTGGGCCTGCGCCTGATGGCCGCCACCCGCAGCCTGGAAAGCCCCGACGCCACGACCATCGTGTTCCACCTCAAGCAGCCGTTCGGCATGCTGATCGACGCCTTGGCCAAGCCCGCGTCGCCCGTGCCCTTCATCATGCCCAAGCGCATCGCGTCCGTGCCGGTCTCGCAGACGATCACGGAAGTGATTGGCTCGGGTCCGTACAAGTTCGTGGCGGCGGACTTCCAGCCCGGCGTGAAGGCGACCTACGTGAAGTTCGCGGACTATGTGCCGCGCAAGGAGCCGGCCAGCGGGTTCGCTGGCGCCAAGCTCGCCGTCGTTGACCGGCTGGAACTGGTCAACATCTCTGACTCGCAGACCGCCGTCAACGCGCTGCGCCGCGGCGAGATCGACTTCGTTGAAGACGTGCCGCCCGATCTCTTGCCGCAATTGGAAGGCGTCAAGGGCGTGGCGCTGAAGTCCTACGGCGACAGCACGAACATTTTCACGATGCGCATGAACTGGCTGCAACCGCCCTTTGACAACGTGAAGGTGCGCCGCGCCGTGCTCGCCGCCGTGTATCAAGGCGACTATCTTGCCGCGCAGATTGGCGACGAGAAAATGGTGAAGCTGTGCGGCGCGGTGCTGAGCTGCAATTCGCCCTACGCGTCTGAGGACGGCGCCACGCAAACCAAAGAGCCTGACCTGGCGCACGCCAAGGCGCTGTTGAAAGACAGCGGTTACGACGGCAGCAAGGTTGTGATTCTGCATCCGACCGACCTGCCCGTGCTGGCCAGCCTGGCGTCCGTCACCGCGCAGGCGCTGAAAACCATCGGCATGAATGTCGAAATCCAGTCGATGGACTGGGCGACCTTGTTGTCGCGCTATTCGAAGAAAGATCCGGTGGCGCAAGGCGGCTGGAGCATCTTCCAGACGGGCTTCACCAGCCTGGACCTGATGAACCCGCTGACCAATCCCAATCTGGATGGGCGCGGCGCGGCAGGCTATGTCGGCTGGTCCAAGAGCGAACAGATGGAAAAGCTGCGCGACCAATTTGCGGAAACGGACGACCCGGCCCGCAGAAAGGACATCGCGCTGCAAATTCAGAAGCTTAACTACGACCAGGTCCTCTTCATTCCGCTGGGCACGTATTCCAAGATGAAGGGCTACAACGCCGCCAAGCTGGGACGCATGACCGACGCGCAGATCCCGCTGTTCTGGTAGCACGCCATGATTGAACTCATCTTCAAGCGCCTGTTGGCGGCGATTCCGGTGATGCTTATCGTGGCCACGGTGGTGTTTCTGATGCTGCGCATGGCGCCGGGCGACCCCGCCCGCGTCATTGCGGGCGACATGGCAAGCGAAGCATCCATCGCGCAAATCCGCACAGAGATGGGCCTGGACCAGTCCATCGGCACGCAATACCTGCGCTGGATGGGCGCGCTGGTGCAAGGCGATCTGGGCCATTCGATTCAATCCAGGCAGCCCGTCACCACGCTCATCAAGGCGCGGCTCGGGCCGACGTTCTCGCTGGCCGCGTGGGCCATTCTGCTGACCATCGCCACAGCGATTCCGCTGGGCGTGCTGGCGGCGTGGCGGCATCGGAGCCTGGCGGATCGCGGCATCATGGCCGGGGCGGTGCTGGCGTTTTCCGTGCCGGCGTTCGTCGTGGCGTACCTGTTGATTCTGGTGTTCTCGGTGAAGCTCAACTGGCTGCCGGTGCAGGGCTATTCGCCGCTTGCCGATGGCGTGGGGCGGTACGCGCAGCACCTGTTGCTGCCCACCGTGACGCTGGCGATGGTGTTTGTGGCGCTGATCACGCGTATCACGCGGGCCAGCCTGTTGGATGTGTTGGGCGAAGACTTTGTGCGCACGGCGCGGGCCAAGGGCGTCACCGAACGCTTTGTGCTGTTTCGCCATGCGTTGCGCAACGCCGCGATTCCCATCGTCACCATCGTGGGCGTGGCGCTGACCACGCTGATCAGCGGCGTGGTGGTCACCGAAACCATCTTCAACATTGCGGGCGTCGGCCGGCTGATCGTTGACTCGGTGCTGGCCCGTGACTACCCCGTGGTGCAGGGAACCATTCTGTTCTTCTCGTTCATCTACGTGTTCGTCAATCTGCTGATCGACATGGCCTACGTCGTGCTTGATCCCCGTATCCGCTACTGACCCGCGGACGATCCGGAGTTATCTGATGTCAACCTCTCCCGCCTCTGCCCTGCCCGCCGCGCCGCCGCCTTCGCGCTGGCGGCAAGCCGCAAGCGCCGTCATCCACGACCCCGTCATGCTCGGTTCGCTGCTGCTGCTGTTGCTGCTGGTGGCGCTCACCGTTGGCGCGCCGCTGCTGGCGTCCCATGACCCCGGCGCACTGACGCCGCGCGCACGTCTTCAGGGTTCGTCCGACGTGTATTGGCTGGGCACGGACTCGCTGGGCCGCGACCTGCTGTCGCGCGTGCTGTATGGCGGCCGCCTGTCGATCACGCTGGCGGCGCTGGTCAGCCTCATTGCGATTGTGGCGGGGCTCGTCATCGGCTTGGCCGCGGGCTATGTGCGG
>Ga0213829_1002671_pt1 | contig 11456 bp, 12 predicted proteins | sample MC6MC0896MG_FD_180665 | JGI IMG/M metagenome (GOLD analysis project Ga0213829, IMG submission 180665) | Enriched soil aggregate microbial communities from Iowa State University, Ames, United States - MC6-MC0896-MG | ecosystem: Environmental > Terrestrial > Soil > Unclassified | place: USA: Iowa...
GGGTGCCGAGCTCGGGCTCATCCCCGCCTGTGCGGGGAGCACTTTCAGCTGCGTGCCGATCAGGGTGCCGAGCTCGGGCTCATCCCCGCCTGTGCGGGGAGCACTAGGACATGCCCGATGAAATCAACGATGACGCGGGCTCATCCCCGCCTGTGCGGGGAGCACCGCTGAGGCCGGTTATGTGCTTCCTGTTCGGGGGGCTCATCCCCGCCTGCACGGGGAGCACGCGCCGGGGATGGCGTCAGTGAGCTGGTTCCAGGGCTCATCCCCGCCTGTGCGGGGAGCACTTCGATATGCAGCGCGTCTCCTACGACCGTATGGGCTCATCCCCGCCTGTGCGGGGAGCACTGAGGGCGTCCGGCCTGTCGAGCGGTCGGGCGGGGCTCATCCCCGCCTGCGCGGGGAGCACTGAGGGCGTCCAGCCTGTCGAGCGGTCGGGCGGGGCTCATCCCCGCCTGTGCGGGGAGCACTTGGATTCCACCGTCAGCGTCGCGGCCGGGTCGGGCTCATCCCCGCCTGTGCGGGGAGCACTTTCCCACGGCACGGTGTCCTGAACACTCCATGGGCTCATCCCCGCCTGTGCGGGGAGCACGATCTCGTCCCGTCGCTCCGGTGGCGGTGGCAGGGCTCATCCCCGCCTGTGCGGGGAGCACATCATCCTCGCCGCGGCCGCTACGGCCGCCTACGGCTCATCCCCGCCTGTGCGGGGAGCACTCTCGATCTTTTCCGTGGCCCTGAGGGCCGCGCGGCTCATCCCCGCCTGTGCGGGGAGCACCGTGGCGGCAATGACGCCGATCTGCTTTCTCTGGGCTCATCCCCGCCTGTGCGGGGAGCACATGAGCACCGGCTCGCCGTCCGGCGCCCACGGGGGCTCATCCCCGCCTGTGCGGGGAGCACTCAGCCTGCATCAATCGCGGAGAGGACGACCCGGGCTCATCCCCGCCTGTGCGGGGAGCACGCCGGATAACGGCAGCCCCCAGCGCTTTCTCTCCGGCTCATCCCCGCCTGTGCGGGGAGCACGCGCGGGAGAAGATCCGCGTGTTTCCGGGAAAGGGCTCATCCCCGCCTGTGCGGGGAGCACAGTTCTTCCTGGCAGGCTGGAATGTCGCTGACGGGCTCATCCCCGCCTGTGCGGGGAGCACACATAGAGCCGGCCACGGGCGTAGGGGTCGTTGGGCTCATCCCCGCCTGTGCGGGGAGCACGCCGCATGTCGATCCAGGATCGCGAAGATGTCGGGCTCATCCCCGCCTGTGCGGGGAGCACGTGCTCGGCCTCCCGGGCCAGACGCTCGGCCCGGGCTCATCCCCGCCTGTGCGGGGAGCACCCCATTGGTCAGCTGTTCGTGATCCTGGGCGTGGGCTCATCCCCGCCTGTGCGGGGAGCACCTCTGGGCCGGAATCGGCGCAGCCCTCACAGGGGGCTCATCCCCGCCTGTGCGGGGAGCACGCGTCGGGAGTCCTCGGGGTGATGATCACGGCGGGCTCATCCCCGCCTGTGCGGGGAGCACTCCGGCTACGGCAACCTCAAGTCGATCTGGACGGGCTCATCCCCGCCTGTGCGGGGAGCACTCGACCGCTTCGGAGAAGGAGACCCCGATGCCGGGCTCATCCCCGCCTGTGCGGGGAGCACCACACATCAATCTGCAAATGAATTCGAGTGGTGGGCTCATCCCCGCCTGTGCGGGGAGCACTCTGTACCCCCGATATCAAGGCCGCGATTGATGGGCTCATCCCCGCCTGTGCGGGGAGCACCCACGGGCACGAGCGCGCGGAGGACGTCAATCGGGCTCATCCCCGCCTGTGCGGGGAGCACCGGTGCGCCATGATCATTTCCTCTCAGGCCGCGGGCTCATCCCCGCCTGTGCGGGGAGCACACTTGCTGACCTGGGGAAACAAGACAACTAGGTGCTAATCGGATTCAACTGTACCTGCGCTACGTCTCGTTCTGAGTCTTCCTGGCAGCCCGCCTGTACTTGCTCGCGTTGCTCCATCCCGGGCGAACATCCGCCGGCTTTTCCTGAGGGGATTTAAGGGCAGGACGAAGGATGAGGTTCACGCCGTCCATATCAATGGGAAGCCATTGATTGCGATGAACCCGAAAGGCCATCCTCTGCTCGCCTATTGCCGTGTGAACCATGATGGCGCGGCCATCCTTGGCAAGTTCCACGACGCGATCCCACAACAAGTCACGAACTCTCGCCGTCACAGCCCCCACAAACACTCCAGCGCTGATCTCCAAAAGCCACTTACTGAGGTCACCACGCAGTCCTTCCGGGCAAGCAGAGAGAACGATGACGATCATGACTCTCCGAATCCATAATTGGATCCGGATGCCACCTGCCCCGACGTCTCATCCCAAAGGCTTACGACGTCGGCGTCCCAGTCTGCGTCGATCTGTTCCGGGTCACCGGGCAACAGTAAAGCCCGGATATCTCGCGCACAACGATCAAGGATGGCGCCATCATGAACCGCGTCTCTTACCGCCCTCCGGGTTTGAGGACCGGGCAGATCGGAGATCTTGCTTGCCACCTCGAATGCCACAGGAATGGTGATCTCTGCCTTGTACAAATCAGCGATGTCGTACACAAAGGACCGAGAGTGCCCGGTGTGGACAAAACCGAGTCCGGGAGAACAACCCAGCGCCACGATCACCGAATGAACGATCCCATACAAGCAGGCATGAGCTGCCGAGAGACACTGATTGATCGCATCGCTGCCGCTGAAGTCGTTCGGGTCATAGTCACGCCGACTCCACCCGACGCCCGTCCGTTCGGAGTTTTCCCGGTAGATCTTACGTACCCGAGCTCCCTCACGTCCCCGCAGTTGCTGCATGGAGAGCCGGGAGACATCCTCACCGGGAAAGCGCATCCCGTACATGCTCCTCGCCACTTCGAGCCTCAATCGCTGATTTGAGACCCTGGCAGCCTGCGCTTCCAGTAAGCGAGCGGACTTCGCCAGCGAACGCCCGTGTGCGTAATAACGAACCCCACGCTCGCCCACCCAGACCGCGGTGGACCCGCTATCCGCCAGTAGGCACATGGCGGGATGCGTCACCCTTGTTCCCGGCCCCAACAGGAGCGCACCCAGTGAGGCGGCAGGGATATGGACAACACCGCGTTCATCCGTGGCGGTGATGGCATTCGCATCCCGATGAACAATGCACCTTTCGACATAGACGAATGAGATTCGATCTTTCGAACGGACGAGTTCAGGGAGGTCCGGCGGCCTCGGCCCCGATGAAGCACTCATGAAGGCCTGCCGTCCGCACTGGCAATCGTCATCAGACCACAGCCGTAAGCCTTCCCCCGTCCGACGCCTTGCACCAAGGTCTCGCGGAATCTGCCCACATCGGTCACGCGCAACAGGCCATCAAACTGCACACGGACCAGGGTCACCGCAGACTCACGTCCTTCCTGATTGGGGTCCCTCCTTCCAAAGGAGTCCTTAGTCCTGGAACTCACCTCGAGCACGGGACCTGCATCCCCCGACATCTCAACGTGGAACCCTCGCCGTTCCGCTCGGTCCAGCAACCACTGCATCTGCTGTTTCGGTGTGACATGGGCGAATCGCTTGCCTTTGGTCGCCGGATCCATCGACTGCTTCGTCGGGTTGGCGTGGAGTCTGAAGGACCAGAGCTGTCCTTCCTCAAGCCTCCGAAGCAAGGGTTCGTATTCTCTGGTCGCCCAGGTGTTCGTAGCCCACCCCGCCTGTTCGTTGAGCGCCGACATGTCGGGTTCAGCGGGGCTCAGAACATAGAGCGAAACACGGTGTTCCGCACGATCCACGCGCCAGAGCACCCTGGGATTCTCCTGTCCCAGAGGGGGCGGCGGAAATGACGACAACACTGCTGCGTGCATGGCCTGTGGATTACCCAGGAGAAACCGCGCGCCCCTTCGCGCGGTATTGATTTCGAACTTCGTCAGAAACATTCAGGAACCTCCCAATTCAGCCATCGGGTCATGCGACTGTTCCTTACCAAAGGGATTGGGCACCTCATGAGGCTTCGGCCTCACCACCGTCCTCCAGGTGTAGCTCCGGCTTTCCGGTGAGAAGTCCAGCGGAACATCCCGTACGGTCTCCCCTGCCTCTCCTGGTTCCAGGGCATCCCTGAAGATCTCCAGGCTGACCGTCCGAGCAGCCTGCTTCTTCTGATGCCAAACGGCGGCCTGCCACGGTTCCGTCCGAAGGGCCGTGTCCAAGGAAACGCCTTCCACTCCCAACGAGATCCTTCCCGCCGGAACACAAGATCGTCGGCCCAGGTAGAGAGGGTACACAGGGTCCAGAACCGCCTCGTTCAACCCTTCGATGACAGCGTCCGGCCCCTCCACGACAGCCAGAAAGACCGCATCGGACAGATAGTAGCGATACGAGAGGGGCATGGATTCCCGTCCGTCAAGGCTGCGCGCCACCTGGAAATCACGCAACAGACGGCCCGGTTGGTCGACCCGGACACCGAACTTCAGCCCCACAAGGTCTTCAACAGGTTCCGATCTCCGACGGCCTTGGGCAGCCGCCAGCAGACCAAGGACTCCGCTCTTGGTCGGTTCCTCTCGCGTATGCCGGTTGACGAAACGGCTGCTGGCACCCCAGGCTTGGAGCGGACCGGCGAGCCGCAGCTTGAGAACCGCCACTATTCGCCCCTGACGTACGCGGGAAGTTCACTCTCCAGCGCTTCGATGAGGTCGGGGAAACTGACCCCGCGCCCCAGCTGCGACAATGCTTCAACCGCACTGGTAGGCGCCACCACGAATGTGGTGGTAGCAGCACCGCCAAAACCGGCGTCGAGCTCCGCCGAATACCGCGCCAGCCGCTCCGCCGCGACTCTCAAGCGCCCCTTGCCGTCGTCAGCAGTGACGGCCTCTTCAAATGCACCCACCAGATTGACGGGCATCCGTTCCCGCAAGGTCACGACCACTCCATCAGGCAAGGTCTTGTTAGCGAAAGTATTCTGCTTCCCCGTCGGCATGGACTCCACGAACGAGCGGACAAAACTCACGGCCGCTTCAACTGTGGCACCTGGGTCTCCCAGATTCTTCAGCAGGCCTCCCAGGTTGAGGGTCGCGTACCTGTATAGGGTGGAGGAATTGAACTCCACGGTGCCGATCATGCCGGCTCCAGGCTCACCGTCTCCGCTCTCATCGTCCACGGCGGTGAAGTAGTCGAACTCAGACTCCACTGCATGAACGCTGATGGCATGAGCCACTTGCACACTTGCGTCGACGTTGAGGTCCGTGCTGTTGGCGATCATCCGTCCGAAAAGCGAGACATCCACGCTCTGGTCGGATTGAAGCACGGCCTTGACCAGCTTCTTGTCGAGATCCGTGCTGTTCTTCTCTGCCTCAAGCGCCACCTCGGCCAGCCGCCTGGCTTGGATGTTGCTGACGAACAAAAGATATTCCGTCCGCGCAGGCTTTACCGTTGCGGTCTCATCTTTTGCCTTGGGCACCTCTACTTTGAAGCCACCCGCTTGAACAGCCGCGATAGCCAACTCCGCCGCGCGGTCACTCAGCTCAGGCGAGATCTCCTGAATGTGTTTCGCCACCATGTCCACCAGGCGCTTGGTCCGGGTACCAAGCCGGCTGGAGTCGAGATAGTCGGAAAAGTCCTTGCGGATCGCTCTCTTCCAAGCCTGGCTGGACACCCTGGCTCGTCGGACACCACCGTACATCGCGGTTTTCGGCGACCCCGTGTCGTCGCGGTTGACGTTGCTCGGGGGAACCGTGTGGAGTGCATGGACGTCAAGGTAGAAGTTCTTCATGATGCTGTTCCTTCACGAGAGTCGGAGTTGTGTGGGTCGGGCGTATCCCGGGTTCCGCCGAACGCATAGTCCCTGCCCCACCGGAGCCTGACACTGTTCGCCGTCACCGGATTCTGCAAGAGGCGGAGATCCTCCGCGAAGCGTCCGTAGTCCAGAGCAATGTCGGCTGCCCTCAACTGCTGGATCAAGCCTCTGGAATGGTGCTGTAATTCGTTGAACGTCGTGGACGTCATCAAAGCGTCGAAGCGGCGTTTCACCGCCGCCGACGCCCCCTCGGCACCTTCGGGCGTTCCCAGCCGTCGCACCGCTCGGCCAAGAGATGGACCCGTCTGGTGCATGGGCATGCTCTTCGACTGCTGATGGACCGCGTACAACGTCATGGCCGCATAGGCCGCCCTTTCTCCGGGACTGGCAGCATCGCCTCGGCCGGCGAGCTCCGTTGGGAGTCCCTCCACCGCCTCATGCCACACCCAGGGATCAGAACCGGGCTCCGTCGCCACGGCCCTTCGAAGCCTGGCGAGTGTCCCGGCGACGAGCGGCCGGTGTCCTTCCAGATAGATCCGTTGAATTTTCCGGATTCTAGCGTCAATATTCTGGGCCAACGCGGGTCTTTCAGTCATCGCCTTGCTCCTTTCGTCGTCGTGCTTCCAGAGTTCTCGCGAGAGGCCCTTTCTGCCCTTCCCTCGATCTCCGTCTGAAGAGGCAGGTACTTCCGGAGGCTCCGATGCAGCCAGGTTTCCGCAGTGGCTGCGGACACCAATTCGGAGCCGACCGTTCTTCCCACCAAAGCCGACTCTCCAGCCATGGACAGCATCTCCATGGCAGAGGAAGCGAGGATCTTTCGGGCGATGGAATTCCATACCTCTCCGGCAGCTTCCGCGTCCTCACTCCCGCTGAGCTCGGAGACCCACCTTCGGTAGGGTTCATTCAGCGCGAAGAACACCATTTGCCGGGCCTTCTCCTGCGGTGGATCAAGATCACCACCTGCCGCACGGCTCAGTTCACCGGCGAAACGGCCGAAGGCCCAGACGGCTTGCTCCGTGTTGGATGCGGCGTTCTTGACAACTTGCGCCACAGCCGCGGAGCTTTCCGAAAGCAACCGCAAGTGAACGGCCAGGAAATCATCAAGAATCTCCGTGTAGACAGAACTCTGAGTACCGTAGACCACCCCGACCAATCGAGCATTGAGAACCCGCCCGGCGTCGATCGAACCCAATTCGCTCAGCCTGGAAACCCACGTGACGATGGGCGGGACCCGGAGTACGACGATTCCGTCCGCGTTGGTCCGAGCTTGCTCATTCTGCGCGAGCAGCGCACTCACACCGTTCCAGATCATCCGCTCCGGATCGTGTTCCCGAGGCATGTAGATCGCACCCGCCTTGAACTTGGCGGTCTGCGGTTTACTGAACCGCTGTGCGGTCAACGGATCAGCATCCATGTTCTGCGGCGGCAAAGGATCGCCATTACAGACCAGCACGTTCCTGACCTTTCCCGTTTCCGGGAAAAGCCTGATCCTCCGGGATTGCCAGGTGAAGACATCAACGGGTCCGGTGGGCCTTGGAACGCCCGCCTTCCGTTCTTCCACGGCGGGCCCCAGTGGAGCACGTTCCCAGACGGCAAGATCGGAACCTGGCTCCGACAAAGCCACCAAGGAAAGATCCAGGTTCAGATGCAGCGTTTCCGAAAGGCTCTCTCCTTCGAAGTAAACCCCTCCCGTGGCCCCGGCCCACCCGGTTCCGATGGGATAGCCCTTCCCGCCTTTCACTCTCGGATCTCCCACCGCTCCGGATTTGATCCCTGAAGGGTCATAGGCGTGAGTATGAATGAGCCAGCGAGTAGCTTCCGCGTAGGACAGCGCATCGAGGCCATGACCGGCACGCGTGGTGAAATACTGATGTCCGCTGGGCACATCAGCGATGAGGCGTTCCACCCCGTCGACTTTTCCGCTCTGCGTATGCAGCTCCGGGACCTGCATGAAGGGGCGAACAGGATCAAAGAGTTCGAATGAAGACTCGAAATCTTCCAGGTATCCCAGCACGGAATCGGTGAGCTTGGAGTGATCCAGCCACAGTTCCTTCCAGGCGCTCACCGCGCCGCCCGCGTTGATCCGCGGCATGCTGCTGTACACGATGGCCAGAAGGACCCGCAGCACCGCATAGTCCTGGGTGGGTAGTTCTCCCGCCAGCCGTCGAATGGAGGCGCTCTGCCGGAATACTTCAGTGAGCGAAAGCTCCTTGACCACACCGTCCGTCATCAGACAGCTCACCCAGGCGTCACGCACCAGATTGAACTGGGGAAGCACAGCCGTCATACGGTTTCTCCATTCTCTTCATGCGTCTCTTCACGCAGCCCAGTTCTCGGGTCGTACCGGAGCTTTTCCCCGTCCAGGGTGGCGGCCATGGACTCATCAAGGAAGAGCACCAGCTGCCCCCTGAGCCACGGGGATTTCTGCCATGCGGCAATGCCCTGAGACTCAAGCTCTTGCAGGACCTTGTCTATCCGGTGCGGCTGACAATATTTTGAAGGCAATCTGACCGTGCAGGAGCTGAGCGCTCTGGCCATCCCGCGTTCGGGCGGGCTGTCGACCGGAACCACCACACCTCTGAAACGCTGGAGGTGGGACAAAAATCTGACCTCCTGAGTCCTGTGGGCCAAGATCACTTCGAGAGACTCATCCGTGTCCCTGACTTTGGCGAACCCCACCGCATCCTGTACACGGTCGTCGACGTTTCCCGTATTGCGCTCTAGCAGATCAGTGGCGAGCCCTTCAGAAAATTCCTCGGCACGTTTCAGGAGGAAGACCCCGGCCTCGTCGAATTTCCCGGCCAGTTTGTCTTTCCTCTCCTTCTCCGCCCCGCGAAATGACTCGCCCCATGCTTCCGGCACGGAGAAGGTCTCCCTATAGGTGTCCTGGACCAGAGAGCTGATGTCACCAGGCAGTTCCAGCGCCATTCCGCCCCTAAGCCTGCTTTCAAGCACCACGGACGATCGCATCAGCATCGCCTGCCCGTAGATCGCCACCGATCCTGCTTCAAAGACCGGCGGTTCCGTCGCCCGGTTCAAGACTCCCCTGATCAGGCAGGTTGCCCGCCGGAGATGCGCCGGACGGGGACGAGCGACCGTCCGTCTGCGGTGCAGACGGCCAATGCGTTGGAGCAGCAGGTCCGTTGGGGCGATGTCCGTGATCATCAGGTCGAAGTCAACGTCCAATGACTGCTCAAGGACTTGTGTTCCGATGACCACCAGCCGTTCGGGGCGGGATCCGCCCGCTGCCGCGACCACATCGTCACGTCCCAGAAGGGAACGTATCCGGTCTTCCAGTCCCATCCGGTCCGGCGCCATGAAACGGGAATGGACCAGGATGAGTTCTTCTTCCTTGAACACCTCGGAAAGGTGACGGTACGCGTCCTGCGCCCGCTGGACCGTGTTGCAGATGACGGCGGCACAACCGCCGTCGCGCTTCACCGGCTCCAGCGCGCCTGACAGTTCGGGAAGGCCGTCTTCAAGAAGCTTCAGATCGACGGACAGGGACTCTTCCCGGGCTGCCGGTACCACGAGCTGCGGCCTTTCGGGGGAGCTGCTGACGATGAGCGGATACCCCGGGTTCCCGTCGAGGGGCGACGACGGCGGATCGGGCCGCCGGCGGCGTGGCCTTTCGCCCCAGCTCGGAGACCGGTCATTCGCAGCCTTTCCGGGCCGGCCCGCTTCATAGGATTCCAGCAGCTGCCTGCGGGTTCCGGCCGGCAGGGTCGCCGAGAGCAGAATGACGGGCACCCCGTAGGAAGCAAGCCAGGCCAGCACCTGGTTCAGGTAGCGATTCATGAAGGCGTCATAAGCATGCACCTCATCGATGATCACCACCTTCCCGGCCAAGGCGAGGTGCCGCAGCACCACGTGTTTGCTCTGTAGTGCTGCGAAGAGCACCTGGTCGATGGTGGCGACTACGAAGCTTGCCAGAAGCCCTTTCTTACGCCCGAACAGCCACTGGTGGGCAAGCACCGCATGGCCTTGGGCTTCCCCGGTGCTGCCTTCCTCCCCGAGAATTCCTTGGATCCGCTCAACCGATTCTCCCGACACCGTGTCTTCCCGGAAGAACTTCGTGAACTCGTCGTTGAGCAGGGATTTGGAATGTGCCAAGTAGATGCTGCGCCGGTGCGAGCCTGGTTTGACGTCCGGGAGATTGTTCACCCATGAGGGAAAACGCATGAACATGGCATCGCTCGTAGCCTGCGTGGGAAGCGCGAAGACCACTCCGCCCAACCCCCACTTGGCGGCGAAGACCTCCGCAGCAGCCAGCGCGGCTTCGGTCTTCCCCTCTCCCATAGGTGCTTCGATGATCAGCACTCCGGGCGCTGCCATGAGAGTGGCGGCTTCGATGGCTTTCCTCTGCATCTCCGTGGGCCGGGCGTCCTGCGGAAGGTCGAAGCGCCCGGCGAAAAGCTCCTCCGGATCCTCCGGCGGCGCCGGCGCCTCCCAGGGCCGGGCCAGGTCCAGTCTCTCCCACGCCCTGCTCAGCCGTTCCCCCGTCGCTGAGTGGTCACCGTAGGGGAAAAAGTCCACATTGCTGGCAATCCAGTCAGCCAGGATGACGACGGCGGTCAGCAACAGTTGCGCTTGCGGCGCAAGTTTCTGTGCCTTCCACGAAGAAAAGTAGGAGTCGGCCCCCGTTAACGAGGCGCACGCCGCCATCAGCTCATTCTGGACCTCATGCCAGGCCGGCGCGAGGGCCTCCGTCGCTTCCCGGGCCGCTCGGATGCCTACCGTAGAAGGGGGAACGCCGTGGTGTCCCCCGGCAATCGTGGAGTAACTGGCGGCAGTAATGGCGTCGAACCCCTGGACTTCCCTCAGCCAACGGTTGATGATCGTATAGCTCAGAACGGAGTGCGGCAGTTTCTCCTGTGGGGTCAGCGTCCACGGCGAATCAAGTCCGTAGCTACGCATCCCATCAGCCAGGCTGGGGACCTGGTAGGAGAACTTCTCGTGCGCTTTCCCGGCATCGTGCGTGGCAGCGAGCCATGTCAGAAGAGTCCTCGCCTCCTGCGGGTCGGATGCCCCACAGCTTTCCTGGATCCGGACCTTGACCGCCACCGCGAGCCACTCGTCCCAGAGCTTCCCGGCGACGGCGGCCGAATCCTGCATGTGCCGCCACAAGGACATCGAGTCCCCAGAATCGCGGTCCGATTTGGCCCACACCGACTGAGCCGCGGGTGAAATCATGAGATCCCCTTCTCACTACTGGCCTCCACGTCGAAGCCAGATTGCTGCAATGTATCAAGGCTGAGCGGCACCTTCGGGAACACTTCTCATCAACCTTTCGTGTCGCCACTACGGGACGTCGGTAGCCCCGCCCGCGGTCCAGTAGTTGACCCCAAGCTACCCTTCTCCTACGACAAAATTGGTTGAATCTCCTCCAGCTTCACCCTGCGGCCCAGTTCACTCTCTGCGGGGCAATAACCCCGCGAAAGCTGAATCAGGGCGCAAAACTCCAGCGCGCCAGATCCCGGCCACGCTCCGCAGCGCCCAGCACCCCCAATAGCGCCCCACCCCTCCAACACGTCAGATTTTTGTATCCCATCCACCTCGACGTGACCCACCCCACTTGACGCCCACCCCCGGCCCTTCGTAAACTTTCACTAAGCAAAACTTTCCTTCCACAATGCGGAATCTAGCCGGAAGCGGCAAGAGGACACAGTGAGGA
>Ga0213829_1002675_pt1 | contig 11446 bp, 12 predicted proteins | sample MC6MC0896MG_FD_180665 | JGI IMG/M metagenome (GOLD analysis project Ga0213829, IMG submission 180665) | Enriched soil aggregate microbial communities from Iowa State University, Ames, United States - MC6-MC0896-MG | ecosystem: Environmental > Terrestrial > Soil > Unclassified | place: USA: Iowa...
TTAGATAAACAAAGGTACTCAGTGGGAAGGACATGGGGGCGCTAAGCGCCCCTCAATTTTTATCCGCTTGTGTGTAATCAAAGATTTAATGTAAATTTGGTTATGGTGAGCATGCGCACTTCGCATTAGGGGCTTTTACCTACAAACACTATTGTCAAGAAACAATTAATTCCTATACACAATGGTATATTCTAACTTAAATTGGAGATCCTTATCAAAATATACATGGAATACAAGGAGGTTGTTGCTAGTCATCATATCTTCGGGGAAACTTTTATTTTAATAGACGACGAATTATGGATTCGATTCAACTGAGCCAAATCCTAAAAAAATGAGAAATGTACCCCAGCAAAATGAGCCCTTGATTTTCAATAAGGAAAAATATCTATTCAAAATCATCTCTATACTGCTGATTGTGGAGGACGTATCGACAAATTCCAAAATTAAACTGGATTTTTGTGGGATAAACTTTTAGTTTCCAGGCTCAAATTTCTGGTAAATAAAAATCTGAATCAACATTTAAGTCTTGATTACTATAGTGAGGTACTGAATATAAATCTTCGAACACTTCAGCGGACTTTTCTTAAAGTGGAAAAGGAGACACCTAAACAGTGGCTAATTAACAGGATGATATTGGAGATTAAAAGGAATTTTACCTATAATGAATTGATTATTAGTTAGATTGTGTATTCATTAGGATTTAAGGAACTTACTAATTTTACAAAATTTTTTAAGTCCAAAACAGGAATGACCCCAACACAGTTCAGAAAATCCCTGAAAATATAGTTATTACTAAACGAACCCAACCCAATAATTCTAAATATTGCTGTAAAAGGGACCTAAAGCTAAAGCATGTAAACATAATACATAAACTTCCTGCAATCTGTGGAGGTTTTTAATTTTGCGGGATTTTCAACGACTGAACAAAAGACATAATCTGCAACAGTTCTTAAGAAAATGTTTTGATTGTAATTTATTATCATTTTAAGCCTAAAACGATATATTTAACACGAGAATTTTATAAAAGCTAATTACCACAATCAAATGAAACAAATTTTTTCCAATCTTTTCTACCTATTTGTATTCTTTACATGCAGTATGAATCAGATCTTTGCCCAGAGCAAAGATTATAGTGAATGGTACATGAGAACACCCGACAGTCTGGATACTTATAACCAGGACATTTATGTCCGGGAACTTGGAACAGGAAAGGACACTGTTGTGGTTATCCATGGCGGGTTCGGTGCCAATCATGACTATATGCTCGACGCAATCCAGGGACTGGAGAAAAAGTATCATTTTGTGCTGTATGATCAGCGCGGTTCCCTATTATCTCCCGGACCTAAGGAAAAACTTACATTTGCGAAAAATGTGAATGATCTGGATCTGCTGATAAAACAGCTGGGTAGTAAAAAAGTTAAGGTCATGGGCCACTCGATGGGGACATTGGTCGCCATGGAATATCTAAAGCAACATCCGGACAAAATATCAAACCTTGTCCTAATAGGTGCGATACTGCCCAAGTCTGACAGCATGGAGACTGTATTTTCAAAGCGTCAGCAGGAGCAGGTGCAATACCTTGCAAAAAGGCCGGAGGTGAAGGAACTGGCAATCTATAAAAAATACAAGGAGTTAAAGGGCAAATTCACCAGTGACAGGGAGCGAAGTGATTTTAACAGGATGGCTTTTGCTTCATCCAATATCTACAGGATAGATAGGTACAAACTTATGCGTGGTGGATTTCATTATTACAAAGAGGATGCTTCAGTCATGGTGCAGACCGTGAACTGGAATTATGACTACAGGAATTATCTCAATGACAATACTAAAACCACTGTTATTTTTGGCGACCATGATTTTCTGGATTTCGATGGAAAGATATATCAGGAACTTATCAAAAATCATAAAAAAATCGATTTTAAACTAATAAAGTCAGCGGGACATAATATCTGGGTAGATCAGCCGGAATTGTTCAGGAAGACCCTGGATCTGGCTTTAAGCAAATAATTCCCTTTAAAATAGGAGAGCAGGGGACCTTCAGGTAAAAACGTGTATGCGTATCATCCTATTTTTTACTTCGTGAAGGAACTAAAATACAATATTGAAGATGCAAACATTAGCAATAAATGACCTAAGGTCAGAAAGACTTTTATTGATTCCATATACCCTGACCATATGTGAAAATATTTTGAACGGTGATTTTAGTGACCTTGATCGTTTGGATCTCAAAAAGGGAAGTGGCTGGCCCGATGCCGATGTACTCGATACATTACCACGGATCATCAAAAATCTTTCCCGGGTGGAAGGGCCGACAGGATTTGAATCGTGGCTGGTCATAAAAAGAGATACAGGGGAAATCATCGGTGATATCGGTTTTAAGGGTTTTGATGATAAATCGGCTAGCTGCGATATCGGCTATGGAATCGTTGAGACAGAGCGGAGACAGGGCTATGCTGAAGAGGCTGCCCGGACCTTGATCCAGTGGGCTTTCTCCAATGATTTTCTGTCTTGTATAACTGCGAAATGTCTGCTGGAGAATGTCAGTTCACAAAATCTATTGCTGCGGTTGAATTTTACCGAAAGTGACCGTGACCATGAGATGATATACTGGGTACTTAGTAGATGATAATGTAATATGTATGTTGATCTCTTGGAACTTTTCACCACAAAGAGTTGAAAGAGATGTATATTGAAAAACTGAAGAAGACTGTTTCGTTTTAGAAACAATCCATCTATACCGAAAGAATATCCAGTTATTATAACTAGATATTACAAGCTTAACTCAGATTACGTCCAGCCCCTTTATCAACGTCAACATTAATGATCGAACCGAAAACGGTTCCGGTTAAAGTGTTTGGTAATAGGTATATATGGATTGTTGATATAAAATTTTAAATACACAAAAGAAAGGGGCTGATAAAAAAAATCATCAGTCCCTTTTATTCCGAGTTTTTCAGTATCGTATTAAAACGTCAATTCTAACAGGGGTACCCGAATAGATTTATGGGTATGTCACTCAATATGATTACCAAAATAGACAAAAGACAATGATCGAGATCAAGTCTTTATCCACCCATTTTCGAATGAATATGGACAGCAATATCAACAGGAGTGATAAGAAAAATATTACAGCTATCCACTGACTGATCAATAATGCTGTATCCGGCGGGATATTCCAGATCTTAGCAAGGCAAGTTTTATCGTAGACGCCTTCATAGAAGCCTGTCTCAAACATGCGTCTATAAAAGACATTTGCATAGATAAAAGGAAGTGAGAGGAGTACACAGAGAACATAAATAATATAATAACATACTTTCATTGCACTATGGGTTTTCAAAATGAAATTTTTATTTGAATAATATTATTGGTATATCGCATAGTATAAGTACTAATAATAGAAACAAAAATAGTACAATAACGGTGATCTTATCCTTATTTACCCATCTCCGTATAATTATAGAGAGTAGTATAAATAAAAGTGAAAGGAAAAATATTGCAGCAATAAATTGACTAATCACAAGTGCCGTGGCAGGAGAAACGCCCCATATTACCGCAAGAGTTTTTAGGTCAAAGGAGTGTTCATACAAGCCTGTTTTAAAAATTCGACGATAAATGGTGTATGACCCCGCGTAAACAAAAGGTAAGGCGAGTATGACACTGAGGACATATGTAATATAATAATATACTTTCATTGCGCTATGGGTTTTCAAAATGAAATTTTTAGGTAGCAATTCAACTAAGAAGGAGCTGGTTAAACTACCAGCTCCTATATTTTTATTTAAACAATCTTAGGGGAATATCGAACAGTATTATTATGATTACCAGAAACAGAATTAGCACGATAACTGTAATCTTATCTTTATCTACCCACCGCCGGATAATTATGGAAAGGAGTATAAATAAAAGCGAAAGAAAGAATATCACTGCAAAACACTGGCTGATAAAAAGGGCAGTGTCGGGGGAGACATGCCATAATGCAGCAAGCGCATTTTTGTCATGGGTGTCTTCGTAAAAACCTGTTTTAAACATTCGACGATAAATAATGTAATCCCCAGCGTAAACAAAAAGTAAGGCGAGTATGACACTGAGGACATATGTAATATAATAGTATACTTTCATTCGTTAATGTTTTTAAATTATGCTAGTTACAATTTTTGTCCAGAATCTGTACAGGTTGTCGTCCTTCAAGAACTTCTTTTACTCTATCCCAGTCAGGACGTAAGATCTCCGGGTTACCCACGCCAGCAGATCCACCGTTGCTGTTTATAAAATCTGCTAATTTGCGCTGAAAAGAACTCCAGAGTTCGTCCCCTTTATCGTAAGGACCAGCGATTATAGAATTTGCATTGTCATGTAAATATTGAAATGTAGCCACATCCCATGTTGTCATCCTGTCAACACCCCGTGTATAAAAAACGAACGAGCCGTTATTGGGCCTGATCCCAAAATCCCTATTGCCACTGACGGGATGCTTTAGGTATAGCGGCTCGTAAATCGTCGTAAATGTCCAGCTTGTTGGGGTGGATCTTGAAACTATAACGGAGCCATTATCTGGTCCACCAATATCGATATTCACAACTGCGCCAGTGGGATTTGAGGAGTTCCACAGTGCTGTTTCATTTATCCCATAAGAGTTATAAGGCGCAAATTTCGCAAGAGTGGGATCGACAAATAAATTGATATTCTGGCGTACATAATTTGTCAATGATTGCTGAGTGGCACGCTGTCCGTTCAGTATTGGCATCTGGGATATTCCGACCGGGAAATAATCCATATTTACTGCTGTGCTGGATGCATCATTTATAGCCTGTATCCTTGCCACAACTCCGGTATTATTGAGACCGGGGACAATACCCGGCCAGGTAACCACATTATTTAATTTATTGATAATATCAGTTCCAGGCTTATAGCCAGCAGTATTAATCCATTCCGAGAGTCGTATGCAAGGGAAATTTGGGATCAATGCGTAAGGTTTTCCAGAAATCTGTGCATTTATATTCCCAGCAGTAGGTGCTGTTACGACAGGAATAATGGGTATAGTGGTCCTGGTGGGGTAAGTATATTTACTGTAATTTAATAACAAAACACTTGCATTTGGTGTAATGCAGTTAAACTGCATAAAAATTGACCTCAGATAAGCCTGTAGCTGTGCCTGGAGTTCATATTGCTGTAATTTATAATCAAGAAAAGATTTTGCATCTGAGTCAATATCTTTGATGGTATAGAAGAACTGCAATCCATCGTAAGTTCCTTCAATACCATTGTTGATCGTCATAAATAGGGCTTTTTTTATGATCTCGGTAACTTTGGAATTGACCTTCTGCTGCAGCATAAACCGATCATTTTGTGTGACACATAATGATGTAGAGGCATATGCAACGCTTAATACAAAACGGATTTCCATATTGTAGAGCTGCATCATCTGATCAGCCTTTTTCCCGCGGGATTTTATGCTGTCCTTTATCCCTTTATTGACCGGGATAGTGTCAATCTTCTTATCCTGCGGAATATGCTGATCCATGTTAATGATTTTATAACCATTCTGTTCAAAAGATTTCATAAAGTTGAAATATTCAGCACTATTTTCAGCTGCGTTTTTTATCCTTTTGCTGTCAATAATTTTGTGGTCAATGATAGTGTAATTGGTATCTATCAAAAAGTTTACGTAACCTTTTACAAGATCATCACTGTTGAGCACCGGAACAATAATACGAATATTTCCCGTACTGTCAAGAAGTGTTGTTTCTGTCAAAAATGGACGTCCTTTTAACATTTCATTGACAAGGATACGCTGATCTTTAATTTTAAGGGAATGTTTTAAGACCGCTTCGATCCGGGAGGATTCGGCTTGGGTGACATCGTTGTTGTCATTCAGGATGCTGTCGTACTGACGGCAGGCGGAAATGCAGAGCAGTAGAAGCATTACCAGCACGCACTGTGTCATTTTGAGGTTCAAAATCTGTAATTTTCTTTTCATAAAAAATATTTGGTTTTAATGTGTTACAATAAATACGATTGAAGTTCGAAAATGTTTTAATTCGGGTAAAATAATTATCTGTTCATATCTTTATTATGGATTTGGTCAGCTATAAGAAAATAGCTTTATTTACCTTTTTTGTCTGTTTCTTTGAAAAATTGATTTCCGTTTTTATTGATCCACAAAGACATTTTTGACTGGGGGATTTCAGCCCGTATATAATTGGAAGGCATTGTGATGGTGAAAGGCTTAGCTCTTTTACTGCGTTGGAAAAACGGTGGTGGTAAATGTGCTATCACTTAATGTGTACAGGCGAAGACAACGGATTTTTTGAAAGAGATCACCGCCATGAACTCTAGTATTAGTATATTTTTACCAATATGTTGGATATTGAACGAAATTAAACCTGTTTAAAACATAATTCATCATCGCCTATGAAACCATCATGATTTATTCAATCACATAGGGGAATGAATAAATCTGATAGCTTCATCACAATTGAAACCGCCGAAGGCAGCATGAATGCCTTAAAGGGAAAATGAAATAGTGAATAAACAAATTTATACAGATGAAAAAGAAGAAAATATTTCGGGACAATGAGATAAGTTGATCGTCTTGTATTAATAGAAGGTTAAAAACTAAATCAATTTATTTCAATTAAATGAAAAAAACAATTATTCTCCTAATGTCAGCTTTCTTTTTGTCATGTGAAGAGCAAAGCTTGAATGAAAATGCAGTCTCTGAAAAACCTGCCATTTAAGAAACAGGTTTATCTGTGAAAAATGCTAGACTTTCCTTTAGAATTGTTGCAGATGTTAACAAATTCTTTAACGAATATCACAAATTCCCGACAGCTTAATAACGAGCTGAAAACCCTTGTTATAATTGCAGGACCTAATGAGATTTCTGCTACAAATAAGGAAGAACTTAAAATTGAGCTAGCTAGTTTTACTGACGTTGTTTTCTCTTTCAGTATCGGTGCTGGTGGCAAGGTTAATTGGACAAGAACCGCTGTAAATTCTGTTCAGGCCACAAAAGATGCATCAAAGATTGTTATGCAATTCGCTTCGATTTATGGTGTAGCACGTTTTGATTCCAAATGGATGGGCGCAGTCATTGAAAAAAACGAAAATTAAAAATATGACGAAAATAATTATTCTTTTTATACTAGGTTTGTTTATATCTAGTGCTGTTATTGCACAGGGACAGAAATATGCTTTTCTTGAAGCAGGTGGAGGCAGCATATTTGCAGCGGTTAATTTTGATATGAGATTTAAAAAAGATGCGAGAGAAGGATTGGGCTTTAGGGCGGGTGTCGGAAATACCTTTGGTATATTTGATAGTGATATAGTAAAAGATGTGGTTGTTTTCCCCCTCGGTGTCAACTATGTTTACGGAAGCAAGAAGAGTGCAGTAGTGGTTGGTTTAAATACTTCAATAGCATTAATGAAACATAATAATGGATCGGAGTCTCCTGTCATTATATCACCTGAAATAGGATATCGTTATCGGCCATATGAGAAAGGAATTGCTTTTCATGTGAGCTATGTGCCACTTTTCAATACCGCAGATGGGGCAATGCCTGTGTGGTTAGGGTTGGGTATCGGTTATTCATGGTAATAAATTTATGGTGATCTGCCAAATATTAAAGAACTCAAAAGTCAAGATAAGTTTCTTCGGTAACTTTTACAGAAGGGTATATCTCTTTTAAAATTAGATTAGGAATGTATTCTTTGTCATAAATATTCATTTGCTCAATCCCTTTTATTTTATTTTCAAACTTATAAATGCAGTATGACTGTAAAATTTTTAATTTTCTGAAAGCTGAAGTATAATATTGGCTATACTCTTCATTATCTAAAATGTGCTGTATTTCTTCTTCTCTGTTTTTATTTTGATAATAAATTTCTAAAAAAAGCTTATAATAGATATAGATATAATAGTCTCCTTTATTTCCGTTGAGTTGGTTTCTTGCTGTTATTTCACATATCCTTATTGCTTTGTTGTAATCTTTACATTTAATATAGCAGTCTATAAGCAAGTTATTTAAATAAATTAGTTGATTATCATATTCAAAAGGGTGTTGCTCATACAAGTTAATAATTTCTGCATAGGATTTGATGACATACAACAGTTCCATTTTGAATACAACAAAAGCATCATTTATTCCATCTTTTTTGATAATCCCATCTAATTCCGCTAATACATCTAATAAAATCTTTAGCGCCTTTTCTTTTTGAATAGTATGGCGTTCTCCATATCTTTTATATAAATCACTGTTGTCTCTATATCTTTTATATAAATTTTTAAAAGCTTCCATCCAAGATTTAGATTTCCTATTATAAGCAAAGTCTTTGGAGTCAAAGATTAAATCTAACGCTGATAATTTATTGTAAGTGTGGGGTGTTATTCCATTTCTCAGATACTTTTCTGATAAATTGTACATTAAGTGGTAATTTTCCAAATCATTCCCCTTAAGTAAAGGATAACTGTAATTCCTTTTACTCAAAATATAAGGTTTAAACAATACCAAAGAATCAATTCTTTCTCGAAAACCGCCCCCATTTTTTCTGCAAATATTTTCAAAATCAATACGATATTCTTTGTTTTGGTATTTTATTAATATTCCTGAAGTTTTGGTGTTCAGTCTATATCCACTGAGTGGTGGAGGTAGATATAATTCTCCTTTATTATCAATCCTGTGCTTATTCAATATAGTCATTACGCTATCCAATTCCAATAGTTCTATTTTAATGGTATTATTGTCAAAGCTTATTTTTTTCAAATTTTCATCGTACATATTATAAATGATTAATCCGCCTCCTCCTCCCGGTTGTGCTTGCAATTTTAATGTTATAAAAATTAAAAAGAGTAATACGATTTTATTCATAGGTTTTTGTTATTAAAATTAAATACTTTATTTGCTATAAATCTTTCTAAAGACAGGATGATTATGACAAAAAAGAGGCAGTATCAAAACGTTTAAAGTTAGATACAGCCTCTTACAAGAAGCTTTTTAAGTATGCTTAGACCATTAATTTTAATAGCAAATCACAATGTCATAATATAAAAGCGCGTGTTCGTAAGCTTGCTGTCCGGTTCCTCCCGATACCCATATGTTCCAGGTCCCACAGGCTCCCCAAATTTGAAAACAGCGCTGACGTCCTGTCATCGAGTAATCGCCACCACCGGTAACTTCCTTAATTGTAGGTCTACTTTTAGATGTTTGGCTTGATTTAGTAAAGTCCATTCCTCCTTTTTTCAATTGGACTGAAGTGACCTGTACATCTGAAGGTATTCCAGCCTGAATAGATTGCCTGCTTTGAGGTGTTTGGGAATAAGCAGCAGAAGATAGCGTTGCTAAACCAAGGAAGCAGACTGCTGCCAATAATGATTTCATTTTCTTTTTCATTTTTTTGTTTTTAATTGTAATTAATTGCCTATTGGCTGTTTATTGACATAAAGGTGAACATTCCTTATGATCAATTTTTTATCAATAAATAACTGCTGTTTTTAAGTGATTATTCGCTCTCTTTTCCTAAATATTCGATTTTTAGGCAAATGGAAAATCCTTTAGTTGTGCTAGTTGGATATCCTGAGATTCATCTTTAACAGTTTCTTTATCCGGAAAGGAATTGGTGAGGTCTCAAATCAAGATAAAGCTTCCCAATTGTGAAATACTTTTGTTGGGCTTTATTTTTGATCTGCGTACTAGAAAGGGACATCAATGGAACTCTTAATGCCACTTTTGACATTTTTGAATGAAATAAAAGAATAGTATGATACCCCTATAGATCACAGAGGTTTTAATATTGATTTTATAATTACTGTCCAGACTATGTACTTTAGTTTTTCCGGTGATAGCTGTATTGTACTGATATTCTTTTCCAATCTCCATTTTCCTACTTATTAATATTAACTTTCGGGCCGTTAATCTGAACATCTGTTGATCCTGTTATCCCTATATTTTTACCACCTATTTTTGCACTTTTATTTCCTGACAGTTCCAAACTATCTTTGGCGTCTACCTTAATTTCTTTTCTGTTGATGGTAATCTTTCCTTTCTTATCGATGATCACAGTACTTGCTCCAACTACTATTTTAAATTCTGTATTGGCCGTTAAAGATACTTTTCCGTCCTTATCCATTTGAAGAACAGAAGCATATCCTACGTTAATCATATTGGTGTTTCCGGTTCTAACAGTATTATTATTTCCTATGTTAACTTCTTTGTTCTTATTGGTATTGGTCGTGGCATTACCCTCTATTTCCCTAAGTAAGTCCATAAAACGCATTTTGCCTCCTAATATTAAGGTTTCAAGGATGTGAAATTTCCATTTAATCGATAAAATTTCCATGGCATCTTTAATTGCCATGATATCGGTTTTGCAGCTTTGGGAGCTGTTTGTAGTTGACTATTTTTCCATGCAAAGTATTTTATAAATACCATACAAAGATAATAATATACTTAATTGGTATCATTGAGGATACTACTTTCTTAGAGGAAAGCGATAGGAGAAAGACAATATGGACTACTTACATTTGCAGTATAACTTTATATAAATAAAAAAAATGGAAAATAACAAAAGTAATAAAATGGCACAGGAGGTCGTGAATGATATGTATGATGCTTTTATGAAAGGAGATATGGAAGGAGTTAAAAATACTTTATCAGATAATACAGTCTGGATATATGAAGGGCCAGAATCCCTTCCGTATACGGGTGTGTTTGAAGGTAAAAGCGGAGTAATTCAATTTTTAAGTATTATCGGGAATGAAGTTGAGGTGTTGGACTTTCAGGTCAATAAAATGATTTCAAACGATGATACGGTTGTGGTTTTAGGCTTTGAAAAACAGAAAATAAAGAAAAATAACAATATTCTAGAACAGAAATGGGTACAGGTATATACTGTTGAAAATGGCTTGATTACCCGACTGGAAGAGTATGCCAATACTGCAGCTGCTGAAAAATTATTTAAGTAAGCCACCATACTAAAAAAAGGAAATGAAAAATAGTGTAAAAAAATCTGTGATCACAGTAATATTTTTATTTGGTTTAGGAATGTCGACTTTTTGTCCACTGCCCGTGTAAGAAAGATCAGAACGGAAAGCAGGGAGTCGATTGACAGAGAACTGGAATTCAATTTGAAGAAGGTTGGTGAGAAGAAAAAGCAATTACAGGAGAATGAAGAGAAGCTATATTCGCTTGAAGAAAAATGGATAAAGAACGAGATTAATAAGGATACCTAGAGTGAGGGATAATAAGATGATCCCAAAGTGGGAGGCTTCACCATAAAATAAAGCCATTCACTCCGTTCATTTTTTTCGTCGTTTAATACTTCTGATCAAACATTGTTTGCAAAAGTCTATAAACGACAAAACCCGACTATCGTCGGGCTTTATTTTTGGTGGCGGAGAGTGAGGGATTCGAACCCCCGAACCTGTGACAGTTAACGGTTTTCAAGACCG
>Ga0213829_1002681_pt1 | contig 11436 bp, 10 predicted proteins | sample MC6MC0896MG_FD_180665 | JGI IMG/M metagenome (GOLD analysis project Ga0213829, IMG submission 180665) | Enriched soil aggregate microbial communities from Iowa State University, Ames, United States - MC6-MC0896-MG | ecosystem: Environmental > Terrestrial > Soil > Unclassified | place: USA: Iowa...
CTCTGGGATTAGCCTTATGCGTAAAAATGAGATTTCCATTCTCATCACGCGCGCGTTCGGCATGCCATAATTCAGGCAATTTAATACGTGTGATATTGTTATTATTATAGGTATCAAAGCCGACAATCCCCCTAAGTCTTAAACCTTTGGTAATAAAATCAAAGTTCTGTTCGATTGTGACATCGGTCTGCACTTTGTTTTGCCAATTTTCATTGAACCCTGACTGTGTTGACATGACCCATGGATTGATCTTATTGCCATCTCCTATTGTCGGTACACGGCCGTTGGAATACAGCACTGGTGTGCTGATCGGAGAATATCCAAAAAAAGAACCCCAAAGATCCTGATCACCCAGGCCCGGGCTATTCCGTTTGTCCAGTGATCCCGCGACACCGACTTTCAATACCGTGCTTTTGGTCACGTTGATATCCGCATTCAGACGATAATTCCAACGTTTATAATTCGCATTTGTGTTATAATCGTTGCGCAGTGTTTCATCCGTTTTATACATACCACCTTCATCGACATAACTTCCCGACACGAAGTAGCGCGTTGTAGCCCCACCTCCAGTCATGTTGAGGTTTGCCCGGTAGGTCATGGCACCATCTTTCAACAATAGATCTTTCCAGTTGACATTGGGATAAAGATCCGGATCCAATCCCAAACGCAAGATCTCCAGTTCTTCAGGGCGATAAATAGGTTCAAAATTTCGCGTGATCCGGGCCTCATTTAGTAGGTTGGCATAGGTTACACCATCTTCAAATTCAGGCGTAATTGTACGTGTATTATAGATGGTCTCGTCCTTAAAATTGATGTTGATTTTTCCCTCTTTACCACGTTTAGTTGTGATCAGGATAACGCCATTTGCTCCTCTAGACCCATAAATTGCTGTCAAGGCCGCATCTTTAAGCACTGTAAATGTTTCAATATCTTCGATATTTATATCATTGATATCGCGCTCAACATTGTCCACCAAAACCAAAGCGGCACTACCGCCACCGAAGGTAGAAATACCACGTATCCAAAACTCGGAGATATTTCTACCGGGCTGACCGGACTGCATCATCGCCATTACGCCCGGGACATTTCCAGCAAGTGCATTCGTAATACTTGAAGTCGGGTTAGCTTTCATGGTTTCTACATCCACTCCACTTGCGGCTCCTGTCAATGTCAGCTTCTTTTGAGTTCCGGTACCTGTTACCACCACCTCATCCAGTACGCTGGTCTCCGATTCTTTCAAGCTCACGTCAATGATAGGTGAATCTTTCACAAGTACCTCTTTCTTTTGGTACCCAACAGAAGAGAAGACGAGTGTTTTGTAACGCTCTACCTTTATCTTATAGTTACCCTTGCTATCTGAGGTCGTCCCTAGCCCGGGCGCATCTTTCACAGCGATGCTGACACCGACCAAAGGAGACTTTTGGGTATCGACAATCACACCCGTTACTTCAACAATTTCTTGTGCGAACACACTCCAGCTGAAACGGAGAAGCGCCATACATGTTAGTAATATTTTATTTATCATCTTATCACAGGTTAATCTTGGTCATTTTCATCCATTTCCTCCAGTGCGATCTTACGAATTCGCCTATTTTCCCGGTCTCCGATATAAAATGCCTGTTCTTTTTCATTATAGGCGATGCCTGATGGCCGGTCAAAACGAGCATCAGCCCTTAGATCTCCATTGACATAACCGTAAGGATTCGTATTCAGGCTTGAACTACCTCTGCCGGCAAAAGTTGTGACAGCACCTTCAGGCGTAAGCATACGAATGGCATGGTTCTGAAGGTCTGTAAAATAAAAATCGTAGACATCAGGTTTACCGGCTTCCACATAGGCTTGATTTTTGACAAATACCCCTTGATAGGGCTGATTGACACGGGCCGAGGATCCAACCCCATCTTTATAACCAGATTCACGGACTTTACCACAAACCAAATAGGGTTGGTTAAACCGCTTTTTATCCCAGTTGTAGTCCGCACGCATAATATAACCCTGGTTAATCACCAAAATATAAGCGTAGTTTCCAGTCGGATGGATCAAAGCCCGATACTCCCACTCTGGATCCTGAATCACATATAACTGCTCCGCTTTTACCGTTTTATCTGTGAAATACTGATTGAGATCAAAACGGAAAAACTCTCCCTTCGCATAACTGTTAAAATACATTTCTCCATTAACTGGGTGAATGGAGGCCCCATTACATTGTCTACTTTTGGTCAGTACTTCTTTATCGAGAAAGCTCCTCGCCCGGGAAAACAATAGCGTAGACTCGTCGTTCTCGCCTCCCCGATCTTGCGCCACGATCATATATTTTCCATCTAGCGAAAAATCTACACTGCGTGGGCGGTTAAAATCCGAACGCTTTTTGGTAATCGTACTATCCTCAAAATTAACCAGATAAAGGCCATTATTGTCATCAAATGTCACCCAAAGATGTTTAGGGTTCATGGGGTCAAACTTCATAAAAGAGGAAAGCCAAAAGCCACTCGCCATTTTGTTTTGGTCAGCATCTTTAAACTTACCATCTTTCCAAGGTTCGTCACCGCGGGAATTCCTGTAACCGGCGAGTGTGGATACCACCAGCTTACGTTTATAATCAAACTTTGCATCAGCCCTGCCGATAACAGGTTTCTCAGCTCCGCCAACACGCACTTCGATATCTCCCGCGAAAGCCTGTTTGGGAACAAGGCAATACAATGACTCTCCTAAAGCATTAATAACGACTGCTTGTTGTCCTCCTATATGCACAGTAACATTCTTCGGATCATTCCCGAAATTTTGCCCATAAATAATTAGACGCTGCCCCATACCGCCCGATTTTGGGTTGAAATCAGACACGACGACTGGTTTATTGGGATCAAAAGGCTTAGATTCTCCCATAATTGCTGTTGTATCGTTCTTGCAGGCCCAAAGACTAAAGGTGAGAATCATAAAGACCCAGAGTCTACCCAATCGGTACAAGGCTCTACTCGCTACTTGTTTTGTTCTCATAAATTATGAATTGGTTAGAATTTATTTCAAATACTTCTTTTTAGTATCCCAGTGGACCGCTTCCGGATATTTTATCTTTAGGCTTATCTCGTTGAAAGCATGTCAGGGACTTAACTAGTTTTCCTTCCGTCGAAATTTTAGGACGAACGAATCGATGCCCACCCTTTTGAAGGGCGAACTCCTTTTAAAAGTTTACACATAATTGATTTTTTAAATTAAAGCTAAATGGTATTAGCTTTTGACAGCGAAAAAAGACTTTCGTGCAATAGCTTCAAAGTCTTCCTAATTTATTTAAATTACTTTTCTAATACTTTCTATTTCCGTTTTCAAATCCCGAACAGGACACAGCTTGATGTTTTGTTAGAAACTCCTTGTTTCTCGTTTAATAGCTACTTCAAACCATTCTACAGATCATTCGCATTGTACTGTCTGTTCCGTTCAAAAAGAATTGTTGGATATTTCTTAAATTTTGGTTTCTAATCTTTCTCTAAGATGTTCTGCTTTATAATTGATTACTCAAAAGTAGGAAACGTAAAATTTTTGAGACTATCGAATTATCTCAATAATCTGCGTATTTGTATCAAACCAAAACACCCACAACACAATGACCTATAAATTAGGGTGTTAATAAAACAAAAAAGGCGAAAAATGATTGCTATTAACATTATTCTGTAGTCCGCAGGGGAATCGGCCCCTATAATACTTGGCAGCTTCTAAACTCAAGTGCAATGAATTTCAGCCCGAATATTTTTGTTACACAAACGTAGCTTTATCCCCTTTTTCCTCTTTTAATTTTTAGGGGACAGCATTAGGGTCAACTAGTGATCAAATTAGGCCTTTTCGCAGTACTTATTCAGTGTTCGTTCAGTGCTAGTTCAGTGCTGACTCAGTATAGACTGAATAATCAGTGACTAATTACTGTCTAAAAATTGATTAAAAATTGTTATTAGGTACAACCTGGTATTAGGATGTTCCCGTTTTAATGCCTATCTTAACTATCCATATTATAATCAGTTAGTTATGGCAATCATCAAAAATGGCGTTAATGGAACTGTTTCTGGGAAGGCAGGTTCCGTTGTATTTGTGTTAACGAAAACAGGAAATTATGTGCGTTCTCTGCCGCGCGTTAAAAAACGAGCACCCACTACTGAACAGCTGCTCAGTAGATCACGCTTCAAAATTGTGAGGTCGCATATTAGTCTATTAAATTCGATCATCAATATTGGTTATAAGGCATACAGCTATCCTAAGCGGGCATATGATGTTGCGATGTCTTATAATCTGAACGAAGCACTTATCCAGGAAGGAGACGGTTTTGTGGTTAACTGGCAGAAATTTATGATTGCCAAAGGAAGCCCCAACCCCATCACTTCCTACACGATGGGTTTCGATCAAGAAAACGGAGTGCTTCAGGTCACTTGGGAATATGATGCCTATCTGGAGAAGAAGTTTGACACAAGGTCTTACGATTCCTTCTTAATCCTGTATAGCGCAGCGGATAATGGGGTTGGATATCCACTTTTGATGAACGAATCGAAAAACAGCTTAATATCTGGCAAACAAGATGTTAATATTCCAAAACATACAAAGGAAGCGACTTATGAAGTGTATATATTTTTTGTAGAGAGCTATGGTGGAGGTAATACAGACAGCCTGCACTTGGGGAAGATAAAAGTTTGAGCGGTATCATGTGTCATTATTCCAGATTGAATATAAACCTTAATGCGAAAATCTTAAAAAGGCCAGATGCTTAAAATATTAAAAACAAAAAAAACTGCAATTTTGATTTGCAGGTTTTTTTGTTTTTGTAGCCCGTAGGGGAATCGAACCCTACTTATATCAATCTACTTATCAATATCTTACAAACCTCCCTTTTCACTGCTCACCGAATAACTCACTGGTTTAACATACGTTTTAGCTGCAAGTACTTACTAAACAAAATTAAAGATAAAAACTGTTAAGTTTGCCCTTGCTATTAAGCAAAATCCCCTTTTTTTGTATAAAAACAATAACTAAAGTAGAGATGCTTTCATTAAACTGATAGCATCTCTTTTGTGTGCCTAATTGAATATGGTATATCTAACGGCTTTAACGAGGTATTGAAGGACTAGCGCCATATAAATCCTCGAATTCTTAAGAAGCGAAGAACCTTATTAATAGCTGTTAACGTGGGTTTCTTAATCTTCCATTTTAAGCCATCGAAGCCTGTTGGTGCCGCATCAAAATCTTTGACAGTTGCAGCCCCAGTTTTCATATGAGTGGGAGGTTCGTCATGTCTACGTTTTTCAACTACGACAATACTATCATAGTAATGAACGGAGTCAGCGGAGCGAGTAAATTCATTCACTTTTAATCCTCGTTGCTCAGAATGATAAGCGTTGATATAATCAATAAAATTCTTACTATATTCAATAAAAGTACCATTCCTTTTGTGTCCACCTCCATAAAAAACCTGATACGATGTATGCAAGTCTTCACATAAATAGACACCGTTATCTTTCACGTGATCGAACAGTTCTTCAAAACTAATAATCTGTTGAAGCATAGTATGCCCTCCATCATCGATCAGGATGTCTACTTTTGGAATCTGTTGTTTTATCTTACGTAGGAATTCTCTGTCCGATTGTGAACCGATAAATATTTCAACGTTCTCCTCTTCCAGCTCTTTACAGTGAGGATTGATATCAATGCCATAGATTTTCGCTTTATCACCAAAGTAGTCCTTCCACATTTGGTAGCGAACAGATTGTGTGAAATTATGAATATTTTAGGAATGACAGTAGCTGGATTTGCTGAATTTATTGGCAGGTCTCCCTCCCATATTTACGGAATTTTACAATCTAAAAGAACATTTAGTCACGCACTTGCGGATCATATAGGAAAAAGAATCGGTATAACTGGGACAAAAATACTGAATTTAAATATTTCAATCTCTCAAAATATCTCTAAAGTTGAATCCGTTGCTTCTTTTAAAGAAGAATACATAAACGTACCTGAGTATTTTTCGGATACGAAGAATGACAGAAGCATTGATGCTTTTATATCAGAGTTTCTTGTTGAATCAAGTTTTCTTAAAACTCCACGTTATTTAAATGAAATAGAGTTATTCATTAAATCAAAATATAATAAGACATTTATCGGAGATCAACTGTCTAAAGCTCTTAGATATTCTGTGAGAAAAGGAATCTTAATAAGTGAAAAGAAACTAATTAGGTTAACGAACGGTAACTTTGGGAAAAGACAGGTAGATGTCTATTGGGTTGTTTGATTTTACTAAAAAAAATAGAGTGTACTATTAAGGATGATTTTTTTAATCTGCACAATATCAAAAAATTCTTACTAAATAACTAGAATTTTAAACACGCCTAATTTTTCTGCATGGAATTCGAGCAATTATTGAGAGACAAAATTTTTAAGCTACCATTACGTCAAACTTCAAATGAAGATTTCAAATCTTTTATAATTATCAAGCTTAAATATTTTCTTGAGCTTGTTAATAGCTTAGACTAGGGGCCTATTCATCCTAATAGACACCACATTTCTACTGATTTTGTTAAAGGAACACAAACTAGTATTATCGAAGGTCTAATTGCTTGCATTGAGGACTATTACAATGGCAATCCATACAAAGCCTATGAACATATAGATAATGTTCTTCGTAATGATGTTAAAGACTTATATGTGATCTCGAAATAGAAAGTTTACGATTTGAATGAAAGTTTTTTCCGTATTCGATTAAGTGACAAGAATTACTCATATAAAAAGAATGAGATGTTTCATATCCCTTTTGAACTGAGAAATAAAGTGACAACTCAAAGATTAAGTATCCCCGGCTTCCCAAGTTTATATTTAGGCAGAACAATTTATATATGTTGGGAAGAACTTAATAGGCCATCGATTGACAAGATCCAAGCGATAAGATATAAAAATATAAAACGAATAAACTTGATCGACTTAACACCCCCAGCAAAGAATTGTAATGATCTTGATGAAAAATATAGGTTCTTTATGAGTTTCCCATTGATAATGTGTTGTAGTGTAAAAGTAAGAGACGCATATGCCGCTTTTAAGCCTGAGTACATAATTCTACAATTACTGCTTCAATGGATTCGAAATAATGACGATCTTGATGGAATCCAATATAAATCTACTCATATCAATACTGATGTATTTAATGAAAACACTGAGTTAATCAATATTGTACTGCCGGTGAAATCCAATCTAAATAACGGTGTTTGCAAAAACCTTGTTAATTATTTCGAAGGGACTGATGTGATTTCTTGGAATTTATATCAATTTGCAACTGGCGGACAAATATTCATTTATAATGATAAGGATGCAGAAATTGTCAATAAAAAATTCCAAATCTTGAAATTATAGAGGGAAAGAAATATCCCTATTTTTATTCGACTATTGGTAAACTAGAATATTATCTCGAAATTATAGATACTAGCCCATTGGAAAAATAGATTATGGGAGTATAATTCAAACTGTGTCATTGGGCTAGTGATGTAAATAGTCTTACGTACCTCTCTCGTCCTGAAAAAACTTTACGAGAAAATAAAAGAAGCTAATACTTACTGCATTTGGTAGATAGAAAGTATAGAAGTTGGAGAGTAAGATTATTGCTTATTTAATTGCTTTAGTTAATATTTTGACCTGAGAATATAGCTCTTTAAGATTTTTGCGGTTTATAGACATAATATTTCCCAAAGTGTTCTCTAACTATAAAAACGGATATTAATTTTTCAAAAGAAACAGCTAAAAAAAGTATTTTCTTATATCTGACTAAGTCCATATTAAAGATATGTACAGATAATTATTTTATCCGGATTAAAACTTTTTCGAACTTCAATCGTATTTATTGTAATACTTTAAACCAAGTGCTTTTTATGAAAAGAAAATTAGAGATTTTGAACCTCAAAATGACGAAGTATGTACTGCTAGTACTCCTACTGTTGTGTATTTCTGCTTGCCGGCAGTACGACAACATTCTGAATGACAACAACGATGTCACCCAAGCCGAATCCGCCAGAATCGAAACGGTCTTAAAACATTCTCTTAAAATTAAAGATCAGAGTGTCCTTGTCAATGAAATGTTAAAAGGACGTCCCTTTTTGACGGAAGCAACACTTCTTGACAGTACTGGAAATATTCGTATCATTGTTCCGGTGCTCAACAGTGATGATCTTGTAAAAGGTTACGTAAACTTTTTGATAGATACCAATTACAGTATCATCGACCGCAAAATTATTGACAGCAAAAGAATAAAAAACGCAGCTGAAAATAGTGCTGAATATTTCAACTTTATGAAATCTTTTAAACAGAATGGTTATAAGATCATTAACATCGATCAACATATTCCCCAGGATAAGAAGATCGACTCTATCCCGGTCTATAAAGGGATAAAGGACAGCATAAAATCCCGCGGGAAAAAGGCGGATCAGATGATGCAGCTCTACAATATGGAAATCCGTTTTTCATTAAGCGTTGCCTATGCCTCTATGTCATTATGTGCCACGCTCAATGATCGATTTATGCTGCAGCAGAAGGTCAATTCCAAAGTTACCGAGATCATAAAAAAGGCCCTATTTATGACAATCAACAATGGTATTGAAGGATCCTACATTGGATTGGAGTTCTTCTATAACATCAAAGATATTGACTCAGGTGCAAAATCCGTTCTTGATTATAAATTGCAGCAATATGAACTCCAGGCCCAGCTACAGGCATATCTGAGGTCAATTTATATGCAGTTTACCTGTATTACACCAAATGCAAGTGTTATGTTATTAAATTACAGTAAATATTCGTACCCCACCAGGACCACTGTGCCCATTATTCCTGTCATAACATCACCGACTGCCGAGAATATAAATGCACAAATTGTTGGAAAACCATACGCATTGATCCCAAATTTCCCTTGTATACGACTCTCGGAGTGGATTAATACTGCTGCCTATAAGCCGGGAACTGATATTATCAATAAATTAAATAATGTGGTTACCTGGCCGGGTATTGTCCCCGGTCTCAATAATACCGGAGTTGTGGCAAGGATACAGGCAATAGATAATGCCTACAGCACAGCAGTAAATATGGATTATTACCCGGTCGGAATAACACAGATGCCAATGGTGAACGGACAGCGTGCCACTTTAGAGTCCTTAACGAATTATGTACGAAAGAATATCAATTCATTTGTCGATCCCAATCTGGCGAAATTTGCACCTTATACGTCCTACGGCCATGATGAAACAGCACTGTGGAACTCTTCAAATCCCACCGGTGCAGTTGTGAATATAGATATCGGAGGACCAGATAATGGATCCGTAATCGTCTCTAAATCCAATACAACGAGCTGGACATTTACTACCATTTACGATCCGCTATATCTTAAACATCCGGTCAGTGGCAATAGGGATTTTGGAATTAGGCCTGGCGGTAATGGTTCGCTTGTTTTTTATACACGTGGTGTCGACAGAATGACAACATGGGATGTGACCACATTTCAATATTTGCATGATCAAGCTGGCTCTCTCTTCCCCGGCCCTTACAACCAAGGGGATAAGCTCTGGTCTTCCTTTCAGCGCAAGTTGACAGATTTTATAAACAGTAACGGTGGATCTGCTGGCGTGGGTAACCCAGAGATCTTACGTCCTGACTGGGCAAGGGTAAAAGAGGTTGTTGAAGGGAGGCAGCCTGTGCAGATTCTGGACAAAAATTGTAACTAGCATTATTTAAACCCAATAACTAATGAAAGTATATTATTACATTACTTATGTGTTAAGTGTCATTGCCGCCCTACCTTTTGTATATGCAGGGCCGTACCTTATTTATAGAAGAATCTTTAAGACTGGTCTATATGAAGATTCCTTTGACAAAAACACGCTTGCTACACTATGGAATGTCTCTCCTAGCACTGCACTTGTTATCAGCCAATTTATGGCTGCAATTTTTTTCTTATCACTGTTGTTTATTTTGTTATCCATATTCATTCGAAGGTGGGTTGATAAAGATAAGGTCACCGTTATTGTGCTATTCTTGTTTCTGATAATAATTATAATGGTTTTTGAAATTCCGGTAAAATTATTTAAATAAAAATATAGTAGCCAGTAATTTAACTGGCTACTTTTTCCAATTGCAGCAGTATTTACTGTATGTCTTACATTCTTGTAATCATCCTAGGTTAGCTATTAAAGGAATAAAGTTCTCAGAAATATTTCATGTTATCAGAAAATAATGAAATCTTGAAATTCATAATCGAATGAAAATATATTATTATATAACCTACGTACTCAGTGTTATACTTGCATTACCTTTTGTTTACGCTGGGTCATACACTATTTATCGCAGAATTTTTAAAACTGGTTTTTATGAAGACAGCTATGACAAAAATGCCCTTGCTGCGATATGGAATGTCTCTTCCGACACTGCGGTGCTTATAAGTCAATTTTTTGCCGTAATATTTTTCCTTTCGCTTTTATTTATATTACTTTCCATAATTATCAGGAGATGGGTAGATAAGGATAAGATTACATTTATCGTACTAATCCTGTTTTTAATATTGGTTATAATATTAAATCAGGTTCCAGTCATTCTATTCAAATGATCAAAATAGGAACCGATATTTTAACCGGTTCTTTTTTGTTGAATTGTGTCACCTCTTTTAAATGCCATTATAATCAGAAATACTGATTGAGACGAATATGTAGACCTGACAATTGCAATCATTTATTGCCTTGTCAGTTCATGCCAAAAAATTATTTACTTGTTATTAATAATGGCGTGTCCCGCCTACCCTCTACGCCTTCCCGGTTCATAACAGGCGGGTCGTGCTATCCGCTATATCTTTTGCAGGGCAAAAGGATGCCGCTCCTATCACTCACGCAGAAACCTTAAGTCATCTTAATCAATTTACAAAAAACGTTCTAAGTCGAGAACTTAGAGCGTCATACATATTTAATAGCCAATTTTATCGCTAATGAAAGCCATTTCTAATAATCCATGCATTTTTTTGTATCCTTTAAAATATTTAAAATTTTACTTATGTTGTAAAAGAAAAGATCAGATCAGTTTGGTGATGCAGGAGGCGCTGACTGAGATTATGATCTAACACTTAATACCTCTTTTGACCTTTTTGAATTGCATATTCCGCACCATACTACACCACCATTCCGCTCCAAAGTACACCAGTGATTCCGCTGTAAAATACACCACTTTGGTGTAAATTTTTAGCAGTCTAATTATAAGTTGACGGTCTTTTAAACTGTTCTAGAAAGACTGCCATTCCGACACAAAGTGCACCAATAATTCCGCGGCAAACTACACCACTGGATATTTAAGAAAAAAAGATTGCTAAGTTGGGTCCGTATTAGACCTAACGATATGGCAAACAGACCTCTAAATATGCAGAAGATAAGACAGATATTGCTGTTTTTGGAA
>Ga0213829_1002682_pt1 | contig 11434 bp, 15 predicted proteins | sample MC6MC0896MG_FD_180665 | JGI IMG/M metagenome (GOLD analysis project Ga0213829, IMG submission 180665) | Enriched soil aggregate microbial communities from Iowa State University, Ames, United States - MC6-MC0896-MG | ecosystem: Environmental > Terrestrial > Soil > Unclassified | place: USA: Iowa...
ATCATGCTGGAAGAGATCGCAAGCAACGGCCAGGCCATCCCAATGCCAACCAGCGCAGCAGCGCACCGGGGTAATCCTGACTTCGCTGATATGGGCTGGGGCATGCTGGAAATCGACATCACCCCGTACCTGGGGAAAACCGAGAAGGTCAACGTTACCCTGCCGGGCTTTGTGATCCAGCAAATTGACCGGTACGTGCGAGATCACAACGTCAAGAGCCGGTCATCTTTCCTGGCTGATGCTGCCATGGAAAAGCTGGGCCGCTGAATCACACCATCGCAACGTTCAAGCCGGGCAGCCGGGCACCCAATTTGCCCAGCCAGGTGGCTGCCCTGAGCAGAGGTCGGTCGGCCACATTGATGCTTCAGAACGAAAAAGGCCCGCCGTCATGGCGAGCCTAAATAGATCGGCCCCAACAGCACTCCCAGCGGGGCGATGGGCGTGGTGGAGCCGAAACGAACAAGGCGCACCAGATCGGTGAGCCTTGTAGTTGGTGCAGATGGCCGGTGCGTACCCGGCTGACTCCCTCTGGTTCTATTTCAGCGGGCCTAGTGGGAGCGAGCGCCGCAATCTGCCATTCAGCCAAGGCATTCATCTGCATAAACAAAAGCCCCGGCAAATGCTGAGGCCTTGAGGGTAACCATTGATTACACGCGTCGTGCTGCTACCCAGGGCTCCGTGAATCCAATTGGAAGATAGAACAGGTCACCATCAGCCTCATCCCGGTTCACCCCTTTACCAGTCTGGGTCTCGAAACGCTGCAGGCCTTTGAGCTCATCGCCTCTAGGACCAACATACTCCTGATAGTGAACAACGGTGTGCAGCCTTCCGTCCTCTGTTCTCACCTGAAAGCGATCAATCTCTACGGACCTTGCCATGCTTTATCCCTCTGATCTGGAAGAAGCATGATGGCACAAAAAAACCCGTCACAATGGGCGGGCTTTTCGTGCCACTCCTCAGCAACGCGCAGGAATGACAGGATGGAGATAATTTCGCTCAGTCGCTCACTGATGTCAACAGGCAATCACGCGGCCTCTTTCATCAGTAACCCTTCAGCCTCCAGAATCGCCTTCACGTCAGCCAAGGCGTCATCCACCAGGCCGTCGAGCTTTTCGTTGATTTCAGCCCTCCAGCGGCGGCGCGTCGACTCCGGCGTGGCGTCGAGATCCCAAGTATTCATGTCGTAAAAGCTGTCCGGCAGGATAATCACACCCTCATGCAGTGCCTCGATGCGTTTCTTTTCAGCCTGGCCGGCTGCCACGGCAGCATTCACCGTGGCGTCACGCCTCCAGGCCGAGGCTTCCAGCGGGATCTCAACCGATACGGAGCGTGGCGGTTTGCGTCGAGCCCCCTTGAGCTTCGGGATTGCCCAGGCCGTGACCGCCTTGTAGATGAACAGCTGCGAGGCCGGGCTGGCAATGCGTGGCCGCACCAAAGCGATGGCCTGGACCTTCTTCGCTTTGTTCGTACTGTACTTCGCCACCAATGCATCCCAGTGCTGCGGCTTGAGCATGTGATGCAATCGCGCAGACACCCAGAAATCAATCTGGGCCCGGTCTACGCATCCCGACGCCCCGGCCAGTGATGCCAAGCATCCACCTTCATCCTCTGCCGCGTTGTAAAGCTTCTGCCAGGCCTGGACCTTCGCTGATCCCTTCTCGCCCGCCGCCAGAGCGGCAACCACTGCACCTGATGCGCTGCTGTAGATCATGTCCTTCCCCCTCAATCCCCGGTGTAGTTGGTGCCGCCGGCGCCGCGCCGGTTGCTTCCCTGATATGTAGCCTCAGGCCCGGATGCCTGAGGTTTTTTCAACTGCTCGATCTGCCGGAGTGCTGCCCGAAGCCTCATGCTGAGCTGGGTCACCAGTTCATCCAAGGCCAGGGCCTCACCAGTTGCAGCCACCACAAAGCCCGAGGCGTTGCAGTGTTCGCATGGCAGCTCGTGAAACACGCCCTTCGTGACCGCTCTCCCACGGCACAAAGGGCACTGAGCCAGCTCGATCACAGCCTTCTTGAAGGCAGGACCGGGGGTCTTCCTCATACGTTGGACGCCTTCACCCAGCGCCGCACTGACAGCCCGCACCCCATCTTCAAGCAGACCCCATTGGCCATCCCTAGATGAGTTGCCCGACGCCCACAGCCGCAGTTGCAGCGCCGACGCGACTTGGAATCAACCTGTTCCTGATAGCAGATCTGCCCAGGCAGCCCGCCGACAGATCCCCAGCCCTCTATCCCACCGCGCATTGCCGCCGAGCGGGCCGCCGGAGACATCGTGTTCAGGTCGGCCAGGGCTGGCCTTGGACGCTTTCCAGTCATTTCGAATCCTCGCTAATTACAAATGCGGTAAGGTCGCTCGGCGCCACGGCTGCTGTGGCCTCTGGCGAGTTCTGCGAAATTTCGGATAAGGCCTTGGTAAGGCGGTGGATGGCTGCGAAACCAACCTGATCAAGCCAGGCGTGCCACTTCTCGAGGGCTGCGCGACGTTGCTGCATGGCCTGGGTGTGGATGTAGGTGCTGGCGATCTTCCCCAGCGTGTGGTTCAGCAGCATCTCGCCGATGTGACCGTCTATGCCGAGGTCGGTCCAGGTGCTGCGGGACACCTTGCGCAGGTCGTGGCTGGTCCATTCACCCTGTCCCAGGCGGGTGAACACGGCGCTGGCCTGGGTCTCGCTCAACGACAGGCCGCGACGGTTCGGGAACAGGTACACGCCCTCGTAGCCTCCGGCCTGCTGGATGTCTCGGTACCGGATCAGCAGCGCCTCGACCTGGGCGGTCAGTGGCAGACGGTGCTCGGTGCGGGTCTTGGTGTTCGCAGCAGGAATGAACCACTCGGCCGCCGCCAGGGAGATCTCGCTCCAGCGCGCCATTCGGGTCTCGCCGATGCGTGTGCCGTGGGCCAGCATCATCAGGGCCAACATGGCATCACCCGGTGCCGCTTCGAAGGCCTGCGCCAGCTGCTGCATCAGCTCCGGCAGTTGCACGTCACGCAGGCGGGCCGCCTTGGGCAGGATCTTGGCCTTGGTGAAGTCGTTGAAGCGCATCCCGGCCATCGGGTTGCGGTCGATCAGGCCCAGCTGCAGGGCCTGGCGGAAAGCGGTCAGCAGCAGCGCGAACATCTGCCGCAGGTAGGACAGCGACACCTCGGCCTGGCACGGCCACATCAGCTGCTTGTCCAGGGCATCGGCGGTTACGTCGGCCACGGCCAAGTCATACAGGCGCGGCTTCAGGTGCTGGGCAATGGCAGAACGGGCGCCGGCCTTGCGTTTCGCTGACAACGAGCGGTCACGCGCCATGCGGTCGCCGTACCAGTCCAGCAACTGACCCACGGTGACCATGCCCGAGACCACCGGCGCCGTGGCTGGGGAGCGCAGCAGGCGTTGACGCAGCGCCGGCAGCTCGGCCAGCACCGCCGATACGCTCAGATCAGGCCAGCGCGCGACCGGTACCCACTTCTTGCCGCGCACCAGGTGCCAGGTGCCGCGCTCGCGGTTGCTCCAGAAGCGCAGGTACAGACCAGGGTGTCGCGGGTCGCGCAGGTCGCGCACCGAGTTGTCGGCGGCCTGCCGGCGCACTTCGGCCTCGCTCAGCTTCACTTCACGGGTCGCGCTCATGCGGCCACCGTCGCAGGCAGCAGCAGGTAGGCGCGGATGGCTTCGTCGGCGTCGATGTTGCCCCGGCACACGATCGCCAAATAGCCCTGATCGCCCAGCGCCTGCAGGTAAGCGTCCTGGCTGGGCGACACCGGCGCATCGAACGGCGGCATGGCCTTGAACTCGATGTACAGGCCGAAGTAGCCGCCGCGCGCCATCGGCAGCACCAGGTCGGGCACGCCGGCCTTAACGCCCTGCCCTTTCAGCTTGGCGGCCACGGCTTTGACCCGGTGTCCGCCATTCGGCACGTGGTAGATCAGCTTGTAGGCTTGCGGGTAGCGCAGCTGCAGCTCCTGCATCAGCGCGGCCTGCTCCTGCCCTTCCCGGTCGACGGGCTTGGCGCGGGCCTGCTTGGCCTTGAACGGGCGAAGGGCGGGTGCATTCATGCGACCAGCACCCCCTCGTGGATCAGCAGCGCCTGGGTGCGCATGACGCCCTCCGCGTGGTACTGGCGGGAGGTATCGCGGTCCACGGCCCGGCTGCGGCCGTCACAAGCGTCATGGCAGGCACTGCAGGACCAGGCGCCCTGCAAGTCGTGTGGTTTCTTACCGACGCCGCAGGTGCCGGCCAGCCGGTAGTGGGCAAGGACCGTGGTCTCGGGGTTGCCGTTGCACACACCTGGAATGCGCACCTGGCACTCGCGGCCGCGCGCGGCCTTGGTCAGCTTGGTTTGCCGCATGGTCAGATCTCCTTCTCGCCGCGGTGTGATTCCCACTCGAAAGGCACGATCACCCCGCCGCCCTCGCGCAGGCGGTCGTAGCACCGCTCGCCCATCGCGTGGCGCAGCTGGTCTCGGTCGAGGTTGGAAATCACCACCGTGGGGCGCATCTGCTCGTAGCGCCCGTTGATGATCGAAAACAGGGTGGTCAGCTCGAATTCGCTCGGCTGCTCCTTGCTGACCCCGACTTCGTCCAGCACCAGCAATGACGGCTCGATCAGGCTGGCGAGGATGTCGGCCTCGGACTGCTCGCTGTGGCGGTCGTAGGTCGCCCGGATGGACTGCAGGACGGCGCCCACCGTCCGGTAGACGGCGGTGGCGGAGGTGTTGCGCATCAACTCGTTGGCCATGCCTGCACCCAGATGGGTCTTGCCGGTACCGACCTGGCCAAGCAGCATCAGGCAACGCCCGGTGCGCTCGATCTCCTCGAATGCGGCCACGTAGCGCGTGCAGTAGGCCAAGGCTTTGCGCTGCCCTTCGTGCTCGACACGGTAGTTGGCCAGGGTGCGGTCGGCGAAGCGCTTCGGGATCAGCGCCGAACCCAGCTTGCGAGTCATCGCCTCGCGCTTCAGGCGGGTTTCCTCGGCCTGCTGCTTAGCCGCTCGTTCGGCAATCGCGACCTTCTCGCACTCAGGGCAACGGCCAACGATTTCGCGGCCCATGAGCATGGTCACCCGCTGCTCGAAGTCGCCGTGATGCTCGCAGTGGGCAGGCTGTACGCGGAAGCCGGCGGCGTTTCGCACCTCGGACATGGTGATCACCGATTCAGATCGCATAGGTACCGTCCTCGCGCTCGGTCAGGCCGCCGGTGTAGTCGCGGTCGCTGAAACCGTGGTGGCGGCTGTTGGGATTGGACTTGGTAGGCAGCTGGGTGCCGATACGCTTGGTCACCCAGTCCACCTCGAACCCGCGCCAGCCGTTCTCCACGGCGACCTCAAGGGCTTGGGCTGGCTGGATGCCGAAAGCCTTGCACTGCTCCAGCTTGGCGTTGAGGCCGGACCAGATACGGGCCGTCACCGGGGCTTTCGCTGCCTTGCGGACAGTCAGGTAGTCAGCGATCAGCGACTCATCCAGGCTGTGGGGGTTGTCGGCCAGCATCGCTGCTTTGCCGAACGGTGCCTTGCGCTCAGACTTGGCCGGAGCATCCGGCGATTCGCTGGGGGGGCATGTAATATCTTCCGTAGGAAGATTTACATAGGGGGTTAGATTCTTGGAATAAAGAAGGGACTCGGCGGTTTTGGTCTGTTTCGACTCTTCGCCGATTCGGACCACTTGAGCCGATTCGGCTTTTTTGGTCTGTTTCGGATCAGTCACATACGCCCAGTCTTTCGGGTCATTCACACCGATGTCGCCACGGGCCCCGCCCTCGCGGAACAGTACGCGTCGACGCAACAGGCTGGAAATGGCCTTCGACACGGTGTCGGGATGAGCGTTTATGGCCTTCGCGATGTCGGTAGCCGGAATGCGCTGGGCGCCAGCACCGAAGTTGATGGTGGCCTTGGCCACGTACAGCACAATCTTCATCTCCCGGGCCGGGAGATCGATAGCCAGCAGGCCATCCATGAGCTGGTTGTCCATCCGGGTGAACCCCCTGGACTTGTCAAGTGGGACGATGTTTGTCATGCTCTAATCTCGTTTGAAGCTGTAGAGAAAGCCGCCCCGCCAGGCGGTTTTTTTTCGTCTGCGATTCCGGTACTGGATGGATTCGCAGGTGTTTCGGTCATCTACTGGCGAAACGCTGGCAGATGCACAATGCTCATCACGAAGCAGCCCTTTCCTCTGGGGGATAGAGATCTGGTCTCAGCTGGTGGCGAGTCACCTGCCCGCCGACAGCTTTTTCAAAAGGGATAACCAGATCCGCCGGCACTTTTTGATTCCGGTGAACGCATTGCCAGATGCGCGGCTGACTCGTGTTGCATCTCCTCGCGAGCTCAGCCTGGCCACCGGCCAAGCGCACGACCTCGTCGATAGGTCTTTCTGTGTTCGGCATGTCTGCGTGCCTCAATGGATCGTGCACCCGATGATAACTCAAGTTATAGATAAGGCAAACACATGTTATTTGAAGCCTTATAACGCGTGTTTTACCCTTGCAGGCATGACTAAAGCCCCCGAAATGCTCAAAGACCGAATTCTTGAACGGCGCACTGCCCTTGGCCTGAGCCAGCAGCAGCTCGCAGATAAAGCCCGCGTGAGCCAAGTGACTATTCAGCACCTGGAGAGCGGACGAAACGCGACCTCGAAGAAACTGCTCGAGATTGCGAGGGCGCTCGGAGTTACAGTCGAATGGTTGGCTTCAGGTAAAGACGCGCCGCCTGCAAAGGGCAATGTGCAGCTCACGGACGTACTGCCCGAGTCATATCGATACCCGGTGATAAGCTGGGTTGCTGCGGGATCCTGGGCCGAGGCGGTAGAGCCTTTCCCGCCTGGGTACTCTGATCGGTACGAAATGTCCGACTACGATTCGAAGGGCACCGCGTTCTGGCTTGAGGTCAAGGGTGATTCCATGACATCACCGGTCGGGACCAGCATCACTGAAGGCATGCTGATTTTGGTAGACACCGAGGCCGAAGCCACCTCTGGAAAGCTGGTAGTCGCCAAGCTGGCAGACAGCAATGAAGCCACGTTCAAAAAGCTGGTGGAGGACGGAGGCCGGCGCTTTTTGAAGCCGCTTAATCCTGCGTACCCAGTAGAGATGTGCATGGAAGGCTGCCGCATCGTTGGAGTCGTAGTGCGCGCCATGATCAAGCTCTGAGGACCACTCCTATAATCGGCCCAGCCCTCGAGCTGGGCTTTTTTTCGCCGTTACAAACCGGTCGTCGCGAAATATTGACGCGTAAAATTTCTTTACACGTCGATGGGGCTTGAATTTTCCTACATTCCATAAGACTGTATGCATGTACAGTAAAAAGGAGTTTTCTCATGCTGCCCCTCGATTTTTCTACATCTCCAACCCGCTCCTATGAACGCCTGGGCCATCGCATTCAGCAGGCCATCTCGTCCCCCCATGTGCAGAAAAAGCAGTTCGTCGAGGTGAGGCCTTATGCGGACGAATCCCAGGATGATTGGCGGCGCCTGTTGGCGGATTTGGAAGAGACTTCGGGGATCAGAATCCAGATGCTTGAATCTGGTGTAATCCGCATCGGATGGCGCGAGTTTCCAGATTGCTAACAACTGCCCGCTTATCGCGGGCTTTTTTTTGGTCGGATTTATAACTTGAGTTATTGACACGCAGAAAACCTGGGTTATGATTCGATCCATAACACAGGTTATTGGCAGCTACGGCAGCCATCGCTCTTTACACAAACAGACGTGACCACCTCGACGCACCCAGGCCATCACCTGGGTCGGGACAAGCTAAGTCGTCGACCACGCAGCCTCTGGATAGCTGCCGGACCTCAGGCATTGAGGGACGCCAAACCATGCAAGCCAGCCGGGAAGAACACCGAACACGAAATGTGTGACCCGGCCAGGTGGGAATAGCCGCGGCGATGCGCATGGGGAGGACAACGATTTCACTGGCTGGCCTTGGCGACAGGGCCAGACGGGAAATCAATCCAGCGGAGCCACATCATGAGCATCACGAAAGAACAGTTGATCGAGAGCATCCAAGACTTCTTCGGCGATACCAGCCTGCCGCGCAACGAGGTAATCGACGGGCTGGAAGAAGCAGCCAGCATCATCGAAATGCAGCTGAACGCCATGGAAGAGGAAGACGCTGACGACTGAACAACCAGCGCCACGTCAGCCTGACGCTAACTGCCCGATCCACCTGGTTCCCCATCACCAGGCTGCATCGGTGTGGGATCTGAAACTGAATGGCGGGCTGCCCCGAGTAAATGGGGAACGATTACAGGGCCTCGCAGACCTCGCCTGGAAGATCCCCCAGATCGCACACCAATGCAGCCACCCACTCCGAGAGACATCATGGAAACGATCACTTGCGGCTCATGGATTGGCCAGCTCGGCAAGGCGCTGGCTCCCCGTGAGCTCGAAGCACTGCTTTGGGTGGCTCAAGGCCTCACCACCAAAGAAATCGCCCGCCAGATGGCGGTCAGCCCGGGCACCGTTGCCAACCGAATTGAGAACGCCCTTTTCAAGCTGGAAGCCGGCCGCCGCATCGAGGCGGTCACCAAGGCCATGCGCCAACAGATCATCAGCCCGCTCTGCATCATGCTCGCCAGCCTCATCGCCATGCATGCGGTGATCGACGACGGCGACCCGATGCGCCGCGACCGCCGTGCTCCAGAGCGCCGCACCGCCCAAGTTCGAATCGTTCGCAAGGCAGAGGCTTTCGAATACCACGCCTGACCCTACCGAGGATCACCCCATGCAGACAGCAATGCACCCTGCTTTCGAGCAGAAGATTGCCGTGCTCGCGGCTTTGCTCGAGCGCAGCAAGTCAGTGAGGGCCGAGGCGCACGCCAAGGTCGGCCAGCCAGCTCCGCGCTACCAGGCTTCCGGCAAGGGTGGCACTTGGGATGTGGTTGAGATCGCGACGGGGGCGGTTCAGGGCTTCGCTTTCAGCTACCGTGCCGCGCTTCGTTTCGTGGATGCCATGGAGGCCGGCGCAGCCAGCAAGCGAGGGCTGCAATGATCGACCAGCTCATACCTGACCGCCGGGCTGAGATCCTGGCGCAGCTGAACTCCAGCATCGACAGCTTCTTCAGCGAAGGAGGTAGCGTGCAGGTGATGCGCGGGTTTGAGCCGGTACCGCGCCGAGCACACCACGGCCCGGGCGAGACCTCTAGCGATCCGGAGGCGATCGCAGTGATCCAGGCCCAGCACAGCCTGGTGCAGCGGGTGAAGAAAGCGGCCAAGACGATGACGCTCGCCCAGGCAGTTCGCGAACTCGGCATCGGGCGCACCGAGCTTCACCGTATGTCGAAGGAGCACAGCTTCTTCTTCATGAGCAACAACAAGGAGCGGCTGCAGCGCGAGGTAGCCCGCCAGGCACGTGAAGAAGAACGGGCCAAGTTGCTCGGCCTGCTCAGGGAGATCAGCGGCACAGGCCTCAGCGCCTGCGCAGCAGCCAAGCGCCTGAGCGTCAGCCCGCACACGGTAAGAAACCTGGCCGAAGAGCACGCCCTCGATTTCCCGCGTTATGGGGGCAAGAGGTAAAACGCCTCCCGCGCACATCTGGCGCGGCCGACGTCATCAGTACATCAACCTTTCGCCCACCAGCGTGGGGGGTAACAACATTCTCAAACAGACTGCTGTCGATTGGTTTTCCCTAGACGCAAAGGGTGGCAGAAGGCTACATTCTGGTCTCGCGGTCCCAATGACTGGGTGAACAAGAATCGGATTAGAGTCAGGGAAATGGCAAACCAAGATTTTACTTTTGATGATGCAACCATCGAAAAGCTGTTTGGCAACGAGGCCGCAGACTATGAAAATATTGAACGTCTGAAAGAATACTACCTCAAAAGCAAGGTGTATAGCAGAGTCACCGCAGATCTGCCACTGAGACTGGTCGTAGGACACAAGGGTGTTGGTAAATCTGCTCTGATCCGTTATGCAATGCATGAAGATTATTTGGAGGGAACGCTACCCATCCTGATTAAGCCGGACGATGTTCTAGAGGTTGCCCGTAGCAATGTTGACTTTTTACAGCGAATCAAGGATTGGAAGTCCGGCCTGACTCAGGTGATAGCAAAGAAAGCCCTGGAAGAGTTAGGTATCGGCGAAAATGTAATCCTACAAAGTCTTAGCCAGCCGACCGGGAAGCTTTTAAACCTCCTTCATGATTCGATCAATGGAATCTTGGGCAAGGCCGGAATAAAGCTGGAGCCCGCAAAAGAAGCAATAGCTCGCCGCTTTCTAGAAAAAAAGAAAATCAGGATCTATGTAGATGATCTCGATCGTGGATGGTCCGCCCGAAGAGATGAGATCAATAGAATCTCAACACTACTCAGTGCGATCATGGATATGTGCAACGAATACCCTGGATTACAATTCAGAGTTGCCCTAAGATCGGACGTTTATTTCCTATATCGCACCTCAGACGAATCCACAGACAAAACAGAAGGCTCTGTAGTGTGGTTTTCATGGACGCAGCATGAAATTCTAGCGTTGCTGGTTAAACGTATTGAGACTTTTTTTGGAAGAACTCCGCCTCCAGATCTTGAGAAGTTGCCTCAAGCCGTTCTGGCCAGATATTTGAGTCCTATCATGGAGGAAAAGTTCAGCGGCGGCGGCAAATGGGAAAACGCTCCGATTCACAGAGTTTTGATGACGCTTATACGAAAACGCCCGCGCGACCTGGTAAAGCTTTGTTCTCTAGCAGCTCGTCGGGCACACGACAGAGATAGCCGTAGAATTGGAACCGAAGATTTCGAGCAAATCTTTGAAGAATATTCGCAGGGTCGCTCACAAGATACCTACAACGAATACAAGAGTGAACTCCCTCAGATTCAGCGCCTCATTGAAGGTATGCGACCCACGACGAAGGAAGTCAAAGCTGGGATCGGCTGGATCTACAATACCGACACCCTCATTAAAAAACTCAAAAATGTCACCGAACAGGGTACATTTACTTTCGCAAATGGCTCGAAAGCATCGCCAAAGGAACTCGCGCAGTTTTTATACAAAATCAACTTCCTTATAGCTCGCAAAACCCATAATGAAGACGGTCCCATCGAACGCAAATATTTTGAAGAAAATAGGTATATTTCTTCCGAGTTTCGAGATTTTGGATATGACTGGGAAGTGCACCCTGCTTTTCGAAAACACCTACAACCAGAAACGGTTTTTTCTCTTTCAAGATCCGTTGCATTGACCGCAGATTAGATAACCAATAGAAACCGGCCGCGATGCATTCTGGCGGCTGGTTTCCGCCACTCAGCACCGGCACATTCCACAGCAATGCGATTAGTGAGCACTTGGCGATGCTCGACATTACGTGCGTCGAATTTGGGCGCCCACCCGCCGCCTGACCCTCCCACGCTGCCCGCCAGCGCCTTCCCCTCAAACGAAAACGCCGCCTTGGGTTCGGCGGCGTTGAGGTTCTACGGAAGCTTTCGGCTCACGGTACGTAACCTTTGCTCTTGCTCCGGTCGGTAGGGCCACCC
>Ga0213829_1002683_pt1 | contig 11428 bp, 9 predicted proteins | sample MC6MC0896MG_FD_180665 | JGI IMG/M metagenome (GOLD analysis project Ga0213829, IMG submission 180665) | Enriched soil aggregate microbial communities from Iowa State University, Ames, United States - MC6-MC0896-MG | ecosystem: Environmental > Terrestrial > Soil > Unclassified | place: USA: Iowa...
AGTGCAGATCCCAGTTATTTTCCTGAGAAGCCGCTTTCAACTGAGAGAAGCCCTGCGCATAAGAAACGATTTTGCCCAAGTACAGCGCGCGGCGCACTTTCTCGATGAACTCAGCTTTGTCGCCGCTTACTGGCGCAGCTTTAGGACCGGTCAGCACTTTGGACGCGGCAACACGCTGGTCTTTCAGTGAGGAAAGGTAACGAGCGAAAACGGATTCGGTGATCAGCGACAGCGGTTCGCCCAAATCCAGAGAACTCTGGCTGGTCCATTTACCGGTGCCCTTGTTGGCCGCTTCATCCAGGATCACGTCAACCAGGTATTTACCTTCTTCGTCTTTCTTGGTGAAGATATCTTTGGTGATGTCGATCAGGTAGCTGTTCAATTCGCCTTTGTTCCACTCGGCGAAGGTGTCAGCCAGCTCTTCGTTGTTCAGGTTCAGCGCCTGTTTCAACAGAGAATAGGCTTCGGCAATCAGCTGCATGTCGCCGTATTCGATGCCGTTGTGCACCATCTTCACGTAGTGGCCAGCACCGTCAGCGCCGATGTAAGTCACGCAAGGCTCGCCTTCGGCAACCGCAGCGATTTTCTTCAGGATTGGCGCCACCAGCTCATAAGCTTCTTTCTGGCCGCCTGGCATGATTGAAGGCCCTTTCAACGCCCCCTCTTCACCACCGGAAACGCCGGTACCGATGAAGTTGAAGCCTTGATCAGACAGTTCGCGGTTACGACGGATGGTGTCCTGATAGTAGGTGTTGCCACCGTCGATCAGAATGTCACCTTTATCCAGGTGCGGAGTCAGGGAAGCAATGGTTTTGTCTGTCGCTTCACCCGCTTTCACCATCAGCAAAATGCGACGTGGTTTTTCCAGCGATTCGACAAACTCTTCGACGGTGTAGAACGGCGCCAGGTTTTTACCCGGGTTCTCAGCGATAACCTCGTCAGTCTTGTCGCCTGAACGGTTAAAGATGGAAACGGTGTAACCACGGCTTTCGATGTTCAATGCCAGATTGCGGCCCATTACCGCCATGCCGACAACGCCGATTTGTTGCTTGGACATTTAGGAACTCCTGTCTGAGGATGACCCTGTTAACAACTTTGGCCAACAGGTTTTGTGATGTGGCACACATGTTAACTCAGGATTGAGCAGCGTGGGTAGTGATTGGTGCGATAGGCTTTGCAACAGTCTATAACCACTCAAAAATCATACAGCCTGGCTAACAACGTCCGCTTCTCCAAGTAAATTTTCTCACGTCTTTCAGAGCGATCAGCGCGTCTTTCAACCAGCAACTGCGCTATTGAATCCGCAGAAACGTCAGGTCTGACCATCGGCCAGTCAGACATCTGCTGCAGACTGGCAAATTTGTTATCATAGTAATCTGACCAAGACAGAGAGATGCCTGCGACGCCCAAACTGGCGGCAATGACCTGGAAGTGAAAACGCGAACTAATACAGAAATCATTAACAGCAAATTGAAGACCATCGCGCCAAATATCTTCGAAACGAATGAACTCAGCATGCGGAAAACACTGCCTTACCTGTTGGAAGAACACGCCATCGGAACCTGGTCTGAATTCATAAAATCTGATCGCGGTATCCGGATACTGCTTACTGAATAAGGAAACCACCTGCTGAAGTAGCGCCAACAAATTCTGCGTCAAAAGGCCATTTTCAGAAAACTCAGTATGAATGCATAAGTGCAATGTAGGTTGTTCGCGCTCGATCAAGCGCCCTATCGGATAATCGGGGAAGGCGAAGTAATCATCACCGGTGAAGCTCAAAGCAGGGATATCAAATGGCTCCAGCACTTCGAAACTGGCTCGGTCACGCACGTCAAAGTGATCGAAGTGACGAATAAACGGCGAAAGCTTATTGGCATTGTCGGCAGAGAACGGCTGCAATCCCAAGCCTGTGGCGTAACATGCCAAATCGTGTTTCTTTGCGAAGTAGGCCGTGAGCTCCATAAGGCGTACGTTCGCCCCCCAGAGCTCATTAATATACCCTCCCCCTAAGAGATGGATACTGTGTGCGACACTAAATATCTTCCCCATAAGACGTTCACGAGAAGGTAGCGCATACGGATCGGCAAACTTGTCCTCCACCGACCCTTCATCACCCAGAGCCTGTGCCAGACGCCAGACATAATCCACGCATCTGGCGGTAGGAAATAATTCCGAGGCGACTACGGAATCGACCGCATCAAGATAAATAGTACAACCAGGAAACTTTTCTTGGAGATAATCCACCCAATAACGCGTCAGCATATCATCGCCAAAATTTGGCATGCCGGCAGCGGAAATCAGATAAAAGACTTTCGTTTCAATGGGCTGAACGGGAATGTCCTTATTGTGCCTTTTCGTCCATCGCTTTGCGAAAAAAGCCAAAATGAGACTCCTGTATTTCAGTCAAAAATTAGTAACCTTCAGCAGAAATAGCCCTCTGATAGAGTTTTAGAGTATCGTCAATGACTAAGGACGAGGCGAACTTGTTTTCAATGCGCTTTCTACCACGCACCCCCATCTCGACTCTTTTACTGGGGCTGGTAAGCAAATGCTCCAGTTTTTCCGCCAACAACGCGATATTGCGTTTCTCAACCAAGCTGCCGGTGTATTCGTCGATAATCAAACTTTGGCAACCGCCAACGTCATACGCGATGCAGGCACGCCCCACTGACGAAGCCTCTAACAGGATGCGTGGGATACCTTCAGAATAGGTCGATGGAAGCGCAACCACATTAGAAGCTTTAATCAAACTGTACACGTCGCTGCAACGGCCGAGCCAGTTAATCAAACCCTGTTGATGCCATTCTTCGATCTGCGACAGAGGTATCGCATCCTGATCGTCGCCTATGGAAATACCCGCCACGTTGAGCACAAAATCGACACCTTTAAGCGCCAAGCGTTTTTTCACCTCAACCAGATCGCCCAGCCCTTTACTCCAGAGCAAACGGCTGGCGAACAGAACAATCGGCTTTTCGCGATTTATTTCCAATGAATAGTGGTAGATTTCCGGGTTGATACCAGCACCGTCAATCACTACCGTCTGATTCTTATTTACCTGGGTCAACTCGATCAAACGATCTCTATCGTGCTCGTGTTCAAAGGCAAGCAACGATTTTTTATTTTGAAAAATATGCTTGTAGGAACGCAGAGTCAGCAAACGAATGATGTTCATAGATAACTTATCTTCCATAAACACCCGTCCCAGGCCGACAAAGCCCAAGATAATGGGTTTGTTATAGAAGCGGGCAAAGAACCCACCCATCAGACAAGGTTTGATGGTGATGCAATGTAGCACATCTGGGTTGATCTTCTTGAGCAAACGCCACACTTTGAAAAGTGAACCGACAAAGTGGAATGGGTTAATAGATTGCTCAGAAACTGAAGAATTGTGACATACAAAGCCTTTCTCTGTCAGTTTTTGCAGGATATCATCACCTACAAAGTGACTGACAACATGTATTTCATAGCCTGCCGATTTAGCGGCAAAAGCGCGTTCAACCCAGTGCAGGTCAAAGTACCAGTCTGAGTTGATAAAGTAACAAATCTTTTTCATTTAACTCTTACCGGCTAATGTTGTTTACCATTTTTACCTGATATACCGTCAACAATACCGCGAACTACATATCTAATATATTCCCCTTTACGCTCTTGAGGTGTAAAAGAAAGTAAATATTTTGCAATACGCAGTGCGATAGCACCTAATGAGTATGGTCTTTCATGTTTTCTGAACAATGCCCTTGAAAGGAGCAGATTTCTTACCAGATAGTAGACCTTCCAGGGTGGGTTGATCCCCACACTCACAGTCGGCACATCATGCAAGAACGTCAGCTCGGGTGAGTATCGGATACGATACCCTCGTTGACTCAACCTGTAAGAGAAGTAAAGATCATCATAATAAATAAAAAGCTCAGGCCAAATTGATTCGCGATTAGCGCTCAAAACGTCTTTGCGAATTATTGCGCCAACAAATGAAAGTGTCACCACTTCAGACGCATGTTGCTCATCGGGGAGGTAACTTTTTGGCCTGAGAATATACTCTATAGTCTGCACCAGCGAGGTAGGCATGGTTCTATAGGGTACGTTCATTTTACACAACGCCCCTTGCATATCCACCACGCGGCAACAATAAGCATCGTAGCCTGATTGAACCACGGCAGAAAATTTCTCGATCAGCCCTGCCGTTGGGTAAGCATCATCATCAAACATAAACACCCAGTCGGTGCTTATGTTCTCCGCAATAAACTCGCTTCCCAGTTTAAAGCCACCAGCCCCTCCGCCGTTGCTTTTGGCACGTATAACATAAAGGCGCGTATCATCAATTGCATTCAACCATTCAAAAGTATTGTCGGTAGAGGCGTTATCAACGATGACAATGTGCTGAAAGGGCAACGCTGCCGTCGCTGCCCAGCAGTGTTTTAGTTTTTCCAATCGGTTGAAAGTAACAATTAACGCCGTTGCATTCATCTTACGCTGACCGTAAACACTGGCATTGAGTGTGTTGTTTCAAGACTATCCAGATAAGTCTCAGCCGTTTTCAACGCCTCGGCAATAGTCACATCCATATCCAGGTAACGATAAGTCCCCAGACGACCGATAAAGGTGATGTTTTTTTCTTGCTCAGCCAAATCAACATACTTCTCCAACAGGCTCATCTCACCGACCTGACGGATAGGATAATAAGGGATATCATCCGCCTCACAGGCCCGACTGAACTCTTTGTAGCATACTGATCCGTCATGTTGTTCCCATGGTGAGAAGTATTTATGCTCTGTAATACGAGTATAAGGCACTTCTTGCTCGCAATAGTTCATTACGGCGCACCCCTGGTAGTCCCCTTCCACGGTAAAACGCTCAAAATCGAGGGTCCGATAGCCCAGACGGCCGAACTGGAAACCGTAGAAAGCATCCAACGGCCCACTGTAGAACACGTGATCATATTGCGCACGTGTTTCCGTCTGGTATTCAGTCCCCAGAGACACCGAAATATTAGGATGATCAAGAATACCCGCAATCATGCTGGTGTAACCGTCTTTCGGCATACCCTGGAATTTATGATTGAAGTAATTATCATCATAATTAAATCGAATCGGTAAGCGTTTCAAGATTGAAGCCGGCAATTGGGCAGGCGACATTCCCCACTGCTTGATGGTGTAACCTTTGAAAAAGGCCTCATACAGTTCTTTACCGACAAAACGCAATGCTTGCTCTTCAAAGGACTGAGGATCCGTTATGCTGCTGTCGCCTTTTTCAGCAATTAATGCTTTCGCTTCTGCAGGCGAACAGGTCTTTTTAAAGAACTGGTTGATGGTATGCAAATTAATAGGTAACGAGAAAACCTGGCCGCTTACCGTAGCTTTTACACGGTTCACATAGGGCATCATGGTGGCGTATTGGTTCACAAAATTCCACACTCGCTCATTATCGGTATGGAAAATATGTGGGCCATAGGTATGTACCATGACATCCGTTTTTTCATCACGGGCATCATAGCAATTACCTGCAATATGCTCGCGGCTGTCTATGATTTGGACTTTATGACCTTGCTCGGCCAATTGACGACCAATAACCGCGCCAGAGAAACCAGCGCCAACGATTAAAACATTTTTGCTATTCATCAGTATGTTACCCAAGTATTACGCGTCTAACTTTATAATAGTACTTCGTCAATGTGTTGCGGCGTACGGTTCCTTTTGGTGCCAACTTGTTCAAGGCAGGCATTAGTAACCTTTTGACCTTTGTCAGATGTAGTACGGGTACATGATGATCTTTCTGCGTGCTACCCGAGAGCGCCACTGAAGTAACTAATCGTTCATAACTCTCAAATGCCCAGGGTGTATTTACGACATTTTTGTGATAATTATCAAAGAAATCAACATGTCGATTATTCCAGGGCTTATTTTCCCCGGCAAAGTGAATCATTTTAGGGTTTTTACGTGCCTCGAGGAAACTCATGTACGTGGCAAAACGTAAGTTCGGGAAGAAATCATCAGTATTACCGTTGCCATGGTATACGTTCCATTCTAATGGAAGATAATGTACACGCCCATGGAACACCTGATTCATAATATCCTGATCCAGGAACCAATAAGTTCTGCTTTTCAGGGCATCCATCAGACTGGAAAAGGTATTCTCTCTATTCATCTGAGCGATATTGAATACTAAAATCCCGGCCTGGAAATAACCATCCGGATTAGCCATACCCAGTGAGCTTGATAAATATTGTTCCGCAGGCATCACACCATCGCTGGATTGCGACATTGCGCCAAACATGACGAAACCTTCCATTACAATATCTTTTACTGCAGCAACCAGATTATCTTCCAACGGGACCGTCATCAATTCCGCCAGATCGCTTTCCACGACGGTATCGGAATCGATAAAGATAACTTTTTCAAAATCAGAAAAAAGTTTCGGAATAAATAAACGGGCATAGGTTGCAGCACTAAAGTGCGCTCGAGTAAACACGCTTTTTATTTCACTGAAAGCATTAACGTCAAAGAAACGCAGGCTAATATTTTCATGTTTGGAAACTAATGAGAAAAAGCGTTCTTTGTTGGCAAAAGAAACACCATTTTCCAACACCACCAGATCGTAATTCAGTTCCGGATTGGCATTGGCAATAATGGAGTAAATCAACGCCCCACCGCTAATCGCATAGTTATTATCAAAACAGATCACTACTGGCACATTTTTGACAGGAAATGCAGGCTTCAATTTTGCATTAAAAGTTTCCTGCTGAATAAACGTACGTTGTAACTCTTTTATTTTTAAGCTGCGCTTATCAATTTGATAGTTGATATAAATGTTTAGCAATCTTTCTGCAATATGACCAACAACCCGTTTTTCTTGATTGTTATAATTTTTAAAACGGATTTTTCCTTCTAAATTATCAAGAATGGCGAACAACCATTCCGAATAGTCCTCAAATATGTCCTTACGCATAACAAACATATTTGTGTAATAACCATCCGATGCGTTATTAAATTTATCTGCCGCACTCTTATACTCTGGATAAAGTTCCTCCAGAACTTCCAATGCTGCATCATAGTCTTCAATATGAAGATAGTTGGATACTTTATAGTGTTGGTAGTTATTTTTGCTACCCGCAGCGTTGACATCCCATTTTTTTGGCAAAACAACATCAACATCTGCTAAACATTTGATAATATCGGGGTCGTTTAATCCGTATTGGCGTTGGTACTGCTCGTCAATTTTCTCATAATTGACCACACCCCAATTATCTTCCGGAGCATGTTGATCTTCAGAAAAATTAAAATGACGCCGATAATGCATAAAGCCGATATAATCAGCTGGAGCGGCATTTTTCCACACCCAATAATGGGCCGTTAGCTCACAGTAGAACGGATTTTTGAATGAAATATTATCGCCAGTATCATCACCTGGGCAACCAATCTCATTTAAACTATTTGCCTTTCCTACATGAATCGGTTGGATTAACGTAGAGTCAAGAAAAGCGCTTGGCTTATGGTGACAAGTGTAAATTTTAATATTACTCATTTGCATTACCTAAAGGTTACCTTGTTCATAAACATCAAGCCATTGCCTCTTTATAATGAGAGATAACTGTTTTAGCATCTCCAATTTCTCTCATCTTATGGTTTTCTATCCAAATGACCTTGTCACAAATTTTCTCAACGTCGGCAAGATTATGACTCACAAAAAGAATAGTGACACCTTTTGCCTTAAACTCACTGATGGTATTTAAGCATTTGCGTTGGAATGAAATATCCCCCACAGCCAAAACCTCATCGATAATGAGAATATCAGGGTCAACTTGGGTGATCACAGAAAAACCTAACTTAGCCAACATACCGCTGGAATAAACACGAATAGGTTCATCAATGAAATCCCCCAACTCGGAGAACTCAATAATCTTGTCGAGTCTTTCCTTCAACTCCTTACGGCGCAGTCCTAATAAAGTTGCATTGAGGCGGATATTTTCACGGCCGGTCAATTCAGGATGGAAACCGCCCCCCAACTCCAACATGGAAGCCACGCGCCCTTGTACGCTAACCGTACCAGAGGTAGGCCGCATCACACCGGCTACAAGCCCCAAAGAGGTACTTTTTCCTGCACCGTTTCGGCCTATCAGCGCAACTGATTCGCCCTTTTGAACCTGAAAACTAATGTCGCCAATAGCCAAATAACTGCGTCCCCGTAGCAGGTTGAACGCGCGGCGCGGGTTAAAAATTAACTCTTTAATGCCAGATCCAATATGATGATATAATGGATAGCGCTTAGTAACATTTTTAAATTCGATAGCTATGCTCATTATAGAATCTCTGCAAACCTGTACTTCAGCTTATTGAATATACTAACGCCAATGATAATAAACAACAGTGCATATCCGTATAGCATGCCGACCTGTTGATAATCGATGACACCATTCATGAACAGATCACGCCAGCTCAATATCATATTGGCCAGAGGATTATAATCAATCAGGAATTTGTACTCTTTGGGAATCATATCTCCGGAATAGAGAATTGGAGTACAATAGAACATCAGCATAATGCCCAACGTCACAAACCGCTCCAAATCGCGGAAAAAAAGATTCAATGTTGACAACATCATGGCAATACCGAAAGTCATCATCATTTGTGCCAAACCGATTAAGGGAACACCCCAAAGCCAATCAATGGATGGCCGCATATCGTAGACATAGAGAAATACGATAATGACTGGAATCGTACATAAAAAATGCAAACACTCCATTAACACATTACTGAATGGAATCACCGAACGAGGAAAAACGGTTTTTTTGATAATTTGAGCATTTGCTAGAAAAGAGTGTAACGAGTTTGACGTTGAACTGGCAAACCATTGCCAAGGGAAAAGACCGGTAATAATAAAAATAGTATAGTTAGGGATTTGAACCCGCATGACTAACTTAAATATAAAATAGTAGATCATGGCAAACAGCAATGGGTTAGCAATTGACCATAAATAGCCAAAGAAACTACTTTTATATCTTACTTTTAATTCTTTCTCTGTAATGACCGTGGCCAAATCCCAGAGGTAACCTAGACTATACTTCATATAAAAACTCGATTTAAGATTAAAATTCCCTAACATCTGAAACGTAATAGCATTTCAACCGGTGCTGTTCTTGATGAGAAACACTTACCTACGACTGGCTCGAAGGAATCAAGTACTGCATAATTTTAAACGATATTTTAAACCACGCTACCGCCCCTGGCGTTGCTGCAACCAGAGTACACTTGAGATAACTCACTGATTTTTATTAAAACAGCAAACTGCGGACGCCCCTACTCGCTTTCGCTATCGTGGCCCCAACAGCCTCCCTATTGCAGGTCTTGGTGCTCGCTAAGTTACATCCAACCGCACCCTATTGCTTTAGGAATAGGCTGGATTCACCATCAAATCCCTGCAAAACTCAGCCCTGCAGCATGCCCTTTAACCACTCGGCGAATGCAGTTCCCTGCACAGGATGACGAACGCCATACTCTACGAACGCTTTCATATAACCCAATTTATCGCCACAGTCATGAGAACGCCCCACCAAAGCAAAAGCATCGACCGGCTGTTGTTCCATTAGCATAGCGATGGCATCGGTAAGCTGAATCTCACCGCCAGCACCGTAAGGCGTTTTTTCAAGCAAAGGCCAAATATCCGCAGCCAAAACATAGCGACCTACCACTGCCAAGTTGGACGGTGCTTCATCTAATGCTGGTTTTTCTACAATCGCGTGCATTGGCACACTTTCACCCGGTGCGACCGCAACGCCTCGGCAATCCACCACCCCGTATTTGGAAACATCCTTATCTGGCACCGGCTCAACCATCACCTGACTGCGACCGTGCTGATCAAAACGGGCTATCATACTGGCCAGATTATCTCTTTTCAGGTCGCTGGCAACATCGTCCATTAAAACATCAGGCAGCAGCACAGCAAAGGGTTCATCGCCAATTAAAGGCCGAGCGCAAAGAATCGCATGCCCCAAGCCTTTGGATTGCCCCTGACGGACATGCATCAGCGTGACGCCCTTAGGGCAAATCGATTGAACTTCCTCCAGCAGTTGGCGCTTTACACGCGACTCCAGCATGCTTTCCAGTTCAAAGGAAGTATCGAAATGATTCTCGATGGCATTTTTAGATGAATGAGTTACCAGAATAATTTCTTTAATGCCGGCAGCGACACATTCATTCACGATGTATTGGATGAGGGGTTTGTCAACGACTGGCAACATTTCTTTCGGAATAGCCTTTGTTGCCGGCAACATGCGGGTGCCAAGACCTGCAACTGGAATGACAGCTTTAAGCATTTCTGTGGAGACTCCCAACTACTTTAGTTTCATTAACGCAACACACCAAATGTTTACCGCTGTGGCCCATCGTTCCGTTCGCCAGGCTTGGGTGTATTGCCAAAAATGATGTCAATTTTCTTCGGGCTGAAGTATACACCTATGTTGAGGGTTAATACATTAACACCACATAGACGACAACCTACTTGCCTATCAGTTAGCCAGAACACAACTAAAAAATCAAAGCAAGACGATGAAAAACATCAAAAAAAAAATAGAATCAGCGCCTATTTTTGCGCTAATTTTGAGTAAAGCATATAGATATAGACAGCATCGGCTTTTGAACAAATATCAATCACAATAAATAGCCAAAACATAGTAACTCATGTTGCAAATAACCCGGTTTATTGAGAATGATTATTGCTCAATTTATTCAGCCCCACAGGCTATAAATATCAGCGTACTGTTAATAAAAAAAAAGCCCACAAAACAGGGGCTTTCGAAGACTCAATGTACCTTGGTGCGGCCTTAGAGTTTATTGCCGTACCCTTGCGGGTTGTTCTTTTGCCAATTCCACGTATCGCGCATCATATCATCAATTCCGCGGCGGACTTCCCAACCCAACTCCTGACGGGCCAGGTTGGCATCAGCCCAAAATGCGGGCAGATCGCCATCACGACGCGGCAAAATTTGGTAGGGGATGTTCACTCCTGAAGCCTTTTCAAAAGCCTGTACCATAGCTAAAACAGAGTAACCAACGCCAGCCCCCAAGTTATAGGCTTTGAACCCCTCAATCTTATCCAAGTGGTCCATCGCCATCAGGTGCCCTTCGGCTAAATCCATAACATGAATATAATCGCGCACACCGGTACCATCCTCAGTCGGATAATCGCCACCGAATACACCCAGTTTTTCAAGTTTACCAATGGCAACTTGAGAAATGTAAGGCAACAGGTTATTTGGGATACCGTTTGGATCTTCACCAATCATCCCCGACTCATGGGCCCCCACTGGATTGAAGTACCGCAGGGCAATAATGGAGAATTGAGGTTCGGCCTTGGCGAAGTCCTGCAGAATTTGCTCCACCATCAGTTTCGATGTGCCGTAAGGGCTGGTAGTACCGCCGATCGGCGTGGTCTCAAC
>Ga0213829_1002689_pt1 | contig 11404 bp, 9 predicted proteins | sample MC6MC0896MG_FD_180665 | JGI IMG/M metagenome (GOLD analysis project Ga0213829, IMG submission 180665) | Enriched soil aggregate microbial communities from Iowa State University, Ames, United States - MC6-MC0896-MG | ecosystem: Environmental > Terrestrial > Soil > Unclassified | place: USA: Iowa...
CAGGGAACGGACAACTGATAATAGTAAGAAAACAGACAATGACAACTATATCCAGTAGAAAAAAATAGAATGTAAAATCTATATAGTAATCTGTTCGGTATATGTAAACCTATTTCAGTATAAGACATCCGACTAAATTCCGTTTAAGCTTCGTTATAATTTCGAAAAAAGGCCGAACTTAATTTTGACCGATATCTATTTATTTTGTAACTTAAAGAAAAATCAATAGCAATTAACTTAATATTATGGCAGTCATTAAAAACGGTGCCAATGGCACGCTTTCGGGCAAAGCAGGATCAGTAGTGTTTGTTACCAATGGAAATACAACCTACGCAAGGAGTCTACCAAAGAAAACCAGAAAAAAACCTTCTGCAGATCAAATTCAATCAAGGTCGCGTTTTTCCCTTATCCAGAAATTCATCTCTCCAATGCTAGGCTTATTAAGGATCGGATTTAAAAACTATAACCCCGATAAAAAGGCCTATAGTAACGCCATGTCCTATAATCTCAATCATGCGATAGAAAAAACCGCAACTGGCTATGCCATCAATTATGAAAACTTTCGCGTGAGTAAAGGGGCCCCCATTCCCATCTCCACCTATATATTTCAGGTAGATCAAGAGACAAAAACATTTACACTCACCTGGGAATATGACGCAAAGACTGCATCGCAATACGACATTAGCTCAAGTAATTGCCGTTTGCTGCTATACAATCCCGATGAGTGCGCATTCACAAATGAAAGCATGAATCCCCTGACGCATAAAACACAGACAGCCAACCTAACACTACAGCAAACTGTAGGCAACTATCATGTCTATGTATTTTTCTACAAAACAGACGGAAGCGATGAATGCACAGACAGTAAATATCTAGGGACATTTGAATGGTAAGAAAGGGATGAATACTTAAGAGCTCAGACTGATCTTCACATCAAAATGCGCCGTGATATAAGCTTGCTGCTCGGCAGAGTCCGTTTCCAGATCGTGGATAGCACGATCTCTTTCTTTGTCGACCTCCATCTTCACCACACAGCGGTAGAAACGAAATACATCTTTTTCGGTCTCCAATATTAACCTTGGCACCCGGGCAGGCTTACCTGTTTCATCTTTTGCCACCATCGTAAAATAAGAGGAATTACAATGCTTGGTCTCACCCGTCTGAATATTCATGGCTTCGACCCGAATACCGACTTCCATAGAAGAGTTACCTACATAATTCACAGAAGCGATCAATGTCACCAATTCCCCCACCTCAATAGGCTTCAAAAAATCAACTTTGCCAACTGAGGCCGTTACACAATAATGTGCAGAAAATTTGGACGCCACAGCAAATGCGATCTGATCCATCAATGATAAAATATAACCGCCGTGTATTTTACCGCCAAAATTAGCATTCGAGGGCAACATCAGCTGTGACATCCGAATCACAGAGTCGCTTACCGTTTTATAGATTTCTTCCATACCTATAAATTTACCTTGCATAGATTACAATTCAAAACAAAAAAGGGATATCTAAAATTCAGATATCCCTTTTTTAAGTGTTGATGACACAACAGCTCGTTATTTTATCTTCTCAGCGACATAAGGCCCTTCGTTGCTCAGGCGGTCAACAGCTTTTACCGCAACATACTGCAGTTTTTTGTTGTTCAATGTCGTTGGAATGTCCTTACTTGTAACCCCCGGATCCAGAATCTCATATTGCCATACCCCACCGTAATTGAGATATAGTACCCATTTTGAAACCTGATCAATTTGTTGGTGCTGCCATTTCGCAAAGATATTGCCCCCTTGAGGAGTCAGTAGCAAAGTCGGTTTCAACAAAGGATTTGCATTCAACCAAGGACTTGTTGGCACCAATGCTTTAACCTGATAAGGACCATTCACCAAAGCTTGTGTCATGGCCGGGTTTTTGGTCAGTCCCGCCAAACTCCAGTGGATTACACCTTCCCGGTTATCAGGCAATAGTGTACGTGCTGCCTCCACTTGATTCACAATTTCCTGAACATACTCCGGACCACGTCTGCCAACCGTATTGATGCCCGGCCAAAGGTGGCGTCCCAATGTATTTTCACTTTCCCACCATTTTAACAAAGCCGTATAACTCTGTTTGGCTGGCTGTATAGGCCAATACAACTGCGGAGCAAAATAGTCTATCCAACCTTTGTTCAACCATAATTTAGCATCTGCATAAAGCATATCATACTGGCTAGACCCCTGAATTCCTGACGGATAACCAGGTTTCCAGATACCAAAGGGACTGATACCGAATTTCACAAAATTCTTCTCTTTCTTAATATCCTTATAAATACGTTCGATAAAGGTATTTACACTATTTCTACGGAAGTCTCCGCGCGATAGATCCCCACCATTACGTTTGTATTCATTGTAACTATCTGAATCTGGAAAATCCTGGCCACCATTATATTCCGCGTAAGGATAGAAATAATCGTCGAAATGCACACCATCGATATCATAACGCTTGACAATATCCATAACCACGCGCGCTGCGTGATCCTGTGTAGATTTTTTGGATGGATCAAACCAATAATAGCCCTGTTTCAATTTGACAACCGACTCGGGCATTTTGCGCGCCATGGAAGCTGAAGTAACGGCGCCGCCAGCGGTATGGTGGGCACGATAAGGGTTCAACCAAACATGAAGCTCAATCCCTCTTTTATGTGCCTGCTCAACCCAAAAATCAAGCGGATCGTAATAAGGAGAAGGTGCTTGCCCCTCTGTACCGGTCAAAAAGTACGACCAAGGCTCAAGATCACTTTTATAAAATGCATCTGCTGATGGACGTACCTGAAAAACAACCGCATTAAAATTATTATTTTTCAAAAAATCCAAAATGCCGATCGCTTCCTGCTGCTGCTCGGCCGTACTCAGGTTATTTTTGCTCGGCCAATTGATATTTGCAACAGAGGCCACCCAAGCTGCGCGAAACTCGCGCGGTAACACAGGAAGATCGACAACGATTTCCTTCTTCTTTTCTGCAACTGGCTGTTCTTTTGTTTCAATTGTATTTTTCACCCGTTCGCGCTTGGGTACCGAAGGCGGATCTTTTTTTACAATTTCAACATTTGTAGTTGTGGTATTGACAGGCTCCTGTTTCTTATTTTTCTTGGATGAACAAGAAGATAAAACAAAAAGTGCTGCCGCTAAAAATAATAGGGAACGTTTCATCAATCTATAGAATAGTGTTTTTTCAAAAATAACTAACGAAGATACGGATAATATTAGTCAATCTCGGTCTGTCGGTCAATCTTCTCCGAAATGGATCAGCGCTTTAGCTCTCCTTTGAAGATCACCTGCTCCAGCTTAAAGTCGTCATTAAAGACAATAACATTCGCCATACTTCCATGATTGAGATTTCCGATATCACCTCTATTTAAAAGATTTGCGGGATACAGCGTAGCCATTCGGATCGCTTCATCGCGTGGTATACCCACCTTTTGCACGGCATTTTTCACCCCTTCGAGCAAGGAGATTGCAGCCCCTGAAATGGTACCATCAGGCAAAGCATAATATCCATCGTTCAACACATGCTGATAAATATCTTTATCGCAACTGGCTACAGCATCAGTAATCATAAACAGCCGCTCACCCATTTGACGTTTTGCAATTTTTACCGCTTCAAAGCTTACATGATGTCCGTCGACAATAATACTTGCCTGTGCAGTCGGATGATTAAAAATTGCACCGACCAACCCAACTTCGCGATGATGTAAAGGCGACATTGCATTAAACAGGTGGGTGCTTGTTGGAATCCCCAAATCATAACCATGGGTACCTTCCTCAAAAGTAGCATCACTATGCCCCGCACTGAGCAGCAAATTATAGCTCTGCAAATACTTTAAGACATCGTCCGTTATACATTCAGGCGCTATAGTCATCATCTTGACAACCTGATTTCCTGCCAAAAGATCGTCAATCTTTTCCTTCGTAGGCTCGATAATTAATTCCGCAGGATGAGCACCCCGTTTTTTAGAATTCAAGAAAGGACCTTCCAAATGCAATCCTAAAAATGCATCATGCCGGAAGCCTTCTGCCACCCGAATGGCATCCTTAAATACAGGGATGGTATTGGTCGCCAGAGTCATCATAAAAGAAGTCGTACCTTTATCGACCAAACCCTCGGCGATGCGTTCCAAAGAGGCTACACTACGCTCGGCGGAATACAAGTCCGATCCGTCACCATACAATTGAAGGTCAATCAGCCCAGCACAAATATTAGACCCGTTAACTGGATAACTGGTATAATCTGCAGGCACCTCATGATCACTGACAATCGCTACAATTTTACCGTCGCGGATCAGCAATGCTTTTTGTTCCAAAATCGACTCACCAGTGTATATTCTGCCACCAATTAATGCTATCTTATTCATATAAATTCTATTTCATTACCAAGTTACCAAAATTCAAAAAAATCCGGCCACTTGTACAAGATTTTGTTTTATCGTCTACCGGGAGTTCTTTCAAAGTTTTTGATCTTTTCATTTTCACTTTCTAATTTACTGTTGTAACTTAGTTCCATGTACTTTTTTAGAAAGCCTAACGCAGATCGTCCCACAAACGGAAGCATAAAAGCTATGCATATTATTAATGCAACGGCTATTATTGTCTTTTTATTGGGCCTGATCTACAAAATATTTTTTACATCCTAAACACTGTTATCCATGTCAAAAAAAGAAATCTTAAATACCGACAAAGCTCCTGCTGCAATTGGTCCCTATAACCAGGCTATCAAAGCCGGTAATACATTATATGTCTCTGGACAAATCCCGCTGATTCCCGAAACAATGGAATTAATTTCATCGGGAGTTAAAGACGAAGCGCACCAGGTGCTGAAAAATGTAGAAGCTATCCTGACACATGCGGGATATACTTTTGAAGATGTTGTCAAAGCTTCGATTTTCTTAAGTGATATGGGTAATTTTGCGTTAGTTAATGAAGTCTATGCGGAATATTTTAAAGAAGCGCAGCCTGCACGCGAGTGTGTTGCGGTCAAAACTCTTCCCAAGAACGTCAATGTCGAAATTTCAGTCATTGCCTGGAAAGATTAATCCGTGGAAAATAGCAACGAAACAGCAAGCCGCGGAAAATATCTTTTCGCGGCTTTTTTGGCCCCTTTTATATGGGGGTTTATGTCTATCCCTGTACGCTGGATACGCGGCTATCCGGCCGAGGATATTCTGTATTTTAGAATAATAACGGCGCTCCTGATCCTCTGGATATACCTGTTGCTGTTTCGAAGAAAAACCATGCAAGCTGATATTCGGAAGTTCCAACTTCTACCTCGGGCTGACAAGCTCCGCCAGACCTGCCTTACCCTACTCGCGTCGGCGTTCATCTTTGGAAACTGGTTTACCTATATCTATGCGGTCAACCACATCAGCATTCAGTCTGCGGCATTGGCCTACCTGACCTGCCCCTTGATCACTGCTGCTGGAGCCTATCTCATACTCAAGGAGAAGCTAACGAGCTGGCAAAAAACAGCACTTTTTATTGCTTTTGGAAGTGTTTGTCTCCTTGCAAAAGGTTCGTTACATGATGTTCTCTGGGCTATTACTATTGCCACCTGCTACGCTTTTTATCTGATCGTACAACGGGTATCCACGGGTTTCGATAAACTCAATCAATTGGTGATCCAGCTCAGTATATGTGCATTGTTTGTGATCCCCAAACTGATCTACAATCATCATGCAATTCCGGCAGAACCCCTATTTTGGGGCACCATAGTTCTTATCGCATCGCTATTCACGATTATCCCCCTTTTCCTGAGCATGTATGCACTCATTGGCATTTCATCAACAACGACTGGCGTTCTGCTCTATATTAATCCGCTGATCGCATTTACTTTGGCTGCAACCTATTTCCGAGAACCCGTTTCTCCAATAAAATATTTCGCTTACGGAATCATACTTGTTGCAATTATCCTTTTTAATATCAAAAACATCAAGGAGACTGTTTATACACCGAAGACGCATGCAAAACAATAGATCATTCGTTATTTCCAAATAGCTCTTAAATCAAGTACACTGTCTGAAATTAAACAGATTACATCTTTCTGATGATGAAAGACAGTACTACAACCTCGGCTTAAAAAAATGACAAAACACACAAATAATTCACTACTAGTTCATTACACGCGTAAAACACATTATATGTATCATTTTTGTTTCATAAAATTTTTGATTTTTGCTCAACTATAGTAAATTAGATCTTTATTAAGAGAAATCACAGCGCTCTTTCTTCCTATAACTAGGTATTGAATAGCATACACACTATTACAAATAATCACTTATTTTGCCCCCCGATTATTCAATATCTTCTCTTCTAACCAAAATGCTAAATGGAATTAGCCCATTTCATTAAAAATTTCACCGTTATGAAAATATGTATATAAAAAACTGAATATAACACATATACTATATGAATAACAAATTATACTCTACATTAAGGGTGTTAGGTATTGTTCCAACAATGCTTTTTTCAGCATCTTTATTGCACGCGCAAACCAACCAGGTAAAGGGAACGGTTGTAGACGCTAAAACCAAAGCTCCTATTCCGGGTGCCACAATCAAAGTATTGGGCACTTCCAACGCAAGCTCTACGGATGTTAAAGGTGCATTTCAGATCAATGTCGACGATAAAAACCGCATACTGAACATCAGTACAGTCGGTTACGAAAACAAAACGGTCACATTGGGCCCTGGAGAAACGACAGTAACGGTGAGTTTGGAAGAACAAACCCAACAACTGGAAAGTGTGGTCGTTACTGCTTTAGGTATTAGCCGTGCACAAAAATCATTAACATACTCTACACAACAGGTCAGTGGTGACGAATTAAACAAAGTTAAAAGCACCAACTTGGCGAATAATTTAAACGGTAAAGTCGCCGGTGTTAACATTGCTTCCAGCTCTTCTGGACCAGGTGGTTCAGCAAAAGTTATTTTGCGTGGTAACAAATCGGCTTCCGGCAACAACCAGGTACTTTATGTTGTCGATGGGGTTCCAATCAATAACCAGACATTGGCAAGTCAGCCAGACAACGTTTTCGGTGGACAACGTGATGGTGGCGATCCTATTTCATTGATCAACCCAGAAGATATCGAAAACATCTCGGTATTAAAAGGAGCATCTGCGGCGGCATTATATGGTAGCCAAGCTGCCAACGGCGTTATCTTGGTGACAACAAAATCAGGTAAACAAGGTCGCACAACGATTAACTTCTCGTCAAGTGCACAGATCGAACAAGCTGTATCGACACCTAAATTCCAAAACCAATATGGCCAAGGTTCGGGTGGTAAAAACAGTAACACCAGTGTATTTAGCTGGGGCGACAAAACCAATGGCGCCAACTATGATAATGTAGGTGAATTTTTCCGTACAGGTAGCAACTTTACCAATTCATTGACATTGTCTGGAGGTAACGAAAAAAATCAAACGTACTTCTCTTATGCAAATACGCTTGCAAAAGGTATTCTTCCAGAAAATGACCTGATGCGTCACAATTTCAACCTTAAGGAGAGTGCTTCATTTTTTGATAATAAGTTGACTGTTGAAGGTAGTGCCAATTACATTACCCAAAAATTGGATAATGCGCCTAGTTCGGGCTTTTATTACAATCCATTGGTTGGAACTTATCTATTACCACGAAGCTTAAATATCGCAGACTACAAAAATTACGAAACCTTTAATACAAGTCGTAATCTGAATGAACAAAACTGGTTCAGCCTAAGCGATAGCCCTACAACACAACAAAATCCATGGTGGATCGTCAATAGAAACCCTACTCAATCAACCCGAAACCGTTTGCTTTTAAATGGTAGCGCAAAATATAAGGTTGCCCCATGGATCGGCATTCAAGCCAGAGGAAGTGTCGATCGTACTTCAGAGGTTTGGGACCGCAAAGTCTATGCGAGCACACCGAATCCTTTAGGAAAAACAAATGGTAACTATAATTACACAAATACGACCATTACACAGCAATATGGTGATGTGGTTGCTAATATGAACTTTAATGTCAGCGATAAATTTCAGATTACTGGATTGGTCGGAACAAGTATCACCGACTGGAAAACCGAAGGTGTAGACTTTAATACAGGTATTGATGGATTAAAAATCCCCAATCAGTTCTTTATTCAGAACACAACAACTCCCGTGACTTCGACATTGTCGGCTAATCGGAGACAATTACAATCGGTATTTGCATCAGCCAACTTAGCTTATGACAACTGGATCTATTTAGATCTGACGGCGAGAAACGACTGGTCTAGTACTTTAGCTTTCACAGGAACAAAATCTTTCTTTTACCCTTCTGCGGGATTGGGTGTCGTATTGAACGACAAGTTAAACTTGCCTGAATTTGTCAATATGGCCAAAGTTCGTGGTTCATATGCGGTAGTGGGCAACGACTTGCCTCCATATACCAGTTTATTAACAAACACGGTGAATCCATATGCAGTATTGACAGTCAATGACATTGCTTTCTTAAAAACATTAAAGCCTGAAAAAACCAAATCTTTTGAGATCGGTACAGAATGGCGTATGTGGAACAACCGTTTGAATGTGGATGTTACGTATTACAAAACAAACACGACGAATCAGTTCTTCAAGGTCGCTGCTAGCCAAGCTTCATTAAACAAGCAATATGCGATTAATGCAGGCGATATCCAAAACCAAGGTGTTGAAGCATTGATATCATTGGATGCTATTAGAAATGACAATTTCAAATGGACAACAAGCGTCAACTTCACCTACAATAAAAACAAAATAAAGAAACTAGCTGATGCTGTTCCTGAATTTAATCTAACTGGTGAAAATCAAAACAACTTTGCTTCCAAACTTGAAGTAGGCGGTTCTTTTGGTGATATTTACGGGCAGGATTTTGTTCGCGATGGTGAAGGAAGGATTATTATTTCTGAAGATGGTATTCCTCAAAAAACCAATGCCTATACGAAGCTAGGAAACTCGAATCCGATTTGGCAAATGGGCTGGAACAATAGTTTCAATTATAAAAATTTCAACTTAAGTTTCCTGATTGACGGCAAGTTTAATTATGATGTCATGTCAATTACACAGTCGGTAATGGATGGTTATGGCGTATCTGAGGCAACTGGAGCAGCCCGAGCAAATGGTGGTGTTGCTGTAAACGGTGTTACACCAAATGGAACTCCTGTTTCTGTCGTCGATGCTGAGAAATGGTATACATCAACTGGGGGTATAGGTCCTGTCAGCAGCCAATATATCTATGACGGAACAGTCGTGAGGCTTCGTGAGTTGACCTTTGGCTATGACTTCAATATCAAAGATAGCTTTTTCAAAAAATTGCGTGTAAATGCTGTAGGAAGAAACCTATTCTACATTTCGAAAAAAGCGCCTTTTGACCCGGAAGTAACGATGTCAACAGGCAATTCGTTGAGCGGTGTGGATATCTTTATGATGCCTGCTACGCGTAATTACGGTCTTACATTAAATGCAACTTTCTAAACGATCAACAATGAAATTTAATATCAAACATATATCTAAATTCTCGCTTGCCCTGTTACTTCTCGGAGGAACATTGACCAGCTGTACAAAGAATTTCGAAGAATACAATAAAAACAATATTGGGCTTACCGACGAAGATTTAAAAGGTGATGGACAGGATCTTGTGCTTTTTCTCAGAAATGCACAAATGTCTATCTATAATTTTTCCGGTGCTGGAGACCCTAACTCCTATCAGGTACAACAAAACCTGAATGCAGACGTTTTTTCAGGTTTTTTCATGTCACCTACGCCTTTCAATAGCGGACAAAACAACCTGAATTATGCGATGGTTAATGGATGGAATGGCGAACCGTTCCAGGTCTTATATCTCAACGTTATCAAATCCATTGAAAAATTAAAAAGCAATGGACTTGCAGAAACCTATCCTGCATTATGGGGCTCGGCTTTGGTGATCAAAGTAGAAGCAGCCAGTCGGGTGACAGATATCTATGGTCCTATTCCATATAGTAAAGTAGGTACTTCGAATACCGTTCCATACGACAAACAATCCGATGTATATGCTGCTTTCTTCAAAGAGCTTGATGAGGCTGTAACAGCATTGAAATCGTACAAAGCAGATAGCCCAATGGCTGCTAAAATTGACCAGATCGATTTGGTATTTCCGAATACAGATAATCAGGTCAGATTTAAAAATTGGTTGAAAATTGCCAATTCATTGCGCCTTCGTTTAGCGATGCGTTTGGTTAAAATCGATGCAACATTAGCGAAAACACAGGCTGAAAAAGCATTGGATCCTGCAAATGGTGGTGTATTGGAAAGTAATAGCGAAAACTTCAAGATTACCATACCGGCAGATGGGACCTACAGCAACCCGCTTTGGTTTATTTCCAAAAACTGGGCCGATACCCGTATCAATGCGACGCTTTCTTCTTATATGACAGGATTGAACGACCCGCGTATCTCCAAATACATGGCACCCGTCATTAAAGATGCAACAACAACGGCGTTCGCTGGTAAATACATTGGAATCCGCACAGGTGCTGATGGTATCGAAAAGGATAAATACCAAAAGCTATCGGCTTTGAATACCGAAGGTACAACGCCTACTTTCGTAGCGACAACAGCACCGGTATTGATGACTGCCGCTGAAGTTTACTTCCTACGTGCCGAAGCGGCATTGAGAGGCTGGAACAATGCTGGTGGAACAGCGCAATCACTTTATGAAAAAGGAGTGGAAACTTCCTTTACGCAATGGGGTGTAACTTCAGGTTTAAGCACTTACCTAAATGATAATACAAGTAAGGCAGCAGCTTACGAGGATCCTTTCAATGCGAAGAATAATGCAGATTCACCAAGTGCTCTTACAATCAAATGGAATGAGGGCGCTACCAACGAAGAAAAATTGGAACGTATTATCACACAGAAATGGTTGGCGATCTTCCCTGAAGGACAAGAAGCTTGGAGTGAATTCCGCCGTACAGGATATCCACGTCTATTCCCAGTTGTTGTCAACAATAGCGGTGGACTGATCGATACTAAAATACAGATCCGTCGTTTACCGTTCCCACAAAATGAATACAATACAAATGCAGCCGAAGTACAATCTGCAATCTCCTTGTTGGGCGGACCTGACAACGGCGGTACCAGACTTTGGTGGGATGTAAATAAGGGTAATTTCTAATCGAGAAATCATCCGAAATAAATCTTAAAGAGGGCTGTCCAAAACGATTGGACAGCCCTCTTTTTATGCAATTAATACCTACCCTCCAACTTTAACCAAGTCTCTTCTCTTCTCTTCTCTTCTCTTCTCTTCTCTTCTCTTCTCTTCTCTTCTCTTCTCTTCTCTTCTCTTCTCTTCTCTTCTTTTTTTTTTTTTTTTTTTTTTTTTCTTCTTCTTTTTCTTTTTT
>Ga0213829_1002698_pt1 | contig 11372 bp, 10 predicted proteins | sample MC6MC0896MG_FD_180665 | JGI IMG/M metagenome (GOLD analysis project Ga0213829, IMG submission 180665) | Enriched soil aggregate microbial communities from Iowa State University, Ames, United States - MC6-MC0896-MG | ecosystem: Environmental > Terrestrial > Soil > Unclassified | place: USA: Iowa...
GCGGAGAGCTCTCCGGCCAAGATCCGTGGCGCCATGCTGGTGGCCTATCAGGTGGCCACCGTGTTCGGCATCATCCTCGGCTACCTCGTGGCCTGGGCGCTCTCCGACGCCGGCGCTTGGCGCTGGATGCTCGGCCTGGCGGCCATCCCGTCCCTCCTGGTCTTCTTCCTGGTGCTCCGGATCCCGGACACCTCCCGCTGGTACGTCATGAAGGGCCGGATCGCCGAAGCCCGTGCGACCCTCGCCAACATCGAACCCGACGCGGACATCGACCGCGAGATCGCCGACATGCAGGCCGCGCTGAGCGAGGAGAAGGGCGGCGCGCTCAAGGAGATGCTCCGCAAGCCGTACCTCCGCGCCACCATCTTCGTGGTCATCCTGGGCTTCTTCATCCAGATCACCGGCATCAACGCGATCGTCTACTACAGCCCCATCCTCTTCAAGTCCATGGGCTTCGAAGGCAACGCCGCCATCCTGGGCCTCCCCGCCCTGGTCCAGGCCGTCGCGCTGGTGGCCGTCTTCATCTCCCTCTCCCTCGTGGACCGGGTGGGACGCCGCCCCATCCTCCTGGGCGGCATCGCGATGATGATCGCGGCCAACATCCTGCTGGTATGCGTCTTCATCGCCGGCGGCAACACCTTCGGCGGCATCCTCACGGCGCTCGGCTTCATCGGGGTCCTGCTCTTCACGGTCGGCTTCACGTTCGGCTTCGGCGCCCTGGTGTGGGTCTACGCCGGAGAGAGCTTCCCGGCCCGGCTCCGGTCCCTGGGCTCCTCCGTGATGCTGACCAGCGACCTCGTGGCCAATGTGATCGTCGGGTTCCTCTTCCTGCCGATGCTCAGTGGCCTCGGCGGTGTGGGCACCTTCCTGGTCTTCGGTCTCCTGGCCCTGGCGGCCTTCGGCTTCGTCTACAAGTTCGCCCCGGAGACCAAGGGCAAGAACCTGGAGGACATCCGGATCTTCTGGGAGAACGGCGGCCGCTGGGAAGCGAAGCGGTAGCCTCACCCTCTGACGCACGACGACGGCGGCGCCCCCTCAGCGGGAGGGGGCGCCGCCGTCGTCGTGCAGGTGCGTGTGGAGCGGGACGGCGGGGACCCTCGCCGTCCCGCCGTGTGAGCCCTAGACTCGCAGTGTGAACAGCATCGATGCCGCCCACCGGGGCGCTCCCGTCAACCGGGGCCTGGCCCTGTTCCGCGCGTTCTTCGCGCTCCTGGGGCTGGCTGCCGTGGTGACCCAGCTGGTGGCCCATGTGCAGCTGCCTCCGCCGGCGAAGGTGAGCAATTTCTTCAGCTACTTCACGATCCAGTCCAACATCATCATCATCGTGGTGCTGGCCATCGCGGCAGCAGCGGCATGGCGTGGCACCAGTGCCCGGTGGCTGGACTACCTGCGGGGCGCGGCCACCGTGTACATCTCGATCACGGGCGTGGTCTACAGCCTGCTGCTGACCAACATCGACGTGAACACCTCGCTGCCCTGGGTCAACATCGCGCTGCATTACACGCTTCCCACCATCGCGGTCATCGACTGGCTCGTGGATCTGCCGACGCCGCGGATCAGCCTCCGCAAGGCTCTCGTGTGGCTCGTGTATCCCGCGCTGTACCTGGTCTACAGCCTGGTCCGCGGCCCGCTGGTGGACTGGTACCCGTATCCGTTCCTGGATCCGAGGATCTCCGGATACGGGCAGGTGGCCGTGATGAGCGTGCTGATCGCCGTGGCGGCGTTCGTGTTCGTGGCCGTGGCGGCCCTGTCCACGCGGCTGGCGGGTCCGCGAGCCCATCTGCACCAGCACCGGCAGCCGGACGGATCCGTCGACGCGGTGTGAGGCGTGTTCGCGGCCTCGTCACAGGCCGTGATGGCCGTTCCCGGATCGATCGGGAACGGCCATCCGCGCATCACAGGTGTCGCGTGAAGAACGGGATCAGAGCCTCCAGCGCCTTTCCCGCGCCGTGGGGCCGGTCGTAGATGTCGTAGTGCGACACCCCTTCCAGGACCAGAAGCTGCTTGTCCTGCGACGCGGCGCGCCGAACGATCTCCTGGCCATCCCGATAGGCCCCGAACGCCCCCTGCTTGTCGCCGACCACGACCAGCAACGGCTGGTCCAGGAGTTCCTCGGCGAGGTGGAAGGCATCCCATCCGAGCGCTGTCGCGCCGTGTGCGGCCTCGAAGAGGACGCAGCCGTTCGCGGCCTCACCTCGTGGGGTGCGGTAGTAGTCGAAGGCTTCGATGATGTCGATGTCCCCGGTGGCCTGGGCGTCCGACGCCGTCGTGGGAAGCATTCCGTTCACGGCGGAGGCGGCGCCCTGGGCTTCTGCGGTCCGCTGGGCGGACACACCGCGCAGCGCTTCGAGGGCCTTGTCCGATCCGCCCAGGGAATCACGCAGCATCCGGCCGTAGTTGACGCCGGTCATCGACGCCACCGCTTTGAATCGTTTCTCGGTCTTGGCCGCCGCAAGGGTGTACCCGCCCCCACCGCACACACCGACCACGCCAAGACGGTCGGCGTCCACATAGGGAAGGGTCACCAGATAGTCGACGACCCGGCTGAAGTCCTCGACCCGCTGCCCGGGATCCTCCAGGTGCCGCGGCAGTCCACCGCTTTCGCCCTGGAAGCTCGCATCGAACGCGATGACGACGAAGCCGGCTTCGGAGAGGGCCTTGGCATAGACCGCGCCTGCGGTCTGTTCTTTGCAGCTGCCGATCGGGTGGGCCGAAATGATCGCCGGATAGGTCATGGACTCATCGAAGGCCGGCGGGAAATAGAGGTCGGCGGCGATGTCCCAGTACATGTCAGGATTGCGGAAGGTGACGTGCTTCGTGCCGTTCATGTGTTCTCCAGTCTGAGTCGAGTCTGCCGGGGAGGACGTGCGCCGTCCCCGCGACCTCCACGTTTCCAGCCGAGCCGGCCGGGGCAACAGGCACGTGTCCTGCCTAGGAACGATCCATCCCAGGCAGGGATCGACTCCACGTTCTAGGCTTCACTTCATGACCACGTCGCCGCAGCTCCGCGCCCTCGGTGAGTTCTTCCGGGCACGGCGCAGTGAAACCCCGCCGGATGCCTTGCCTTCCTACCTGGTCTCCGCCACGACCCGGCGGAGGGTCGCGGGGCTCCGCCGGGAGGAAGTGGCCCAGCTGGCCTGTGTGAGCACGGACTACTACACCCGGCTGGAGCAGGGGCGGCTGGCCCCCTCCGACCAGGTGTTCCGGGCGCTGTCCCGGATCTTCAGCCTCTCGTCGGAACAGGTCGCGTATGCGGAGGATCTCCTCGGCAGAGCCCGGGGCCATATCGTGGTCGCTGCCGGCCGCGAAGCGGCGCACGACCGGCTCCAGCTGCTGCTGGATCAGCTCGCGGACGTGCCGGGGATCGTCCTGGGTCCCAGGATGGACATCCTGGCCTGGAACGCTGCCGCCGGGGCGCTACTGATGGATTTCTCCCGCGTTTCATCAGCTGAGCGGAACTACGTCTCCCTGACCTTCACGGCGCCGGCATTCCGGGATCTGTACGAGGACTGGGAGTCGGTCGCCCGGACCTGCACCGGGATCCTCCGCCGGGAAGCGGCCGAGAATCCGGAGGACCCGGCACTTGCGAACCTCGTGGGGCGTCTGTCGATCGCCAGCAAGGACTTTCGCCGGTGGTGGGCCGAGCATCGGGTCGCCGAACAGGATTTCGGCGCCAAAGTCATCAATCATCCCCAGGCGGGCCGCCTGAAGCTGAACTGGGATTCCTTCAAATACGCGGGTGCCGCGCGCCAGCAGCTCATTCTCTGGTCCGCGGAGGCCGGAAGCCCCGACGCGGCGGCGCTCTCAGCCCTCGTCGCCGGGGTGCGAGAGCCCGCATAGCGCTGCGGACACCGCGGGCGTTCGCCGGAGAACCCGGCGTCCGGTCGTGACAGATCCGGCGGTAGCCTGGCGGCTCAGCTCAGCGGCAGCTGCTCGCTGAGGTCGGCTCGTGTCCCGGAGGCCACCACGCGCCCCGCCACCACGGCGTCCGCCCAGCTCAGTGAACCGGTGACGAGTTCCAGCCACGTCGCCGCATCCGTCTCGATGACGTTCGGGGGAGTCCCGCGCGTGTGCCGGGGGCCTTCGATGCACTGGGTGACCCCGAACGGTGGGACGCGCACCTCCACGGAGTTGCCGGGGGCGCGGGACGTCAGCTCCTCCAGGGCGTAGCGCACGGCCATGGCCGTGGTGGCGCGGGACGGCGCGGCGGGTGCGTCCGCCGTCGATCCTGCCCAGGCGGCCTGCCAGGACGCCAGCGCCGCCTGGCCCTCCGCGACGTCGATCCGCCGTCGTGCCCCTGCCATCCCCGCTCCTAATCCAGCAGTGCCATGACGGGGGTCCCCAGGCGCAGCCCACCCACGGGACGGCCGCCGCCGAGCACCGGTTCCACGATCCGTTCCAGCACCGCCGCCACCGGCCCGACTTCGAGGGCTCCGGCCGCCGTCAGAAGGGTCAGCGCCACGAGGGATGCCGCGCGGAGGTTGCCGTCCAGGATCTTCAGCGCCACCGTGGCGCCGGAGGGGGCGGCCATGACCATGACGCCCTCGGCGCCCAGCTTCGCGATCACACCCAGCTCTTCCATCACCACGGTGTTCGCCTCGCCCTTGCCCTGCACGGCCCAGGGGTAGTCCAGCATGGAGGTGGCGATGGTGGCGGCGCGGGCATCGGCGTTCTTGTCGCCCGGGGCCTGCGCCAGCCGCGAGTACGCGCGGGCCAGCCCGGTCAGGGAGACCGCGGCCACGGGCGCCCCGCAGCCATCGGTGCCGAGATGGGCGATGCGTTCCCCGGTGAACTCCTCGATCACACTGCTGACCAGGCGCTGCAGCGGGTGGTTCGGCTCCAGATAGCCGGCCTTGTTCCAGTCGTTCTCGGTGCACGCCCACAGGAAGGCGGCGTGCTTGCCGGAGCAGTTGAACGCGACGCGGCTGCGGCCCTTGTCGGTGCGCACCAGCCAGTTCCGGGCCGTCTCGTCCTGGGGCCAGTCGGCGGGGCACTGAAGATCCGATTCCTTGTTGCCGCCGGCGCGGAGCATCCCCTCGACCACGTCCATGTGCTCCAGCGAACCGACATGGCTCGCGGCGGCCAGCGCCACCTGCGCGCCCCGGAGCGGCACGCCGGCGCGCATCGAGGCGAGCGTCTGGAACGGTTTGAGAGCGGACCGTGCGAAGACCGGGGAGTCCACGTCTCCCAGCGCCGTGACCACGTGGCCGTCCCCGGAGAGGACGACGGCGGATCCGATGTGGCGGGATTCGATGAAACCGCTGCGTTCCAGGACGGCGAGTTCCACCGCGGAGTCGGCGTCGAAGGTCGCCTGAGAGGTGTGGGGCATACCGCCAGTTTATGGCCCCACGCCCTTGCCTACCGGTTGCGTGCTCAGCAGATGCGGGTGTTTCGGCTGTGCACCCGCATCTGCAGAGCACGCAACGGTGCCCGGCGCGCACCGGCGTCACCGTTCCTCGTGGACTGGGCGCGTCTGACGCCCGCCCAGTACCCTTGGTGACTGTGAAGGTACTCGTCCTTGGCCCGGGTGGCCGCGAACACGCCATTATCCGTTCCCTCCTGTCCGACCCGCAGGTCGCGGAGGTCCACGCAGCACCCGGCAACGCCGGAATCGCGCAGCTGGTCCCGTGCCACGCCGTCGACGCCAACGACCCGGCCGCCGCCACCGCACTGGCCGTGAAGCTGGATGTGGACCTGGTGGTGGTCGGCCCCGAAGCACCCCTGGCGGCCGGCGTCTCCGATGCCCTGCGTGAGGCAGGCTTCCCCGTGTTCGGTCCGAGCCGCGCCGCTGCCCAGCTGGAGGCCTCCAAGGCGTTCGCCAAGCAGGTCATGGCCGAGGCCGGCGTTCCCACGGCACTGGCCAAGGTCGCCGTGAACGCGGACGAAGCCGCCGACGCCCTGGACACTTTCGGCGCGCCGTACGTGGTCAAGGACGACGGCCTGGCGGCCGGCAAGGGCGTGGTGGTGACCTCGGACCGTGAGGAGGCACTGGCCCACGCGCAGGCCTGCTTCGACGCCGGCGGCACCGTGGTGATCGAGGAATACCTGGACGGCCCCGAGGTCTCCCTCTTCGTCCTCTGCGACGGCAAGACCACCGTCCCGCTGGCCCCGGCCCAGGACTTCAAGCGCATCTTCGACAACGATGAGGGCCCCAACACCGGTGGCATGGGCGCCTACAGCCCGCTCGACTGGGCCCCCGAGGAGCTCGTGGCCGAGGTCATCGACCGCGTGGCGCAGCCCACCGTGGACGAGATGGCCCACCGCGGCACGCCCTTCATCGGCGTCCTGTACTGCGGCCTGGCGCTGACCTCTCGGGGCCTGCGCGTCATCGAATTCAACGCCCGTTTCGGCGATCCGGAGACCCAGGCCGTGCTGGCCCGGCTCAAGACCCCGCTGGGCGGCGTGCTCCTGGCAGCCGCCAAGGGCGAACTGGACCAGGCGGAGGAGCTCCGCTGGTCCCGCGAGAGCGCGGTCTGCGTGGTCCTGGCCGCCGAGAACTACCCGGACACCCCGCGCAAGGGCGACCGGATCCGCGGTCTCAAGAAGGCCAACGCCCTGGAAGGCGTCCACGTGATCCACGCCGGGACGGCGCTGGATGACGAGGGCAAGGTGGTTTCCGCCGGTGGCCGCGTGCTCGCCGTCGTCGCGCTGGGCGATGACCTGGTGGAGGCCCGCGAGAAGGCCTACGACGGCGTGGAGCTCATCCAGCTGGAGGGCGGCCAGTTCCGTCGCGACATCGCGGCGAAGGCGGCCCGCGGGGAGATCGTGGTGGCGTCCCGCCGGGCGCCGGGCCGTCACGTGGCCTCGGAAGGGGAGCAGGCATGAGCGGGCTGGACACCGAGGTCCTGGAGCTGCCGGGGTACCGGCACGTCTATTCCGGCAAAGTCCGCGACCTCTACGAGCCCATCGGGCCGGACGCGCCCACGGACCGCATCCTCGTGGTCGCGAGCGATCGCATCAGCGCCTTCGACCACGTTCTCGAGTCGACCATCCCGGACAAGGGCAAGGTCCTGACCCAGCTGAGCCTCTGGTGGTTCGAACAGCTCGGTGTGGAGCACCACGTCCTCGGCTCCACGGAGGCCGACGGCGTCCCCGCGGCCGTGGTGGGCCGCGCCATGCTGTGCAAGAAGCTGGACATGTTCCCGGTGGAGTGCATCGCTCGCGGCTACCTGACCGGCTCCGGGCTGGCGGAATACCGCGAATCCCGGACCGTGTGCTCCCTGCCGCTGCCCGAAGGCCTGGTGGACGGGTCCCGTCTGGAGCCCGCCATCTTCACCCCTTCCGCCAAGGCCGAGGTGGGCGAGCACGACGAGAACATCACGTTCGAAGCCGTGGTGGACGTGGTGGGCCCTGACGTGGCCGAACGCCTCCGCGAGCTGACCCTGACCGTCTACACGCGCGCCGAGGGGATCGCCCGGGAGCGCGGCATCATCCTGGCGGACACCAAGGTGGAGTTCGGCACCGACCCGGCCACCGGCGTCATCACCCTGGGCGACGAGGTCCTCACTCCGGACTCCTCGCGGTTCTGGGACGCGCTGGCGTACGAGCCGGGCAAGGCGCAGCCGAGCTTCGACAAGCAGTTCGTGCGGGACTGGCTGTCCTCACCGGAGTCGGGCTGGGACAAGGCCTCCGACACCCCGCCCCCCGCACTCCCCGAGGAAGTGGTCGAGAAGACCCGGGCCCGGTACGTCGAGGCCTACGAGCGGCTCACGGGCCGCGCCTTCGAGCCGGAGGCTTAGCCGCAGCAGAACGGCTGTCAGCAGACGAAGGAGGGGTTCGACGGCGGTGATCACCGCCGTCGAACCCCTCCTTCGTATGTTTCCCAGGGCCGCTGCGCCCGCCGCGTCAGGCGCTGTTGGCCTTGGCACGGCGCTCGGCCAGCCGGATCTCCAGCATGGCGTCCATGGCCTGCTGGATGCCTTCGGACGCGCCGGCGGAGGCGAAGAGCTGCTGCGCCCGCGACAGGTAGGCCATGGCCTCCTGGAGGTCGTCCGTGGCCTTGAGCGCCTTCCCGAGGAGCAGGTGGACCTCGGCGGCGACGTGCATGCCGACCTCGTCCTCCTGAGCGACCACTTCACGCAGGATTTCGATGGCCGCGGGCAGCTCATCCGTCAGGTAGAGCCACTTGGCGCGGATGAAGCGGAGCTCCAGTCCGTCACGCAAGGTGCCGGAGACGATCGTGTGCGCCAGTTCCGCGCGCTCCAGGGCTGCCAGGGTGGAGGCCTCCACGATCCCGGAGTTCAGGCGCATGGCCGCCGAGGCCTTGTTGAAGTTGGCCCATTGTTCGATGTCATTGCCGGGGGAGAGGAGCTTGGCGGCGCGATCATGCTGGGCCACGCCCTCTTCGTAATCGTGGCGCATGAACGCCACATTGCCGATCACCCAGGCGACGATGCCGGACATGTGGTCCACGGACTTGGCGCTGACCTCCTTGGAGAGGATTTTGCACTGTTCCCACGCCTCGTCCAGGCGGCCGGTCTCGGCGAGAGCGCCGATGTAGATCCGCAGCGCGCTGGAGTAGATGGGGGAGTCCTTGGGCAGCTGCGCCCCGAGGGCCACGGCCTGCCGGGCGTGCTCCACGGAGTCGGCGAGGCGGCCCTGCCCATGGCAGACGGCCGCGAGCATCTGGCGGGCCCGCACGCCGAGACCTGCGCTCTCCACGGCCAGACGGTGCTCCACGAGCTGCTCCACCACACCCTGGCATTCGGAGTACTTGCCCTGCTTCAGCAGACACTCGGCCTGCATGTACCGCATGTTCCACCAGGCGCTGACGTTCTTGGCGTCGAGAGCGATGCGCGCGGCCTCGGCCGCGTGCTGGGCGGCCAGCTCGTAATCGCGGAGGTCCCAGGCCTGGCGGGCGTACAGAGCGGCCAGCACGTAGTCCGCGTCATTCTGGGTGACCCGGTTGTTCCACTCTTCGAGTGCCTTGGGGGCGAGCTCCAGACGCCGGGCCAGCTCCTGGATGACGTCCCGGGTGGGTTCCCTCCGGCCGGTCTCCAGCAGGGAGATGTAGCTGGGCGAGTACAGGTCCTTGCCCAGCTCAGCCTGCGTCATTCCGCGTTCCAGGCGCTCGGCCCGAAGCCGCTCACCAAATCCGCTGCCCATTGCCCCTCCTCAAGTTTAAGAGGCCTGGAAGCCGCTCAAACCTTGACATTATCGTTTGTGATTACTTTACAATGTATGTCAATGCGGTTCATCTTATGTCCGTAGTGTGATCCCCCGATCCAGTCAGTACCAACGCATCGCTGGCGGCATCTGCCACTGAAGCTCATACTCCCTATAGTTCCCCACGGAAGAGCAGAACATGTTGAAGAAACTCACAGCAGGCGTTGCCCTGGCTGCGGCCCTGGGCCTCGGTGCGCTGAGCGTCCCCGCCGCGAGTGCCAACGTCGGCAACTGGCCCGATCCATCGAGCGTACAGGCAGTGGGCAACTGGCCCGACCCGGCGCGCCTCAACGTTGGAAATTGGCCTGATCCGACCACCTTCGCCGCTGGCACCAAGACCAAGTCCTCCATCGTCACGGACACGGCCCGCCTGAACGTCGGCAACTGGCCCGATCCCTTCTAAACCGACGGCCGGCCCCCTCCTTCAGGGGGCCTGAGTCACCCGGAGCGGGTGCTTCGCAATTGTGCGGGGCACCCGCTTTGCGTTGCACGGAGAACCGCACGGTATTCCGCTGCCGGCGCAACCGGGAGATGCTCATTTCCCAGGTGACAGGAAAAGTCACAAAGGCCCCCGGACCAGGGGCGGAGCTTGTCAGGCGAGTCGAATTCCGGGCGGCTCGCCGGCCCGGATCCGAGGGTCTCGTGGCCCTGAGGAGTGCCGGCGGCGGCGCCGGATTTCACAGACTGGGCGCCCGCCGCCTGCGTGCTCTGGATGAACCCTCGATGGAGCGCCTGTCAGTGGTGGAAGGCACTCGCCTCGCCGGGTTCGGGGAGCGGAACCGGTGCTTTGGTGAGGAAGTCGACGGCGGCGCGGACGTCCTGGAGGAAGCTCTCCGCGAGATCCCGGGTGAAGCCGTTGCGCACCACCACGCGTTGCACGGTCAGGTCCTCCATCCCGTCCGGCATCGGATACGCCGGCACCAGCCAGCCCGCCATGCGGAGCCGGTCGGAGAGGTGCTGCAGGGTCCAGCCGCCCGTGAAGTCCGGCTTGAGGCGCCAGGCGAAGACCGGGATGTCCGAGCCGTCGTTCCACAGCTGGAAGGGCTCCAGGGCGCCGATCTCGTGCGCCAGATAGCGCGCGACGTCGCGTGAGGCGGCGTGCACCGAGCGGTAGCCTTCCCGGCCCAGACGCAGGAAGAGGTAGTACTGCAGGAGCACCTGGGCGCCCGGGCGGGAGAAGTTGAGGGCGAACGTGGGCATGTCCCCGCCCAGATAGCTGACGTGGAAGATCAGGTCCTCGGGCAGCGCATCCTGATCCCGCCACACCACCCAGCCCAGGCCCGGGTAGACCAGGCCGTACTTGTGCCCTGAGGTGTTGATGGAGATGACGCGGGGCACCCGGAAGTCCCAGGCCAGCTTCGGCTGCAGGAAGGGCGCCACCATGGCCCCGGAGGCGCCGTCGACGTGGATGGGGATGTCCAGGCCGGTGGTCTTCTGGATGGTGTCCAGCGCCTTGGAGATCTTCTCGACCGGCTCGTACATCCCCGTGTACGTCACACCCATGATCGCGACCACGCCGATGGTGTTCTCATCCACGTACTTCCCGAGATCGTGGCCGTCCAGCACGGGGTGTTCCTCGGAGATCGGCACGTAGCGCGCCTCCACCTCGAAGTAGTTGCAGAACTTCTCCCAGCACACCTGAACCGCGGAGCTCATGATGAGATTCGGACGCTCGGTGGACTGCCCGGCCGCCCGCCGGGCGTGCTGCCAACGGCGCTTCAGTGCCAGTCCGGCGAGCATGCAGGCCTCCGAGGAACCGATGGTGGAGGTGCCGACCGAGCGTTCGGGATGCGGGGAGTTCCAGAGGTCCGCGAGGATGCGCCAGCAGCGGTGCTCGATGTCCGCGGTCTTGGGGTACTCGTCCTTGTCGATCATGTTCTTGTCGAAGGTTTCGGCGTACAGCTTCCCGGCCTCGGTCTCCATCCACGTGCCCACGAAGGTGGCGAGGTTGAGCCGGGCATTGCCGTCCAGCATCGCCTCGTCATGGACGATCTGGTACGCCGTGGAGGGGAGCGCGGCGCCGTCGGGAAGCGTGAAACGCGGGAACTCCGTCGCCTCACCGGGGCGGCTGAACAGGGGGTTCAGCTCGATGGACGCGTCCGAGTTGTCGCTGCCGAACGCGGAGGAAGGGTGGGGTTTTCTGCGGGGAGCGGTCATGTGCCCAGCCTAGGAGAACGCCCTGGGCCGGTGAACCCCCGGTGGCTGGG
>Ga0213829_1002703_pt1 | contig 11366 bp, 12 predicted proteins | sample MC6MC0896MG_FD_180665 | JGI IMG/M metagenome (GOLD analysis project Ga0213829, IMG submission 180665) | Enriched soil aggregate microbial communities from Iowa State University, Ames, United States - MC6-MC0896-MG | ecosystem: Environmental > Terrestrial > Soil > Unclassified | place: USA: Iowa...
GCATACTTCATCAGCTGACATTCCATTTGCATCAATAACAGATCCTTTTGTAAAGGTATCCTGCATTCCCATCACGTTTGAATCAAGGCCGGTAACAACACAGCAATCACAATTTTGCGCATCTGACTCCTGCTTCAGCTCTACCACGTCATAACCTTTTTCCCTTAGAGCTTGTTGAATATTTGTAAGAGATTGTTCTACTCCAACTTTTGCCATACAAAACACCTCCTCCTGTAAATTATCATGCCTAAGATTACGGTAAATATTCCGTATAGTGAGAGATAAATTTCCAAAAGATAATACGGGAGGTGTGTCAAATGGGAAAACGAAGTAAACGGAAAGCTGACCCATCCACAATTGGGCTTAGCTCACCACAAGTAGAGGGTCAGGGAACAACCATGACTGAAACAGGTTCAAGAACTGAACCATCTTCAAGAAAAAAACAAAAGAGGTATTAAAATAAAAGAAGAGGATGGCCGGGAAGGTTTAAACCTCCTGAAACATCCTCATCCTTGATTATTGGTACATTTCCGATACCTGGCCGATAGGAAAGGATGACTTTCCTATCAGGCATAAGTGCAACTACGCCTCTGTCTTCCCCAATCGGCGAGTTTTCTTTACTTTTGAATTTCCTCGTTTTCCAGGTATTCATCATAGGTCATTTGCTTATCTACTAAGCCATTTGGTGTAAATTCAAAAATTCGGTTGGCAATCGTTTGAATGAACTGATGATCGTGTGAAGCAAAAAGCATCGAGCCCTTGAAATTGATTAATCCGTTATTAAGTGCCGTGATTGATTCTAAGTCTAAATGGTTTGTTGGTTCATCAAGCAGCAAGACGTTTGCCCCATTTAGCATCATTTTTGAGAGCATACAGCGAACTTTTTCTCCTCCGGAAAGGACACTTGCTTTCTTTAAAACTTCTTCCCCGGAAAATAACATTCTTCCTAAAAATCCCCGCAAGAAGCTTTCACTATCATCCTTCGGAGAGAATTGACGCAGCCAATCCACAAGGCTTAGCTCACTGTTCTCAAAATACTCGGAGTTATCCTTAGGGAAGTAAGCCTGGGAAGTAGTGATACCCCACTTAAATGTGCCGCTATCAGCTTCCATTTCACCCATTAGTATTTTAAAAAGAGTGGTTTTTGCAACTTCATTTGTACCGACAAGAGCAATTTTATCTCCCTTATTCATAAAAAAGCTGATGTTATCAAGAACCTTAACCCCATCAATGGTTTTTGTTAAACCTTCAACACGTAACAAGTCATTGCCAATTTCCCGATCAGGAGTAAAACCAACAAATGGATACCGGCGGGATGATGGTCTGATATCATCTAGTGTGATTTTTTCTAATAGCTTTTTCCGAGAGGTTGCTTGCTTAGATTTAGAGGCATTTGCACTAAAACGGGCAATAAAGCTTTGCAGTTCTTTAATTTTTTCTTCTTTCTTTTTATTTGCATCAGTTGCCATTCTTGATGCCAACTGACTTGATTCATACCAAAAATCATAGTTCCCGACATAGATTTGAATTTTACTGAAATCCAAGTCAGCGATATGCGTACAAACTTTATTTAAGAAATGACGGTCATGGGATACGACAATCACGGTATTTTCAAAATTTATTAAGAACTCTTCGAGCCACTGAATGGCTTTAATGTCTAAATGGTTTGTCGGCTCGTCAAGTAGTAAAACATCAGGTCTGCCGAACAATGCCTGTGCCAGCAATACTTTTACTTTTTCAGATCCTGTTAATTCAGCCATTTTTTTCTCATGAAGATCTTCGCCAATCCCTAGTCCTTTTAACAGAATTGCTGCTTCAGGCTCTGCCTCCCAACCGTTTAATTCAGCAAATTCACCTTCTAGTTCTGCAGCCTTCATGCCATCTTCATCAGTAAAATTTTCTTTCATATAAATGGCGTCTTTTTCCTGCATGACTTGATAAAGTCTTGCATGGCCCATAATGACGGTTTTTAAGACTTCAAATTCCTCATATTCAAAATGGTTTTGTTTTAATACAGCCATCCGTTCATTTGGTCCAAGTTGAACAGTACCGGTTTGAGCTTCAATCTCCCCGGCCATAATTTTTAAAAAGGTTGATTTTCCGGCCCCATTTGCCCCAATTAGCCCATAGCAATTACCTGGTGTGAACTTGATGTTTACATCTTCAAATAATTTACGGTCACCATATCTTAAACTTACGTTACTTACAGTAATCATGATAAGAACATCCTCCAAAAAACATTTTGCTTTAAATTATACCATTAAAATAAGAGAAGAGCGAATTTTTTCAGGGAAGGTGGGGTCAATAAGAAAAAATTTCTAAAAAATTTTTTCCATTTTCACACTTTATTCATATTTTTGTTGTAGAATTGGTTTTATAAGAAGAAAGGGAAACGTGCTGAATGGGAATCCCTTATTAGATTGTACATGAGGCATTGTTGCACTCAGAATTTGCTAAATAAGTTCTGATTAGCCAATTAAAGAAGGTGAGAAGTATGGCAAAAAAACAGCTTACTGAACTCGTAAACAAGTTAAAAAAAGCTGGTATTAAAGCGAGTCTAACCAAACCAAAGTCCAATTACCTTTTATCATTGCAGCAAATTAAAAACTACCCTTCATCCGTGAATTAAATTAGAAAAATTGGTATTGAAAAGCGATTAATCCAGTGGACTAACCGCTTTTTTTATTACTCTATTTTATCGATGATTTTATCATAAACCTCTTGTTTATTAAAATCTTTCCCCATTGGAAACTTTGCGATAAATTTGTTGTTTTCATCAACCAAATAAGTGAAGGTTGAATGGACAAATTGCCCATTTCCCGGGTCTTTGTATTGAAATTGCAATGCATCTGTAACTCTTCTAATCTCTTTTTGATATTTTTTCATATTTTGCTTTTCCCCAGTTAAGAATACCCAATCACTGTCATTTTTTATTCCAAACGCTTGTCTATATTTTTGTAAAATCTCTGGGGTGTCACGATAGGGATCAATTGTAATCGTGATAAATTCAATATCCTTACCATAAACATCTTTTTTTACTAAATCCTTTTTCAAATCGACCATCTTTTGTGTTGTGGTTGGACAGACATCAGGACAATGGGTGTAAATAAATTCGATCAGCTTTAATTTGTTATTATCCTTGCCAAAATTATATCTATCACCATTTTGATTAATCAAAGTGACATCTTTTGGAATTGCCGCATTTGCATCTCGAATAAGAAAAAAAGAAATTCCTCCTGCAATCCCTAGGAACACGGCAAGACTGCAAATTAGATAGATTTTTTTCATCACGATCCCTCCTACAAATAAGATAAAGAAGTTTCTCGGAAAAAGATATGGATAATTTGTGAACAAAAGAGGATGCGTTAGGATCGTTATTCATTTATACTGTAATATTATTGCGTATGTTTGAAAAATCAGTTTATTTCAGGAAGATAGGTGGTTAAAATGATGAAAAGCGTTTGGAAATTTTCTATTCAAATGTTCTTTCTTTTCGTGATCTATCAGGTAGGGAATTGGACAGCCCGATTCTTTCATTTACAAATTCCCGGAAATGTCATTGGCATTGTTCTATTGTTCGTCTTACTTTGGTTGGGTGTGATTAAGCTTGAACAAATTGAATTGGCATCCGGGTGGCTATTGAAACATCTTGGCTTCTTTTTTATTCCTATTTCAGTTGGTCTTATGACACTAGGAGAAATTTTCGTGTCGAAGGGCTTGCCGTTTTTAATTGTCCTTATAGTCAGTGCCTTTATCGGACTATTTTTTGCAGGGAAAGTAACCCAAACCGTTATAATGAAAAATGAGAAGGAAAAAGTAAACTATCATGATCACGCTATATAGTATTCTCATAACCGTTTCTGTTTATCTATTTGTAAGATTTTTAGCAAAGAATTATTCGTCGCCGGTAACCAGTCCAGTTTTTTTAAGCACTATAATTATCATCACCCTATTAGTTGTTTCTAAAATTTCATTTGATGAATACATGCCTGCAAAAACAATCATGACCTATTTACTTGGCCCGGCAACAGTGGCCCTCGCTGTCCCAATATATAAAAACCGAGACATGTTTGTAAAATACTTCAGTGCAGCCTTTATTGGGCTATCCAGCGGAATTGTTACCACTATTACATCTGCTATTCTATTGGCCAAGTTGCTAAAACTTTCGAACGTGTTCGTCCTTGCATTAACCGTTAAATCTGTTACTGTACCGGTAGCAACGGAAATAGGGCGGATTATTGATGGAAATCTCTCCCTCATAGCAGCCTTAGTGATTATTACGGGAATGATTGGAGCGATGTTTGGGGCAAAGCTTTTGAGCCTGTTCAAAATCCACCATCCATTTGCCCGAGGATTGGCTATTGGAACAATTGCACATGGTATCGGAACTGCTGAGGCGGTAAAAGAAGGGGAGGTACAAGGCGCTGTAGCAGGTGCAGCGATGGGGATAGCGGCCGTTTTAACCTCGATAATCATCCCGTTTATTATCGAATTTATTTAAAAATAAGCTTTCCCATCCGACTCCTTAATCGATATTACAAATTGAAATGGGACAATTTTCACAATCGTTCTCTCGTCTTAAATACTCGATATTATGAATAATAATCATTTTTTGGTCAATAGAGATGACACGCTTTTTCTTTAGATCTGCAAGCAATCTGCTGACAATCTCCCTGGCTGTTCCACAAAAGTTGGCCAAATCTTGATTGGTTAACGCAACGGAAATATGGATGCCGTCTTCTTTTTCAATACCATAGCTATTTGATAAACGAATTAAAGTGGAGTATAGTGCCCCTTTTTTGCCAAAGAGCACTAAATCGCGAAACTTAGTAATCGTCCTTCGGAAATGATCGTTCATCCATTTTAAAAATAAATAGGCGAGCTGACTATTTTGAAAGAGAGCGCTTTCTAACGAAGTTAAATTTATTGCGACAACCGTAGAGTCGACCAGAACTTTTGAATTAAAAATATATTTAGGGTCTTCCGTAAATAATGTTAATTCGCCCACGATTTCATTTGCTGAACATAAACGTAAGTATAGTTCCTGACCTTCTGCGTTCATTTTTGAAATTTGGATCTTTCCAGATAGAATCAAGAACATCTCGGACGCTGATTGTCCTTCTCGAAACAAAAAAGCCCCTTTTTTCACATCTATTGTTCTTCCGGCTTTTTGTAAAAGTTCGATTAATTCACTTGTATGCTGGTTTTCCATTTGTTGTTTATTCATACTAACCACCTTAAACGTTCATCGTACATATGACTATCATAAACCTTAAACGAGTGGGAAAATAGGCACTTTTGAATCATGAATGTTAAAGGTTTTTGAATTTTTTCAACTAATAGCCAGTTGACAAATGTTTCTATTTACCTTATTCTTTAATGGAATTTAAATTTTCTGATAAGGGAGTATGTTTTATGTTAGGTGTTGTTCTTAACTAATCCAATCAATTGGATCGTTCATTCCTGTTATCCCCCGTTCAAAATGAGCTGAATGGAGGGCTTGTTTAGTATGGAATGAAGTTAAGAACAATGAGGTTAGGCATAAGCATACATCTTTTTTCCAATGTAGCTGTGTACACTCGTGTAGACAGTTTTTATTTTGGATAAATTTTGGTGTGAAAAATGAGTGGAGGCCCCGCTCATCACTTTTGGCCGCAATGACATTGTTCATTGCGGCTATTTTTATTTTAGGAGGATACTAAAGTGAATAAGCATACTTTTAAAAGTTTGGAATTTCAGCAAATTAAAACAATAATCGCTAACTTTGCTTTAACGAAAGAAGGAAAAGAAAAAATTGAGTGTCTGACGCCATCAACTAATAAAAGACAAATAGAAGCCTGGCTTGATGAGGTTTCTGAGGCTGTTGAGATTTTGAAAAAGAGTGCCAGTGTTCCAGTCCATGGATTAGATGGGATGGATATTCTGTTAAATAACATGAATAAGGGAGTTGCACTCAGGGCTGATCAGCTGGCGAAACTTTATGATTTTTTGGAATGCTGTGGAAAAATGCGGAGATACATGAAGGATAAAGAGTTTTATGCTCCACGCGTATCCTCTTATGTGGAGGGTATAGATGAATTACCCGAGCTTGCAGCTGAAATTATTCGTTGTATCCGTAATGGCCGTGTGGATGATTATGCAAGCAAGGATTTATTAAAAATAAGAAAACAAATCGTGATTCAAGAGGAACGCCTAAAAGAAAAAACACTTCAGCTGATCCGTTCGAATAAGTATAAAACCTATTTGCAGGAAAATGTCATAAGTCAACGAAATGGCAGGTATGTCATTCCGATTAAGAAGGAATATCGGAACAAATTAAAAGGGACGGTGTTAGATACATCCGCCTCAGGTTCAACTCTTTTTATCGAGCCAGAAGAAATATCAATATATCAAGACCAAATAACATGGCTCCTTGCTGATGAAGAGGTCGAGGTGCAAAAGGTTCTGAACTATCTAACAGGATTGGTAGAAGATAAGGAACAGCAAATTCGTTTAGCGATTGAAACTATGGTTCATTATGATTTTTTATTTGCTAAAGCAAAGTATAGCAGGTCAATTAATGGTAATAAGGTAGGTATTAATGAAACAGGTGATTTGGAATTGATGCAAGCGAGGCATCCCCTTTTAGGTGAAAAGGCAGTTCCATTATCATTTAAGTTGGAAAAAGAGCAGAGCGCTTTAGTAATTACCGGACCAAATACTGGCGGCAAAACGGTAACAATAAAAACCGTCGGCCTTTTAACCTTAATGGTTCAATGTGGACTTCACATCCCTGCATCAGAAGAAAGCAACTTTAGTATTTTTGAACGGATCTTAGTTGATATTGGAGATGGGCAAAGTATTACTGAAAATTTAAGTACATTTAGTTCAAGAATTATCAATATCATCGAAATTTTAAAAGAAACGAATGATCGAACATTGGCATTATTAGATGAACTCGGCTCAGGGACTGACCCTGGAGAAGGAATGGGGCTGGCGACAGCAATCTTAGAAATTCTTTATGAAAAAGGGTCGACGATCCTGGCAACGACACATTATAGTGAGATAAAAGAGTTTGCCGAAACACATCAAGGATTTATCAATGGATCCATGGAGTTCGATTTAAAAACGCTAAGCCCGACATACCGCTTGACTATTGGCAGAGGGGGAGAGAGCCAAGCGTTTGCCATTGCCTTAAAGCTTGGAATTCATCCGAAAATCATCGAAAGAGCACATCACATCACTTACAAGGAAGAGAAGCGTTATTCAACTGAAATTACTGAAGCATGGAAGCTTAGAGAACTTGAGAAACAAGTGATTATTAATAAATATCGACATCGAAATAAAACGCTAAAAACGGAAATGAAGGTACCACTCTATCATCAAGGTGACAATGTAAAAATATCGCCAACAAATGAGTTTGGCATTATCTATACAGGGCCGGACCAGCTTGGAAATTATATTGTACAAATAAAAGGAGAAAAGGTTTCGATCAACCATAAAAGAATTGCTCTCTATATTTCAGCAAATGAATTGTATCCTGATGATTATGATTTCGATATTATTTTTCAATCGAAGGAAAACCGTAAGAAAAGCAAACTTTTTGCAAAAGGACATGAGGAAAATATCACGATAGAATATAAAGAAAATCACAACCTAGGTTACAAAAAACAAAACTAATCAATACGGTATTTCTCAAAAAAAGGATCAGAGCAGTCTGCTGATTGGAAAAATAAAGAATAGTAAAAAACGGAACCAAACGGTTCCGTTTTTTACTGTTTCTTTTGAAGATATCTTTCTGCAAGTAATTTTTTTACTTCATTATAGCTTAAGCCGGACTGGCTGTTTAATCGTTTCACTTCCTCGATATCTGTTCCTGCCTTTGTATATCGTTTATTATTGAAGGCCATTGTTTTCACCACTCCTAAGAAAAAAATTCGCGGAAATGAAAAGTTCCTTTTTGGACATACTAGGATAAAAGGAGGCGGTTCCCATTTTTTACGGAAAAAGGGCTAAAGAAGAAGAAATAGAAACCATACTCGTGGATACAGAAATATATTCTTGTATGGATGATTCTTGTATTGGCTGGATGAGAAAGGATTTTGTCGCCGATGACTTGCTTTGTCCGATGTGTGGTAATGAAATGATACAGGAAATAAGAGAGCTTCCGAAAATCTAAAAAAGGATTCTGCTGCCAAAGACTGTCTCTAATATGGGACAGTCTTTTATTCTCTACTTATTAGAAATATCACCGATTAGAGGTTTTCATTTTGCTGGCTAATTTCATCCCCGCTGATAATGGTGTTGGCTTCTTCAAGATACTTGTGCTCATCAACGGAATTCCCTGCAATATTTTTTTTATTTGGAAAAATAGAGCCATTAGAAATTGTCATTTGTTGTTCTTTTGCTGTCGGTGTTAAATAATCTTCCTTCTTAGCCATGAAAATCATCTCCTTAAATAAAGGTTTTGCTTTGATAAAATGGTTTATGCCTTCCTAATTATCTCCAAAACGGAAATATTTTGAAAACGAAACAAAAACCCTCCTTTAAACGGAGAGTTTTTGTTTATTACTCTTCTCTTTTAGATAGGCAGCGATCGCATTCCATTAAATAACTTTCAGCCTGTTCCTCCATATGCTGACCACATTCTGGACATTCCTTTTTTGGCAGGGTACGGAAAAATTCTACTGGACTAATTAACATATTAAAATTCCTCCTTTATTAATACAGTTTATTTTTTTAATTCTTGTTATAGTACAGTATAAACAAAAAAATCTAAATTGTGTAGACTTTTTCGAAAAAAATTTGCCTTTAATTTAAAAATAAGACTTTTATCACAAAAACTATTTATCCCTTATCCATGTTTATATATAATGAGGAACGGGAATAAGGCTAAAAAAAATGGGAAAGCTTGAAAATTATTGCTTCCATACGCATCTACTTTACATTACAATCATAGTAGAAATTCATTGTTGAAATTGGAGGGATGCTGGCTAATGAATGCGTTACTTGGGACTTTTCATCCATATTTCATTATTATTGCTATCGGTTTAACCATCATGGCATCATATACAGCATTAGATATGTTTACTTTAATAAGGTCTTCCAACCAAAATAAACGGCTTCTCTTTCTTGGTGGAACATTATCAATGGGTATTGGAATATGGGTCATGAATTTTATTGCACTTATTTCAGCAGATACAAATCGGTTAGCAAGCTATAATATTCCACTTACGATCCTTTCTATTTTTATTGGAATAGCCTTTTCCGGCATGGCTTTCCTTGCGTTTTTTGGCAAAACTATTAGATTCTCTCATTTACTTGTTGGCAGCTTATTTTTAACCTTTGCTGTTATTGCGACTCAAGTGCTGAATTTATATGCCATGAATGTAAATATAAAATACAATATAGTTTTGCTAGTATTTTTAGGACTGTTAGTTTTTGGGTCGTTTTTATTTTCTTTATGGATTCTTTTTTCATCAAGCTACTCTCAAGGGAATCAGGGTTGGTTAAAACTTGTCAGTGTATTAATTATTACAGTAGCAATTGCAGAAGGTCATTTTCTTTTAAAAAGGGCTGCGATCACGACAAGCGAAGTGGCAAACGGCTCGACAACAGATAGTCCATTCTTTATTTATTTGGTGTTATTTGTATCTGTTTTAATTACTGGAGGTCTGATTATTTCGAGTACTTTGATAAGTAAACAATTAGCGGCAACGGATACAAACTTAAAGGACATCAAGGCTGCACTTGATGCTGCGGCCATTGTGGCGATTACAGATCCACATGGAATAATTGTTTATATAAATGATAAATTTGAGGAAATTTCAAAGTATAAGAAGGAAGAGATCATTGGAAAGAATCACAGGATTTTAAACTCAGGCTATCATCCAAAAGAGTTTTTTCAACATTTATGGAAAACGATTCAATCAGGTCAGATTTGGCGCGGGGAGATACGAAATAAAGCAAAGGATGGTTCATTTTATTGGGTTGACACTACCATTGTTCCTTTTTTGAATAATAAAGGTAAACCTGTTCAATATATCGCTATTCGCTCAGATATTTCTGATCGAAAAAAGGCAGAGGAGCACCTCAAAGAGACAATAAAAGAGAATACGGATATTAAATTTGCTTTAGATCAATCTTCCATTGTTGCTTTTACAGATTCAAAAGGAAAAATCACCAGCGTAAACGAAAAGTTCTGTGAGATCTCAAAGTATAGTCGTGAAGAATTAATAGGAAGAGATCATAATATCCTTAATTCAGGTTACCACAGCAAGGAATACTTCAAAAACCTCTGGAAAACAATTGGGGAAGGTAATGTATGGAAAGGGGAAATAAGAAATAAAGCTAAGGATGGAACCTTTTATTGGGTGGACACCACGATTGTTCCTTTTATTAATAAAGATGGAAGGCCTTACCAATATCTAGCCATTCGTAATGATATTTCAGAACGGAAGAAAACAGAAGAAGTTCTTCACCGCCAAGATAAGCTTGCTGCCGTGGGTCAATTGGCTGCAGGTGTAGCTCACGAAATTCGCAATCCACTTACCTCAATGAAGGGGTATACAGAATTTTTACAGTTAGATGAAAAAAATCCAGAACGGTTAGAGTTTTTGAATATTATTCTTGATGAGATTGAACGAGTAAATAACATTGTTGAGGATTTTATGGTGTTAGCTAAACCAAAGGCAGTGGAATTAGAAGAAAAAAATGTCGTTCCGGTAATAAGAGACGTCATTTCCCTCCTTGAATTTGAAGCGAGGAAGAAGAATGTCCATTTGTTATTTGATTGTAATCAAGAGATTATTCAAATTGATTGTGACGAGAATCGCTTAAAACAGGTTTTTCTTAACTTTATTAAAAATGGAATCGAAGCGATGCCAAACGGTGGAGATTTGCACGTCAAAACCATTACTCATGATAATAATGTACAAATCTCGATTCAGGACTTTGGGGTAGGTATTCCGAAAGACAAATTGCAGAAACTTGGGGAGCCTTTTTACACGACGAAGCGGAATGGTAATGGACTAGGATTAATGGTTAGCTTTAAAATTATTGAAAGTCATCACGGTAAAGTATTTGTTGAAAGTGAGCTAAATAAAGGAACAACCTTCAATATACTATTACCTGCAAAAATTGCGTGAAAACGAGAGTATACCTCTCGTTTCAGATTGTCGAGAAAGGGGTATTTTCTCGGCAATTTTTTATTCTGTCAAAATCTAAATACCAAATTTATTGATTGTCCCTGCGAATGGGTCTGTTGATTTCCGCTCCGGGCACTCGCTTTCCGCGGGGAGGTCCTGGAGCCCGTCTAGCTGCAGCGCCTAGCCCCTCGAGGTCGCTTCGGTCCTGCCGCTGAAGTCAAAGAACGACTTCAACGTCAG
>Ga0213829_1002707_pt1 | contig 11347 bp, 14 predicted proteins | sample MC6MC0896MG_FD_180665 | JGI IMG/M metagenome (GOLD analysis project Ga0213829, IMG submission 180665) | Enriched soil aggregate microbial communities from Iowa State University, Ames, United States - MC6-MC0896-MG | ecosystem: Environmental > Terrestrial > Soil > Unclassified | place: USA: Iowa...
CCGGAGCAAGCCCGCTCCCACATTGATCGGTGCCGGGTCTTGGATATCCGGGTGTTTATGGGGTACCAAACATCGCCGTCCAATAAATCCCCGAATCACTCTTCGGATCGACCGCATACGCCGCGCCCAACTCCTGGAACCCGGGGTTCATCAGGTTGGCGCAATGCCCGGGACTCGACACCCAGCCATCCACCACCTTGCGCACGCTGTCTTGCCCGGCCGCGATGTTCTCGCCGATCTGCTGACCGCTGTAGCCCGCCAGTTCGGCCCGATCACCCGGCGTGCGGCCATCGCGGTCCTTGTGGTCGAAGTAATTGTTGTTGGCCATCGAGCGCGAGTGAGTCTCGGCCGCCGTCGCCAGCGTGGCGTTCCAGGTCAGCGGCGTAGTGGCATTAAAGGCTTGCGTACCGCACTGGCGCGGCCGGCTGCGGGCGGCATTGAGTTCTGCCAGTAGCTTCTGGCCTTCCGCCTGCCAATCGCCGAGGCGCCCGCTCAGCAGCGGACGGGCGAGCACGATGCGCCAGTCACGGTCCTGGCGACTGACACCGATGTCGACGAATTGCGGGTCCAGCACCACCTGGCAGAAACTCTCGCGAATCGCCGTCATGGCGGACTGTGCGTCACGGGGGCCGGACAGGCTGATCGCCTGCACATTGACCATCGGATAATTCGCCGTGGCCAAGGCCTGCTGCAAGTTACCGATGCTGGTGGCGGACAGCGCCAGACGCGGATCGCCCGCCAGCGGTGGTAACTCCGGTGAGGCCTGACCCGCGCATAACTGCGGCTGGCTGCGGTAAGAATTGATCGAGTCGATCAGCTGTTTCTCGTCGGCCGCACGCGCATTCACGGCGCACAACAGACCCAGTGTTAACGTGGCAAGACAGCTGACGGATGAAATGAAGCGCATGGAAATCCTCCTTGAACGGACTGCGGCCATAATGCGCGAAATCGCCCCCTCCCAGGCAATGGATTTTTCAGTTGGCCGTGGCGTGATAGCCATCATTTCACTACTACACTGAAGCGACACTGCCCACCGAGTCATTTCGATCATGCGCCTCTACTGGATAGCCACCTGCGTTGCCGTGATGCTGCTTGCCAGTCCTGCCATCGCTGCGGATCAACAGCAAAAACAACAAGCGGCGGAGAACAAGGCCGAGGTGCTCGAGCAAAAAGCCGCGCAGAACAGCAGTCCCGCACCGGCGCCCAAAGCCGAAGCCATCACTCAGTCTGAAGTCCAGGCGGTGGATCCTGCAGGTGCCGCGCCATTGGACGACGCGATCACGTGTCTGGCCCGGTCCATTTATTGGGAGGCCAAAGGCAAAAGTTCCGTCGACATGGAAGCGGTGGCCAATGTCGTCATGAACCGATTGGGCCACGAGGGGTTCCCGGACACGGTCTGCGGTGTGGTCAAGCAAGGCTCCGAAACTAAAAGCTGTCAGTTCTCGTGGTGGTGCGACGGGCGCTCCGATTCGGTTCAGGAAGAGGTGCCTTATGCACTCGCCAAGGAAATCGCGCGCAAGGCGTTGAACAAACAATTGCCGGATCGTACCCGCGGCGCGATGTATTTCCACGACCGCACGGTGAAGCCGGATTGGGCCAGGAAGTACACCAGGACGGCAGATATCGGGTTGTTTCGGTTTTACAAACCCCATGGAAAGTCGGCGAAGTAGCGAAACGCTTTTGGCTGAGCACAGCCATTCTCGCGTGGGCTTGTTTCATAAACGCCCGCACTGCAAGTCAGCATTTGTAGCCGATTTGCCGCAACAGGTTTTTGCGCCACAGGATGTCGTCGTCGCTTTCAATGCCCTTGGCACAGAACCCATCGACGACGCCCAGAATGGCTCGCCCCTGGTCCGTCTCGGCGAGGATCACTTCGGTCGGGTTGGCAGTAGCGCAAAAAATCCGGCACACCTCCGGCACCATCTTGAGCGTGTTCAATACGTTCAGCGGATAGAACCCGTCACCGAGGAAAATGATGAAACTGTGGCCCGCAGCGATGGCCAGCGCATTATTCTGCGCCAGTTCGATCATGGCGGGATCGGTGCCGGACCAGCGCACCAGGCATTGGCCGGAGGCTTCGCAAAAGGCCACGCCAAACTGGATGCCGGGCACGGTATTGACCAGCGCTTCGTGGATGTCTTCGACGGATTTGATGAAGTGCGTCTGACCGAAAATGAAGTTCGTCGCTTCGGGTTTGTCGATTTTCACTGTGATGAGTTGCATGTCAAACGCCTCCTTTCACGTTGTTGCTGCCAGGGATCGCCATTGATCAAGCATAGCTATCCCCTCGCCACAGGGTTTTGGATTGCCCTTTATGGATACGTGAACATACAAAGGCTCCTCGAACGGACACATTGCAGATACAACACTGCGGTTTGATGGGGCCGTCCCAACACTGCACAGAGAGAGTTGCCATGTACCGCAGACTGCAGCAGGTCGCCAGGCTCTTAAGCCAGAGCGCGCGTTTGATGGTCGGGGTTCCCGATTACGACAACTACGTCGCGCAAATGGCGATCAATCATCCCGGCGAGCCGGTCATGACCTACGCGGCGTTTTTTCGCGAGCGCCAGGAAGCCCGCTTCGGCCGTGGCAAATGCAATACCCGGTGCTGCTAGCACCCTTGTATAGACCCGATCGGGGCGACCAGGGAGGAGGTGGTGGCCGCGCCGCAAAGCAAGCCGTACCACCTTTAATCTCGTTGGAGCCCACTTTCTCAATGAGATTACCGCCATGACCTTCGTAAAAGCAGCCGCCGTACAAATCAGCCCCGTTCTTTACAGCCGAGAAGGCACCGTCGACAAGGTGGTGCAGAAGATTCTCGAGCTCGGTGACCAGGGCGTGCAGTTCACCGTATTCCCGGAAACCATCGTGCCTTACTACCCGTACTTCTCGTTCGTGCAGTCGCCGTTCCAGATGGGCGCCGAGCACCTGAAACTGCTGGATCAGGCCGTCACAGTCCCTTCGGCCACCACCGAGGCCATCGGCGCCGCCGCCAGACAGGCCGGCATGGTGGTGTCCATCGGGGTCAACGAACGGGATGGCGGCACCCTTTACAACGCGCAGTTGCTGTTCGATGCCGACGGCACGTTGATCCAGCATCGGCGCAAGATTTCTCCGACTTATCACGAACGCATGATCTGGGGCATGGGCGACGGCTCGGGTTTGCGCGCCACCGACAGCGCGGTGGGGCGCATCGGCCAGCTGGCGTGCTGGGAGCACTACAATCCGCTGGCCCGATATGCCTTGATGGCCGATGGTGAACAGATCCATGCGGCGATGTATCCAGGATCGTTTGCAGGGGAGCTGTTCACTTCGCAAATGGAAGTCAACATCCGTCAGCATGCGCTGGAATCGGCGTGTTTCGTGGTCAATTCCACGGCCTGGCTGAACCCGGAGCAACAGGCGCAGATCATGGCCGACACGGGTTGCCCCATCGGTCCGATTTCCGGTGGTTGTTTCAGCGCAATCGTCAGCCCGGATGGGGTGGTGCTGGGGTCGTTGACTGAGGGTGAGGGCGAGGTGATCGTCGATCTCGATATGGGGCTGATCGACAAGCGCAAACGGATGATGGATTCGCGTGGGCATTACAGCCGGCCCGAGCTGTTGAGCCTGCTGATTGACCGTACGCCAACTGCGCATGTGCATGAGCGCAGTGCACATCCGAAACAGGCCGTTACTCAACTGGATGAGGTGTGATCAGCGCCGACTAATGAAGGCGGCCTGATTCTGCGGATGTACCCGGCCCCCTGTAGGAGCTGGCTTGCCAGCGAATTGGCCATGTCAGTCGACATGAATGCCGTCTGTCACACCGCTTTCGCTGGCAAGCCAGCTCCTACAGGGGGGGTGTGTTGGACACCATATTGTGGCCGGCGCAAAACCCTGTGGGGGCTGGCTTGCCAGTGATGAGGGCAGCACAGTCAACATGGATGTCGACTGACACACCGCCATCGCCGGCAAGCCGGTCTCGCTCCCGCAGGAATCGCGGTGTACAGGAATATCGCGACCGGCCTTACAATTCCTGACCCAAAAAGATCAACGTATTGCCATGGGCCTCAGCCGCTGCCCGCTGGTTGTAGCTGTCACGATGCGAGCAGTTGAAACCATGTTCGGCCTCGGGATAAATGACAATTTCCACGTTGTCGTTGTTCTCGAAGCGCTCGGCGATTTTCTCCACGGCGTCCAGCGGAATGTGGCTGTCCTCTTCACCGAAATGCATCAGCAACGGCACGTCGATCTCATCGGCGCGCTCGAGTTGGTTCTGGATCCCGCCGCCATAATAGGCAACGGCCACGTCCACCAGCCCATTCGCAGCGGTGTGGTAGGACAACAGGCCGCCGAAGCAGTAGCCGATGGAGGCGATTCCGCCGTCCAGGCCCGGCTGGGCTTTCAACGCGTCAATGGCCAGTTCGATGTCTTTCTGCGCCTTGCCGACGTCGGTGGCGTTCATCAACTCGACGGCGCGTTTCCAGCCGGCTTCGTCATAGGACAGTTCGATGCGCTCGCCGCTGCGCCAGAACAGGTCCGGTGCGATCACCAGGTAGCCGTCGGCCGCGTATTGCTCGGCGACCGAGCGAATGTGCTCATTCACGCCGAAGATCTCCTGGATCAACACGATCCCCGGACCTTTGCGGGTATGCGGGATGGCCAGGTAAGCGCCGAACTTGCCGTCGGCGCTGTCGATCTCGATCCATTGGGTGGTCACGCTCATGATGGCTCCTGTCTACACAAGTGAAGTGGGAAGTGAAGCTTGCCACGTTAACATTTCAACGAGGGGTCTGACGCCAGAAGAATCGAGCCAGCAGCGCATCGACGCTGAGCTTGCCGGCGCCAGAGAGCAACAGTGGCATAAAGGCCACCAGGTAGATCAGTGGCAGCTTGAAGTTGCCGTGGCCCTTGTTGCTGATGGCGTAACCCTGGGCAAGCTCACTCAATGTAGACCAATCGGCCGGCCAGTGAACGGCGGCGGTCGCGACGAGTGTCACCACGATCAGGATCAATGCCGAGACCCGTGTCCCCAGGCCGATCAGCAGGGCGAGTGCGCAAATCAGTTCGGCCCACATCGACAATTCCCAGTTCAAGTTGGCCGACACGTGGTTGAACGGAAACGGGAAACGGTCCTGAATATCGGCGAACCAGTTCTGGCCATTGAATTTTTCCAGGCCGGATTCGAAGAACTCCCAGGCGAGGAACACCCGCAAGGTCAGGGGCGCAATCCAGCTACCGGCACGGTCGAGGTTCAGGTGCAGGCCTTTGACGGCCGAAGTGAGTGAGGTGTTCATGGATGTGATCTCCGTTCAGTCAGGGATGTGGGGCAACGGCCGGCTTGGCCGATCGACAGCACATTTGATCAAGCGGGTGTATCTGCGGTGTGTCGTTGCTGGCGGGTTGTAGCAACGGGGTGTGTCGGAAAAGGGGTTGTACACACTTCGATACTTGGTTGATTGACGAACCCGGTCGGCGTAGGAGCTGCCGCAGGCTGCGATCTTTTGATCTTGATCTTCGACAATGTTGAAAAAGATCAAATCAAAGATCAAAAGATCGCAGCCTGCGGCAGCTCCTACAGGGGACGGTGGTGTTCAGTTGGCCGGTGTTGGCGCTGATGACGCTCTATGGATTTTGCTATACATTTTCCAACCGCCCATTTCATGGTGTAACCGATTCATGTCTCTTGCGCTCGAACGTCTGGTTGCTGGCACCCCGATCCCTTTCGCCGGTAACCGTGTCACGGTGGTCAGCCCCGAACTGGCCGCGCGCTTCCAGCCCGGCGACCATTTGCTGGTGGAGCAACTCAGCGGTGAACTGTTGCTGATCCCGGTGGCGGACCAGCAAGCGGCGACTGTCGCGATCGAATGTGCGCAGGCGGCCTTCAAAGCGATGTCCGCGGTATCGGATCAGGCGATCAGCCGGTTCTTCGACCTGTTTGCCCAACGTCTGGAAACCCCGGAGTGCTGGACCTTGATCGAAGCCGCCAACCTGGCGGACATCGAACGGGCCAAGGCGCGCGGGCGTTCCACCACGCGCCTGCTGGCCGATGAGCGCATGCGCCGCGACATGATCGCCGGCCTCAGGGCCTGGCGCGATGCGTCCGCCACCCGGGGCAAAGTGCTCAGTTGCGTCGAGCATGACGGCTGGAAGGTCGAGCAAGTGGTGTCGCCGCTGGGCATCGTCGCGTTTGTGTTCGAGGGCCGGCCAAACGTCTTTGCCGACGCGGCTGGCGTGCTGCGCACCGGCAATACTGCGGTACTGCGCATCGGCAGCGATGCGTTGGGCACCGCTCGGGCGATCGTCGCCCACGCGCTGAATCCGGCACTGAGTGACGCCGGGTTGCCGAGCGGCGCGGTGTCCCTGGTTGATAGCGTCAATCACGCCGCCGGTTGGGCGATGTTCGCCGATCGACGCCTGTCGCTGGCGGTGGCCCGTGGATCGGGCCGCGCCGTCAGCCAATTGGGCAGTATCGCGCAACAGGCAGGTACAGCCGTCAGCCTCCATGGCACCGGCGGCGCCTGGTTGATCGCGAACCAGGACGCCGATGCCGCACGCTTTGCCGCCGTGGTCCACAATTCCCTGGACCGCAAAGTCTGCAACACCCTGAACGTTTGCCTGATCCACCGCGACCGCGCCGTTGAACTGGTGCCGCTGTTTCTCGAGGCGCTGCAACAGGCCGGTGCCGCACGGGGACAGGGCTGCAAGCTGCACATCGTCGAGGGCAGCGAGGCGTATTTGCCAAAAGACTGGCTGACCGCGAGTGTCGAGGTGTATCGCGCCGAAGGTAATCAATCCGAACCTTTGGCCGAACCGCTGCCCGAAGAGCAGTTGGGCCGCGAGTGGGAATGGGAAGAAACCCCGGAAGTCAGCCTGAAGATCGTCGAGGACCTGGATCAGTCTATCGCCTTGTTCAATCGCTACAGCCCGCAGTTCACCGTGTCGTTGATCAGCGACGATGCCCAGGCACAGGAACGCTTCTACAACGCGGTCAATGCGCCCTTTGTCGGCAACGGCATTACCCGCTGGGTCGACGGCCAGTACGCGCTGAACAAGCCGGAACTGGGTCTTTCGAACTGGGAGAGCGGTCGCCTGTTCGCTCGCAGCGCCATTCTCTCCGGTGATGGGGTATTCACCATTCGCAGCCGCATGACGCAGACGGATCTATCGGTCAGGCGCTGAATCGGCAACGGCCGGCCGCACTATAATGAAGGTATGTTCGTGTGGCGGAGGGTTGCACCATGAAGCGTCATTCCTTTGAGCATTACTCTCATAACCTGGAAGTGGTCGCGCACGACGCGTGGATTACCACTCGGGTGAAATCGGCGCTGGCAATGGCCAAACCAGGCATGGGCCTGCATATCCATGTCAAGACCCTGGCCGGCAAGGTGCTGTTGAGTGGCCTCGTCGACACCCATAGAGAGTGCGAGCAGGCTGTGGCGCTGGCCCGCTCGATCAATGGTGTCGTCGACGTCGATGCCAGCGGCCTGCAGACTCACGTGTTCACGCCAGGCAGTGTGCCAGGCGCACCCGATGCCGAAGAGCACTCTGAGTATCGGGCACCATCGTCGAAGAAGATGGACGACAAATAACCGCCTGAGGGTGCAGCGCTCCCGTAACCGGTGGCGCTGCATGGGTCGTTCCGGTCTGCGCTCGCTCAAGCCGCTTCAACCGCCTTGCCATAAACCGCACAGAGGGTCGGATGCTCGGCCAGCGACACAAATGTGCGGCTGCTGCCATCCAGGGCATCGATCGAACCGGTTTCGATGTCGTAGACCCAGCCATGCAGGTTCAGCAGGCCTTTTCCTGGGCCAGTCGTACGCTGGGATGGGTCTGGATATTGGCCAGTTGGGCAATGACATTTTCCCGCACCATGGCACTGACTTTCGCCGCGTCACTGGCGTGCGCGCGAGATTCATTGATGACTTTTGCCGACTCGGCGTGTTGCAGCCAACCGCTGACGGCGGGCAGGTGATCCATGCAGGTGCACGTGGCAACGGCGGTCATGGCGCCACAGTCGGAGTGGCCGCAGATCACGATGTCCGTGACGCCCAGCACCGCGACCGCATATTCGACCGTGGCCGATACACCGCCGGGATGCGGGCTGTACGAGGGTACGATGTTGCCGGCGTTGCGGATCACGAACAGTTCACCCGGCTCTTGTTGGGTCAGCAGTTCCGGCACGACACGGCTGTCGGAGCAGGTGATGAACAAAGTGCCTGGATGTTGGGTGGTGGCCAGGTGTTTGAACAGGTCGGTGCGTTGTGGAAAGACCTCGTTCTGGAACTTTAAAAAACCTTCGATGAGCGCTTTCATACTGATGTTCTCCTGTGTGGCGCGGGTCAGCCCGCACATCGGTGCGAGCCGGTATCCACTTAGAAAGGACGCAAGGGCAGGAACTTGCCGTCGAGGGTAATCACCGCGCGTGAGCCGCCTTCCGGATCCTCGACTTTCTTCATGTCGAGCTTGAAGTTGATCGCGCTGATGATGCCGTCGCCGAATTGCTCATGCACCAGGGCTTTCAAGGTGGTGCCGTAGATCTGGATCATTTCGTAGAAGCGGTAAATGGTCGGATCGGTCGGGATGCCCGAGAGGCTGCCGCGCAGGGGAATGATCTGCAGGCGGGCCACGGCGTCGGCGTCCAGGTCGAGTTTCTCGCCGATCACCTTGGCGGCGCCTTCGGGCAGCGGGTGCTGGCCGAGCAGGGCGGCGGTGACGTAGGCCAGGCCGAGGCCGGTACCGTCAGCCAGGTCTTGCCACGATAGATTTTTGCGAGCCTTGGCATCGAGGATCGAGGTAGTCAGGGCCAGACTTGGGTCGTTGTAGGCGTGGGACTGTTGCATGGGAGATCTCCTGTCGGCGTTGTGTTGCTTGGGTGTGGAGCAATCTTCGGCTGATTGATCCATAGCGTCCAAGACCGATATACAATGCAATGCATAAGTACGGCCTATAGATGGGACTGCCCATGCTGCTACGACATCTGCGCTATTTGCTGGCGGTCGCCGACCACGGCGGCTTCACCCGCGCCGCCGAGGCGCTGCACGTCTCCCAGCCGACCCTGTCGCAACAGATCCGGCAACTGGAAAAAACCCTGGGAGTGAGCCTGTTCGACCGGACCTCGCGCACGGTCAAGCCGACCGATGCGGGCCAAGCTTACATCGAGAGCGCACGTCGGGTATTGGTGGAACTGGAGGCGGGCAAGCGGGCGCTGCACGACGTCAAGGATTTGTCCCGTGGCACCTTGCGCCTGGCGATGACGCCGACTTTCATGGCGTACCTGGTGGGGCCGTTGGTACGCGACTACGTGGCCCGGTATCCGAATATCCATTTGCAGATTTTCGAGTTGTCGATGGACGATATCGAGACCGGGCTGCTGGATGACTCACTGGATATCGCCATCGCGTTTACCCAGGTCCGGCATGCCGACATCGAGGCGATCCCGGCGTTTACCGAAACCCTGGGAGTGATGGTGGGACGCGATCATCCCCTGTACGAAAGCCAGGATCCGTTATCTGCCGAGGAGGTCTCGCGGTTGGAGTTTGCATTGCTGACCAAGGGCTTCGTCACCCGTGATCGCATCGATGAGTACTTTGCCCTGGAGCGGATCACGCCGAAGGTGGTGATCGAGGTCAACTCGGTGAGCACCTTGCTGGAAGTGATCCGGCACACGGCCATTGCCACCATCCTGCCGGAACCCATCGCTACCCAGGACCGTGCGTTGCGCAAAATCGCGTTGCTGGGGGAGGCGCCAAGGCGAGGTGCCGCACTGCTGCGGCGCAAAAACAATTATCACAGTGCGGCGTCGGTGGCCTTTATGGAGCTGGTGTTGGCTGCGGTTGCGGATGAGTCGGCGAGTTCAATCATCCACTGACTGGCACACGCCATTAGGCGCCTTGCCGGTCGAGGATACGGTCACCGAGTCGTCATCGGCGAGGACGATGGTAATTGTCACGCCCGACCCCTTGGCCTCGAAGCGGCGGTCGTTGATCGCTTTGGTGGTGGCTTCCTTCTCGTTGATCAATACGGGGCCGTCCTGATCGGCGTGGACGATAATTGTACCGGGGCAGTCGACATCGAATGAGGGAATGCCAGGGAGGCTGTTGGCCTGGGCAGCATGAGTCATGACCAGCAACACCAGGAATGTCAGGGTACTTTTCATCGCAAGTCTCCAGGACCAACAGCGCATAGGGTTAACGATAGCTTTGTTTTGCTGCGCCCGAGACAAACAAAAAGGCCCCGCTTGATTTGACGAGCGAGGCCTTTTTCGTTGATGGGGTGAAATAAAACCCCAGGGAGGAATCAGTAGAACCGGTCAATCACCCGAACTTCGTTCTGGTTCTGCATCGAGGCCCAGGCCTGTTTCAGCGTTTGCAGGACATTACCGATGAAGTCCTTGTCGGCCGCGGCTTTCTTGCCGACATAACCCTGGCCGCGACGGTACATCTTCAGTCGGGCGAGCAGGTTCTGGTTGTTCCGGTCGAACTCGGCTTCATGGGCATGGGGCGACAGGCAGTCGATATGCACCTGGCCCGACTTGCTGATCCACAGGATATGGCTGTCGTGGCTGTCTTTTTGCGCCGCGAACAGGTGAGCCAGTTCATCGATGGTGGGTTGATTGTTCAGATTCATAATAAAAGCCCCTTGACCATTTGGTGATCTTTCAAAGTTGATTCGCTAATACAGGTAGCCCATCGGTTAGTTGATCCCTGGCACCGAAACCAGGACGTCAGCGGTCGACCGCCGAAAATGACGGGGTCCGCGTCTGTTGCATGTAGTCGTGTTGAATAACTGCTACGCAATAGCGTCACAACGAAGAGAAGCGGCGAAAACCTTCAGGCCATATCCGACGTTTTCAGGGTCGGCCACAAGCTTCATGAGGATTGATCGCCAGCGCTTCTCGCCCTTGTACTGGACGTTCAGGCCAGGCCAGCTTCTTCAATCTGCCTTGTGGGCAGCGTGCCTCCGGGAAAAACAGCTCGGCGGTCAGACGAGCTTGCTCAAACGTGTTGCCTGTACTCCCGATCGGGGAGACATCTGCATCATGCAAGGGCAAACCGGCGTCGTCAACGGTTTTGTAGTGATTATTTTTGTTCACTACATATTGTCGGACAAAGCCGTTTGGAATTAGCCAGGTGGCCGGGCGCGCGCCATTCAGGGCGATGGCGACGAGCGCTGGAAGCGGTAAAAGGTACAGGGGTAACCGTCCACCCGCCGTTGATGCAGCGTGAACTCGCCACCGATGAGTTGGGGCATCACCCTCGCCCAGAACAACCGCGCCGGCTGGTTCGCATCGATGTGGAAAATCTGCCATTGACCAGGGAATTGGCTCAAGAGGGTGGAAACGACAAACTTCGCGACGCCTTGG
>Ga0213829_1002709_pt1 | contig 11344 bp, 16 predicted proteins | sample MC6MC0896MG_FD_180665 | JGI IMG/M metagenome (GOLD analysis project Ga0213829, IMG submission 180665) | Enriched soil aggregate microbial communities from Iowa State University, Ames, United States - MC6-MC0896-MG | ecosystem: Environmental > Terrestrial > Soil > Unclassified | place: USA: Iowa...
CGATTTCAAAATTGGTGATGAAGTATTTGGAATGGCAAATTTCCCAGGAAAAGGAAATGCTTATGCCGAATTTGTTGCTGTACCTTCGGCACACTTAACTTTGAAACCTGCAGCAATTTCCCATCAAGAAGCGGCGTCGGCTACACTTGCTGCGCTTACGGCATTCCAAACGTTGGTAGAAAAAGGCAATGTAAAGAAAGGTGACAAAGTCTTAATTCACGCAGCATCAGGCGGTGTAGGACATTATGCTACACAAATTGCTAAACATCTGGGAGCGTATGTAATTGGTACTTCATCAGCAAAAAACAAAAATTTTGTTTTACAGAATGGAGCCGATCAACACATTAATTACACAACAGAAAATTTTCAGGAAATAGTTTCAGAGGTGGATTTTGTATTTGATACCGTTGGAGGCGATACCATTTTAAAATCTTTAGATGTTATTAAAGATGGAGGAACAATTGTTTCCATTACAACTAGCAATTTTTCTGCTAAAGAGCTTGAAAAAGCAAAATCAAAAGACGTGAATTTATCATTTTTACTAGTTCATTCGTCTGGTGAAAATATGTTGCAACTTGCACAGCTATTGGAAAAAGGCATCATTAAATCGCACGTTTCCAAAACATTTTCTTTTGACCAAATGGGAGATGCACACTTACATTTAGAAAAAGGCAGAACGGTTGGTAAAATTGTAGTCATCTAAATAAGCCTGATAAAGGAATGGTTTTGTTTAAGTTCACAAAACAAGAAGAAGCTGAAAAATTCTCTACAAACTTTAATGAGAGTAGTGGAGAAGATTTTAAAGCAGAAGAATTAATTTAAAGAAAGAGGAACCTATCTATTAAGCCACTCGTAATTTAGTGTTTTTTTTTATTTCATAGTATAATGAAATAATTTAAAAAAAACAATTTATTTTGTAAATTATTAAGATTTATCTTCACAATATTAACTTAAAATACTTTAAAAAATGAAAAAATCCATTATTGCCCTAATGGGGTTGTTTACGCTTATAGCGTGTAATGAAGATTCTTATCAGGAAGCTGATAAGATGAGTGAAACTAGAAATGGATCCGTTGAGAATACGGAACCACAGAATAGTGTTAAATCTTTTGACTCTTCTTTAGCTTTCCCTCCTTATTCTGTCCCTGGTTTTATGGGAACATCGAATTATCAATCACCTTTTCAAGAACCTAGGACTACTGGTATTAGTTATTTTTTTAATAATAGTACAAATCTTAAAATTGAACTTACTCCTTATGTAGGCTGGCCGACTGCTAGTTCTTATCTAGATGGTATGTATGCGAATCCAGCTCTTCATGCTTCGCTTTTTCCAAGTGGACAAAAATATGATAACGTTATGGCTTTAGACCAATTCTCTCTTAATCCTTTTTCAAGTGTGCAATATGGACCTTCATCTGGCACTATGCCTATTGGAGGTTGTGTGCAGATAGGGGGCGTAGGATTCGACTACACTACTGCTCCTTCTGCTACATTATATTGTGAATATGGTAAAATACATTTGTTTAAATATAGAGTCATTGATGATGACCGAAATGAAATAGTTAATGAAGGACTATTAAAACAAAGAGTTGGAAATGATGGGTTTGTTTCGTCTTTATCTAGTAACTGGGTAAAATTAACTAATTTGGCAGCATTTCCTCAATTAGCAGTTGTTTTGCATACTCCTCCTGGTCAGCGTGAATTATGTGTTGTTAATAATAACGGCACAACAATTGTCCCTAGTGATTTATCTTTTACTTATTCTGGTCAAAATTATCATCTTTCTTTTGTTACTGATCTGACAAACGGTTACATTACATTGCAATAATGCTCGTTAAAAATATTATTTATAAAACCACCAAATTTGGTGGTTTTTTTATTGTTTAAATTTTCTCAATTCCTCTATTTTCTCATAGAATAATTTATCTATTTGGGCTTTTCGTACTCAAATAAGATTTTGCCAAAGCTGTTAAATATGTTTCAATATCTGGAACTTTTGATCCGGGAACAATTTCAAACGGAACAGTTAAATTCTTTTCTCTAATCTCTTTAAAAGCTTTAATCAAATATTCTTCTTTATTCATGGTGGTAGGTTTGCTGCAATTGTGAGAGAAAGGAAAAAGAGAAAATAAGCAGGTGTAAACCTGCCTATCTAAATATAATAAAATTAGGATGCATTTCTACATCAAATAATTTTTTTTTTATGATGGGGATTTTTTTTTGATTTCGAACGATCTTGCTTCGAACGATGTTTGTAAATCAAGTTAATTACAATAAAGAAAATAGCAAATATTAATACAGTAATTATTACATCAAATGTGTCCATTACATTAATATTTTTTTAGTTACTAATAAATTGTAAAATAAAATATTATTCCCTTCATATCCTTTTTTTCTTGCAAATGAACATTTGGAAATAGGCTTTAAGCTAAAATGCCACAATAGACAATCTAACTCTAGAGAGTGATTTTTAATTTTCATAGCTATAAATTTTAATAATTTTCTTTTCAGAAGTGAATTTACGAAAATTATTTAAGCTTTAATTTGAAATAAAAGATAATACAATATATTTAATGCCTTCGTAGCATGTTCTTTCGTGATTTTATAGTCAATATTATGAAAATATCGTGTCGCTGGACGATATTTCATATTATCGGTAAAAGCAGATAAGAAGTAAAGTCCGATAATAGTCCGATTTTGTTTTAAATTTATTGATTTAATATATTGTATATCAGTGTTTTATTGTGTTTTATTAGTGTAGTGTGATGTCTTATCTTATATCTACCGGAAAGCGTAGTGTATATTTTGTGATAAATAAATAACACCGAAACAAATGCGGCAGCGCCAAACAGGCTGGGAAGTGTACCCAATAAAAATGTCTCTGTGATTGAGTAAGCTGTTTCTTTATATCTTAAAAAATACTGGATATACACAACGCATCCCATTAGAAACAGCTCCCATCCTGTAAGAAGTATGTACTTTGTTTTATCTGCTTTAATTATTCTGTCGACTTCCTTTTTCTCAAAAATATTCAAATCTATTTTCACTGTATTATTATGTATTAGCTGCAAATTTACAATAGTTTAAATAATTCTTGATCTTTAGAAACATATACTAATTCCATTGCATTTGAGTTCTCCTATTTAAATTACAAAATTTGCGACAAGCTTGTATCTTATGTATGCTTTGGTAATAACAAACGATAACACGTAAACGGTATATAAAACAGTTTTACAGTATCACATGATTTCACTTCCCAGTTAAATGATCTACTCAAAATCCGTGCCCAGCTCTACTTTCAGGTAAGTCGCACTATAGTTCCTTATCTGGGCAGTACTTTTGACTTGAATAGCCCCCGGCTTTAGTCTCTACCTGATCCAGATAATAGTGTCCCGTTCCGGTCGCTTTTTAAAAGCATCAGTTCTTTCTTCATTTAGAAATATACCTACTTCATCCGCTCGTCGAACACTTGTTTGACACGGTTCATGATTGCGGTAGGGTAAATGTGTTGCTGAAATCACAGTTAGATGCTTAGTTTTATAAAGTTAGTTATTTGTATTTACAATAAAACTAAATTATGTCAGAGTTTGTTTATTTTCAATGTCTAAGCATAAAAAAAGAGGTTGAAGTAAGAAACTTACAACCTCTTTAATAACCAAAAAAACACTTATGAAGTACTAACGTACAAAATTCGTTTCTCTATCACTAATTTTAATATCCTGGGAAAGATTTTTTTATACAGTAGTTATTATTATTTCAAGGGTTAATTTCCCGCTTGCTAAGAATAAAGGTACCTACTGAATACTCATGCCGCCATCAATAATTTGTTCTGTACCAGTTAAAAATGATGATTCGTCAGATCCTAAAAATACCACAAGGTTACTAACTTCTTTGGCATCTGCCATTCTGGCTAGTGGAATAGCATCTGCCGCTCCGTTCCCATCTTTATCTGTAGCTTCTTCCATCATTGGTGTTTTAATATAACCCGGATGTACAGAATTGGCGCGAATATTATTTTTTCCATATTCTACAGCCGCCGCCTTTGTCAAACCTCTTACAGCAAATTTACTGCCCATATAAGCTAAGCTCGGATATCCCTGTATTGCTACAATTCCTGCGATAGATGATATATTGACAATAGAACCAACCCCTGCTTTCAACATGGAAGGGATAACATATTTCATTCCATAAAATACAGCGTTTTGGTTTATATCAATTACTTTAAGGTATTCCTCCTCAGAAATCTCTGTAATGGTTTTAATAACGCCTAATATTCCAGCATTATTCACCAAAATATTTACGTGTCCAAATTTAGCTTCGGTTTCTGCTACAACGTTTTTCCAATCATCTATGCTAGACACATCGTGTTTTATAAAAAATGCTTTCTCTCCCAATTCATTTGCAATAGCCTTTCCTCTTTCTTCGTTTAGATCTGTCAAAACAACTTTTGCACCTTCTTTTATAAATTCTCTTGCGTGCGATTCACCCATTCCTTGAGATGCACCTGTAATAATTGCAATTTTCCCTTCTAATCTACTCATAATTTTAATTTTTATATTAATAGTATTTCGAAGGTAGGTAACTTAAGAGATAATAAATTTATCTGAAAGTGTTTAAAATTTGTCTTTTCTATTTGTGCAATTTTCAGCTCTAAAAGACGAAGGTGTGATGAATGTTTGTTTCTTAAAATATCTGCTGAATGAGAAGATATCGCTAAAAGAAAGCTTGTAAGCTATTTCACTGATGTTGTAGTCCGAATGGGAAAGTAAAAACTTAGCCTCATTTAATAGTAGTCCGTTTAAGTATTTTGCCGGAGTCTGCTGGTCCAGATTTCTGAAAACTTTGTAAAGATAATTGATACTGATATTCAGCTTATTTGCATAAAAATTAATATTTCTTTCAAACATGAAATTCTCGTTTGCCAATTTTTTGAATTTATTAATGACAGAAAGTTCATTAGAATGTGAATAGTCAGATTGAGAAGTATATTTTTTTATGATACTATCTGTTTCATTGATAAGCGTTGTAATCAGGTTTTTAGCGGATATTTCCCAACGCTCAGAATATATTGATGACAAAATATCAAATATCTTATTAAATATAACAGATAATTGTAGATGGTCGTCGGGTTTTATTGAGTAATAAGATCCAAAATGTTTATGTAAAAATGTATACTCAAAGAAAGTATCAAATGCAGGCTGAAAATCTTGTATAAAACGTCTAGTAAAAAGAATAAATGCGCCTTGTGTTTCTGGTTCAATCTTTACAATCTTTAAGGTTTCTTGCGGCCGGTAGATCATAAAAGAATCCGTCGTTATATGATAAAGACGGTTATCAATTTCAATATCCATTGAACCTTTTGTCAGGATACCATAGGAGTAATAATCAGGAAAAATAGTAAAAGGTTCAAATATTTCTGGTATATCGGTCAGATAAAAGAAATCTTTTGATAATTCCCAATCTATTTTGCGGTAAGTTACAATATTACTTATATTATAGTTATTCATAATCGCCAGTTTCACAAAATTATTTTGAAAGACAAAGCTTGTTGTAATGCTCTCTATAATGTTTTTACTTATATCAAATATAATAAAAATCATTGAAAGCAAAATTTTTCTAACATTCGAAAACTTATCTCTGCATAGGTTTTTAAGATTTTGTTGGCATGTTAAACCTCATCAAGAAGGGTAAGCTGTTCAGGAAGCAAAGCACAGTTTCAATCTCTCATTAGTACCAAACCGCAGAATAGATAATTGGTATTTAGCAAGTATTCATCGTTCATTTTATCTCGCTTCATTTGAACAGTACCTTCTTTATAAAACTCAAAACAATCGAATTCAATACCTAAAACAGGTACTTTACCCAGTTTGTTGTAAATAATAAAATCTAGGTTTGTCAATGGGTTCTTGGCCTATTTTATTTCCGGTTCGGTTAGTTTTGAAAAATCCCTGATCTGGTTTCAGATTGGGAAATGGATAAGCACAAAATCCAAACTTGCATTTAAGTTCTTTTAACAGCTCTTGTTATCCAGTCATTATATGTCATTTCAAATTTAATTTCTTTACTTCCGTGCGTACCAATTTCTGTCCAACCTGCTCTTTTATAAAACTGTTCAGCTCTTGTATTAAAAGCTGTCCCTAACCAAACTTTCTCCTTTGTCTGTGTAAAATACCAGTCCAACATAGTTTTGTGTAATAGTTGTCCAATACCTTTTTTTTCAAATTTTGGGTCTAAAAATAACGCCCAAATATTATTTTCTTTCAAGTCTGCAATCGCAAAACCTACAATTTCATTGTCAATTTCGCAAACCCATCCTTTTCCTCTCAGGGTAATAAATTCTTCACAATCTTCATCGGTCACCAAACCTGGGTCTGACAAAGTATTTTCTGTTACAGAATTTCTTACAATTTGTATTTGCTTTATGTCGCTTATTTCAGCTTCTCTAATAATCATTTTTGTATGTTTAAATGGTTTTTACTCATACATGAACTCTGTCATTTCTGCATACTATTGCAAAGTTCATTTTATGTGACGTTTTATACCTCGATTTGATAAATTCTTGATTCTTCTTCCCAAGGATGATAACCTTGTCCAATATACTCAAATCCGTATTTTTCATAATAGCCAATATGGTCAGTACATAAATTCAAGTATCTATATCCGAACGCTTTCGTATCTTCTCTAGCCTTTTCTATAAGCAATGCACCATAAGCATTTCCTCTATGTTTTTCTTCAATATATATTGCACAAATCCAAGGATATAGATCCATTCTGCTTATAAAATCGTTTGTTATTAATCCCGCACAACCTATTATTTCTCCCTCTTTTTCTAATATGTACCATTGAGGTAAAGATTGTGTGCCATTAATACTGTTTGAAATACAATCTTCATAAATAACAGGTGAAATTTCAGACCAGCTTTCTTGAAAATATTTTATTGCTCTTTCTTTATATTCTGGATTTTGTCTAACTGATATAATCTTCATTTAAATACGTTTTTATTGGTTAGTTACTTTTAATTGTAATAACACGACCGTTTATAATTCTGTAATTTTTTATTAACTCACCGTATTTATCTATCTGTATAGCGGTTGGCACCATTTTAATCAGTTCTATTTCCAGTTCCAGTAAATCATCCGCAATGCCATCCTCGGGAAATAGTTCTGAAATTTTAATATTGAAATAGTTTGCAATTAGGTTAAGCTGGCGTATAGAATATATGCAGTTTTCTTTAAAAGTTTCTATTTTTTCTATAAAGCCTTTAGCCTGTCCTATAGCTGACGAGAGCATTTCCTGTGAAAACAGATGGGGCAGAAAGAATTCGCAATTCCCTTACTTTATCAATTAAGTGTAAGTCAATGGCAGATATTACAATTGTCTTTTTCATTTTTTGGCGTATAATTAAAAGTTTCTGATTGCTGTTATTTTTTAAATTGTAAAGCTAAATATATTAACAAAAAAAGAGGTTGAAGTAAGAAACTTGCAACCTCTTTTATAACCAAAAAAAACACTTATGAATTCAAATATAGCGAATTATTTCTGTTTAATGTTTAAAATTATATCTGGGTTAGTAAAAACAAAACACGTACTCATATGATACTGTTTCAAAAAGTGCTTGTAATGTTTGATTTTTTACACGGTTTTATGTAATCAAAAGTTACTTATTAAGTTCTTTTACTTCAAAACCATCATCGAAGTTCTCTTTTTTTAAAAAGAATAATGGTAAAAATATAATAAAAATCAAAAGTAAATTTACACCACTATTTAGTGATAGTAATAATATAATAATAGACGCTATAAATGCAAAACCTATAAAAACGCCTAAAGCGAACTCATAAGTTAAATTAGAATATACATTTAGAAATTTAACACTATTATTCCCATTTTTAATAAGAAAGCTTTTAGAATTATTTTTACTTGATATTTCTATCTTATTCAATTCATTATTTAAATCTATTTCAATTTTATTTCTTGTAATATTTAATTTATGGGTTTGTTCATTTTCATTAACTGTTATAGTATAATTTTTATCTTTTAAAAAGATGTTTTTACTCATTCTTACAATTAATTTATTTGTCATGATTTTCTAGCTTGTTATAGATGATAATTACTTGAATGGCAAAAGCCTTAGCTATGTGCTAATTTAAAAAAAATAATACAATTTGGCTACATTTTGAAACCGAAACCTGTAACTAAATACAGTTGAAATGTATACATTATAATTTTGAATTTGGGAGTTGTATTTTAATAGCTTCCCCTTTTTATTTAATCTCTCTACCAACTTTGCTTCCCATTATCTTTCCTCAATTACAATCTTCATCTTCTCGTATTTGCTTTGAACGCTCCTTTTTTTGAAACTCATAACCATTCACTTCACTGCTTCTTACGAGTTATTGTGTATTCTCTCTTTTCTACTTTCCATCCTGAATCCAATATTTGCAACGATGAATACTCTTATCAGCACTCATGTAATAAGTTAGTAAAATCGCCATGAGTAGTAGAATAGTGTCTAAATAACCTTCCGATGTGAAAAAAAAACTATTATTATCAATTTTTAATCCAGAAAGTTGTTCAAAAATATCATTAGATATATTGTTAGCAAAGTGAAAACCTACAGGTAGCCATATATTATTAAATTTTAAATACAAAAAGGATAAAAGAGGTATCCCGCAAAAAATAAATTTGGTGCTTGTCTTAGAAAATCAAATTCTGGGTTCAATAAATGAGCTATCATGAATAATCCTCCCATGACTAATGAAATAAAGATTTTATTACTATACTGGTGAACATAATTGAGTATAATTCCTCTAAATAATAATTCTTCCCAACTAACTACTATCAAAGTCAAGTACATACCTTTCAGGTAAATACTAATATCTGTATTAATTTCAGAAGTACCTCCAAAAGCACATTTCAGCAGAAATCCAATAGCTAACATTATAGTCCAAAATAGAAAACCAATCCCAAAGAAATGGAATTTTCGTAGAGTCCAATTTTCTTTTAAAAATATTCTTTTCTTAATAATAGAAGCTATTCCTATATTTAAGAGAAGTGTAAAAAACAACAATACAATACTTGATTCTACAGAACTAAAGATTGCAGGAATAATTGCAATAGAGGCTATACTAAAAATAGTATAGATCAAAAGAATTATAAAAGAAAACAACCATTTATATTTTATCACAATTTGTACAATTTAATCTTAAAGTTAGGAAACCCATATTTCATTTTTGAAGTTAGGCAAATACTCATCACCATAGTTGTAAAGAGCTTTGCAAATATCGACTATATCCTCATTTTGCCCACCTCCAACTAATTGAGCAGTACAAGGAACACATTGATCTTGAAATTTACAAAATTTGCAAGGAAACATATTATTCTTAAATACTCTTTTACTTCTCTATCTTTCAAATTCTTTAAAAATTGGCGATTTATAACTTCCTTTTACATCATTTTTTAGCAAATTTATTTCATTAATTACTTCTGAAAATTCTTGAGAAGGATTTTCCTCGAAAGACAACGAAGGGCAAGGCAGGTGATTACCTAACAAATCCACATAACTAAATATAGAATCGCCACCACAAGCATGGTGTTCAGATGTTGGTAGATCTAAATTAAATCTTTTATTTAAATACGTTGCGAATGATGGTGTTATAAGCATTTCCATTTCAATTTTTTCTTTTGAAAGCATCCAGTTTACAACTAGCAAAGTATAGGCATTAAGCATTTTTTTTAATCAATATTAAGATCTTCTTCAAAATTACTTGCCCTACCAATTAATTTTACATTTTTTATATTTAGTCTTGTTGCTCCTAATTCTTTTGCAAAATTAATCAGATTAGGTACTTCATCAATATTTATCTTTGACATTACAAAAGCTAATTCTACTGACAATTCTCCATTTTTAACTCTTTCATGTTGAGTTATCAATTTTATGTTTTTTGATGTTTTTTCAAAAGTTCCTTTGCCACGAATCGCATTATGTGAGGAGGCTGTTGTTCCATCCAAACTGACTATTAATCCCTTTAAAGCTGGTTTTGATAGCAATGGTTCTACAACTTTTAAAACTGTTAGGTTTGTATTTATACTAATTCCAACCTCTAAAAATTCTGCATAATCAAGAATATCCGTTAAGTCTTTTCGATAAATTGTAGCTTCACCTCCTAGAATGGTTATAAATTTTGTATTATCGTCAGCTAATTTCCTAATTATTTCTTTAAGTTCTTCTGTTGTTTGTTGAGTTCGCTGTCTGTTTCATATATTTCTTCCCAAGGTGGCAGTATAAAAACTTTGCTTTGATAAGTATGCAAGCTTACCGTCATAAGCAATTCATCAGATATAGATCTGTTTTCCATATGCATATAGCAGATAGTATCCAATATCCCCCGAAGCCATATAATCCTATAACAATTAATCCAGTCAAAACTTCCTCATTTCTCCTTTCCCCATTATAACGAGTAGGAGGGCGGTGGTTGCTGAGCCCGTGGTCACTGAGCCCGTGGACACTGAGCCCGCGGTTGCTGAGCCCGCGGTTGCTGAGCCCGCGGTTGCTGAGCCCGCGGTTGCTGAGTTCATTGTTGCTGAGTTTACGGTTAGTGAGTTTACGGTTAGTGAGCCCGCCGAACTATCGAAGCATGGTTAGTGAGCCTGCGGTCACTGAGCCCGTCGAAGTGCCGAACTATCGAAGCATGGTCGCTGAGCTCGCCGAAGTGTCGAAGTATTGAATCGCGATCAGCTAGCTTCAAAAATTTAATTTGACCGTTTATTATTCAAATTAAGATCCCGAAGCCAAGTATTTCTATTGCAAATAAATAAAAAGTCTTTTTTTGGGAAAAAAAACACGCTGCAAATAACAGCGTGTCTTCCGATTGAAACATGGTGGGGTAAAAGTATATAACCAACTAAAAAGCTGCTTACCCATTCTATTAATACTTATACCTTTAATTTTCAATCCACATTATAAACCAAAAAAAAATTATGAAAGATCGTTTTTAATTATATAATAATAATTAGACAATAAATAAACCTGCAATTGCTGCGGCATCGCTACCACTTAAAACTTCGTCATAAGCTGCTGATCCTGCTGCTTCACCAAAGGCTGCTGCTGTGTTAAAACCAGCCTGCATTAAATTGTCTTCGCCTGCGTAAACAGCTGCAGTTGCAGCGGGCATATTTCCGCCATCGGCTAATTCAATCCAACCTTTGTTGACACGCATTCTTCTGACTTGCGATGCATGTCGTGCTTCAACAGAATGTATCTGTAGCGCAGCCTGTAAAACCTGTCTGCTTTCCATTACATTACCTGCCTGTCCTTTATAGGCACGCACACCGGTATCTTCAAAAG
>Ga0213829_1002711_pt1 | contig 11328 bp, 8 predicted proteins | sample MC6MC0896MG_FD_180665 | JGI IMG/M metagenome (GOLD analysis project Ga0213829, IMG submission 180665) | Enriched soil aggregate microbial communities from Iowa State University, Ames, United States - MC6-MC0896-MG | ecosystem: Environmental > Terrestrial > Soil > Unclassified | place: USA: Iowa...
CCGACGTGGTTTACTTCGGCGGCCTGCACCCGGAAGCCGGCCCGCTGGTCCGCCAGCTGCGCGAGCAGGGCCTGAAGGACGTCAAGTTCATGTCCGATGATGGCATCGTCACCGACGAACTGGTGTCTACCGCTGGCGGCGCGCAGTACGTCGATGGCGTGTACATGACCTTCGGCGCCGACCCGCGCCTGCTGCCAGACAGCAAGGCGGTGGTGGAGGCGTTCCGCAAGGCCGGTACCGAACCTGAAGGCTACACCCTGTACGCCTACGCCTCGCTGGAAGCCTTGGCCGCTGCGTTCAACGGCGCCAAGTCGAACAAGGGCGAAGACGCGGCCAAGTGGCTGAAGGCCAACCCGGTCAAGACCGTCATGGGCGTGAAGGAGTGGGACGAGAAGGGTGACCTGACCCTGTCCGACTACGTGGTCTACCAGTGGGACAAAGACGGTAAGTACCACCAGCTGGAAAAACAAAAATAATAATGGCCCACGGCCCGGGCTGATGCTCGGGCCCAAGCCCCGCGGTACCTGTCTTTATTCGTAGATCTGCACAGTTCTGCGCTGCGAGGGCCACGCACCGGTGGCCCGCGCCGTGGTCGGCGCTCGTGCAATCTCCATCAGGTGAGATTGCGTTATGGATGGTATTTTCCTGCAGCAACTGGTCAACGGCCTGACCCTCGGGTCGGTCTATGGCCTGATCGCCATCGGCTACACAATGGTCTATGGCATCATCGGCATGATCAACTTCGCGCACGGCGAGGTGTATATGATTTCCGCGTACCTCGCGGCAATCAGCCTGGCATTGCTGGCCTATTTCGGCGTCGAGTCGTTCCCGCTCCTGATGTTGGGCACGCTGTTGTTCACCGTCGTCGTCACGGGCGTCTATGGGTTCACCATCGAACGCATCGCCTACAAACCCCTGCGTAACTCCACCCGCCTGGCGCCGCTGATCAGTGCCATCGGCATCTCGCTGATCCTGCAGAACTACGCACAGATCAGCCAGGGCGCCCGCCAGCAAGGCGTGCCCACCCTGCTTGAAGGGGCCTTGCGTGTCGAAGTCGGCACCGGCTTCGTGCAACTGACCTACACCAAGATCTTCATCCTGATCGCCGCCTTCGTGGGCATGGGCCTGCTCACCTACGTGATCAAGTACACCAAGCTCGGCCGCATGTGCCGTGCCACCCAGCAAGACCGCAAGATGGCCTCGATCCTGGGTATCAACACCGACCGGGTGATTTCCTACGTGTTTGTCATCGGTGCGGTAATGGCCGCCCTGGCCGGTGTGCTGATCACCATGAACTACGGCACCTTCGACTTCTACGCCGGCTTCATCATCGGCATCAAGGCGTTCACCGCCGCAGTGCTCGGTGGTATTGGCTCGCTGCCTGGCGCCATGCTTGGCGGCATCATCCTGGGTATTTCCGAGTCGCTGTTCTCTGGCCTGATCAACTCCGACTACAAGGACGTGTTCAGCTTCTCGCTGCTGGTGATGATCCTTATCTTCCGCCCACAAGGCCTGCTGGGTCGCCCGCTCGTGGCTAAGGTGTGAACATGTCCGTTGCCAAAACTGCCTCTGTCAGCGAAACCAAGGGTTTCGACCTTAAACGCAGCCTGCTGGAGACCCTCGTCGCCGGCCTGCTGGCACTCATCGTGTTTGGCCCGGTCGTCGGCGTAGTGCTCGACGGCTACACCTTCAATGCCGAGCCGCGCCGCGTAGCCTGGCTGGTCGGCGGGGTGATGCTGGGGCGCTTCCTGCTCAGCCTGTACCTGCAGAGCGCCGCTGGCGTGCGCATGCTTCAGGGCTTCGACAGCGGTGGCTCGGGTGTGCATGTGAACGCACCGGACTACAAGTCGCGCTTGCGCTACATCATCCCGGCGCTGGTAGTGATTGCCATCGTTTTCCCGATCTTCGCCAACAAGTACTTGCTGACCGTGGTCATCCTCGGCCTGATCTACGTGTTGCTCGGGCTTGGCCTGAACATCGTGGTCGGCCTGGCCGGCCTGCTCGACCTGGGCTATGTGGCGTTCTACGCCATTGGCGCCTACGGCCTGGCACTGGGTTACCAGTACCTCGGCCTGGGTTTCTGGAGCGTGCTCCCCCTGGCGGCCATCGCCGCAGCGTTGGCGGGGTGCATACTGGGCTTCCCGGTGCTACGAATGCACGGTGACTACCTGGCAATCGTGACCCTGGGTTTTGGCGAGATCATCCGCCTGGTGCTGAACAACTGGTTGTCGTTCACCGGTGGCCCCAACGGCATGCCGGCGCCTTCGCCAACCTTCTTCGGCCTGGAATTCGGCCGCCGGGCCAAGGATGGCGGGGTACCGATCCACGAGTTCTTCGGCTTCGATTACAACGCCAACCTCAAGTTCGTGTTCATCTACGCGGTGCTGTTCCTGGTGGTGCTGGCTGTGCTGTACATCAAGCACCGCCTCACCCGCATGCCGGTCGGCCGCGCCTGGGAAGCGCTGCGTGAAGACGAGATCGCCTGCCGCTCGATGGGCCTGAACCACGTACTGGTCAAGCTTTCGGCGTTTACCCTGGGGGCCTCCACTGCCGGCCTGGCCGGGGTGTTCTTTGCCACCTACCAGGGCTTCGTCAACCCGTCGTCGTTCACCTTCTTCGAGTCGGCGCTGATCCTTGCCATCGTCGTGCTGGGGGGCATGGGCTCGACCGTGGGCGTAGTGATCGCGGCGTTCGTGCTGACCGTGGCGCCCGAACTGCTGCGCAGCTTCTCTGAATACCGGGTGCTGCTGTTCGGTGTGCTGATGGTGCTGATGATGATATGGCGACCGCGTGGGCTGATCCGCATCAGCCGTACCGGTGTGACCCCGCGTAAAGGAGTGGCGCCATGAGCGACGATATCATTCTCTCGGTCGACAACCTGATGATGCAGTTCGGCGGTATCAAGGCGCTGAGCGATGTCAGCCTGAAGGTCCGGCGCAACCAGATATTCGCCCTGATCGGCCCCAACGGGGCGGGCAAGACCACCGTGTTCAACTGCCTGACGGGTTTCTACAAGGCCAGTGGCGGGCGCATCGAGCTGAACGTGCGCGGCAGCCACACCAACGTCATCCAGCTGCTTGGCGAGCGCTTCCAGGCGGCGGACTTCATCTCGCCGGCGCGCTTTGCCAACCGCATGTACTACAAGATGTTCGGCGGTACCCACCTGGTCAACCGGGCCGGCCTGGCGCGCACCTTCCAGAACATTCGCCTGTTCAAGGAAATGTCGGTGGTGGAGAACCTGCTGGTGGCCCAGCACATGTGGGTCAACCGTAACCTGCTGGCCGGGGTGCTCAACACCAAGGCCTACCGCAAGGCCGAGAGCGATGCGCTGGACCATGCGTTCTACTGGCTGGAAGTGGTCGACCTGGTCGATTGTGCCAACCGCCTGGCCGGCGAGCTGTCGTACGGCCAGCAGCGCCGCCTGGAAATTGCCCGGGCCATGTGTACGCGGCCGAAGATCATCTGCCTGGACGAACCGGCGGCGGGCCTGAACCCGCAGGAAACCGAAGCCCTCAGCCGCATGATTCGGGTGCTGCGTGACGAGCACGACATCACCGTGGTGCTGATCGAGCACGACATGGGCATGGTCATGAGCATTTCCGACCATATCGTGGTGCTGGACCACGGCAACGTGATCGCCGAAGGCGCGCCGCAGGAAATCCGCCACAACCCGACGGTGATCGCCGCCTACCTGGGTGCAGACGAAGAGGAACTGGTATGAGTGCACCCATTCTCGAACTGAAAGACCTGGACGTGTTCTACGGGCCGATCCAGGCGCTGAAAAAGGTTTCGATGCACATCAACGAGGGCGAGACGGTGAGCCTGATCGGCGCCAACGGTGCCGGCAAGTCGACCCTGCTGATGTCGATTTTCGGCCAGCCCCGCGCTGCGTCCGGGCATATCGTCTATCGCGGCACCGACATTACCCGCAAGTCGTCGCACTACATTGCTTCCAACGGTATCGCCCAGTCGCCGGAAGGGCGCCGGGTGTTCCCCGACATGTCCGTCGAGGAGAACCTGATGATGGGTACCATCCCCATCGGCGACAAGCATGCCGATGAAGACATGCAGCGCATGTACGAGCTGTTCCCACGGTTGAAGGAGCGGCGTAACCAGCGGGCCATGACCATGTCCGGGGGCGAGCAGCAAATGCTGGCAATTGCCCGGGCGCTGATGAGCCGGCCGAAGTTGCTGTTGCTGGATGAACCCTCGCTGGGGCTGGCGCCGATCGTGGTCAAGCAGATCTTTGCAACCCTGCGTGAGCTGGCCAAGACCGGGATGACCATTTTTCTGGTGGAGCAGAACGCCAACCATGCGCTGAAGCTGTCGGACCGGGCGTATGTGATGGTCAACGGGGAAATTCGCATGACCGGGACCGGGCAGGAGCTGCTGGTCAACGAGGAAGTGCGCAACGCCTATCTTGGCGGGCACTGAGTGACATCCGGGGCCGCTTTGCGGCCCATCGCCGGCAAGCCAGCTCCCACAGGTACTGCGCTGCCTTCAAGGTGCGTGTGATCCTTGTGGGAGCTGGCTTGCCGGCGATGGGCTGCAAAACAGCCCCATTTCCAATGTGGACAACTTGCCGCGCCTTGCTCTCGATACACGCCAATATTCCCTCGCAAGCCCTTGTTTCCACAGGCTTGATTTGTCCACGGATAGTGTGGAACCGCCTGTGGAAAACATGGTGGCATCTCGCTCCAGCCCTTTGATACCAAGCCCTGCAGGGATGCGATCATTTTTTGATCAGATCCTTGCTGTGGATGACTTTTCGAGGTTTTTCACAGGTCCGAAAGCACCCGCAAATCATCGCCAAGGCTGTGGATAACTCTGTGGGAAAACCTTGGACAGACCGCTGCAGGCAGCATGCTTCAAAGCTTTGCATCCTCACCGAAAAGATATCCACTGACCACGCAACGCTGAAAGGGTTCCGCACTGTGGACGAGTTGCCCCCAATCCGTGGGGAAAGCCTTGTGGATAACATGCGCATAGCTGGCGCCGAGCCTTCTGCCGCAAGGGTTTGCCGGATATGAACAAAAAATGTACAGCGCCCTGAACGGCTTGCTGACAGCGCGCCGCGCGGGCATGCTGCAAAGCTGCCGATGACAACCTACCGTGAGGAACAGAGCATGACGTCCACCGTATTCATCACTGGCGCCACTTCCGGTTTCGGCGAGGCCACCGCCCGCCGCTTTGCCGAAGCTGGCTGGAAGCTGGTGCTCACTGGCCGCCGCAAGGAGCGCCTGGACGCCCTGTGCGCAGAGCTGTCGGCCAAGACCGAGGTACACGGCCTGGTGCTTGACGTGCGGGATCGCAAGGCCATGGAGCAGGCCATCGCCAGCTTGCCGGCCGGGTTCGAAAAGATTCGCGGCCTGGTCAACAACGCCGGCTTGGCACTGGGTGTGGATGCGGCGCAGAACTGCAGCCTGGACGACTGGGAAACCATGGTCGACACCAACATCAAGGGCCTGATGTACACCACCCGCCTGCTGCTGCCCCGCCTGATCGCCCACGGTCGCGGCGCGTCGATCCTCAACGTAGGTTCTGTGGCGGGCAACTACCCCTACCCGGGCAGCAACGTGTATGGCGGCACCAAGGCCTTCGTCGGCCAGTTCTCGCTGAGCCTGCGCTGTGACCTGCGCGGGACCGGCGTGCGCGTGAGCAACATCGAGCCGGGCCTGTGCGAGAGCGAGTTCTCGCTGGTGCGCTTCGGCGGTGACCAGGCCAAGTACGACGCCACTTACGCAGGCGCCGAACCGATCCAGCCGCAGGACATTGCCGAAACCATCTTCTGGATCCTCAACCAGCCGGCGCACATCAACATCAACAGCCTGGAGCTGATGCCGGTGAGCCAGGATTGGGCTGGGTTCTCCATCGACCGGTCGGTCAAGGGCTGATCCATAAAGCGGGGCCGCTTTGCGGCCCATTCGCAGCACAAGGCTGCTCCTACAGGCATTGCGCAGGTTTCAGAGGCACCGCTATCCCTGTAGGAGCAGCCTTGTGCTGCGAAAGCGTCAGCTCAGGCGCTGCAATCCTTCCAGGCAAGTCGCCAAATGGTAGGGCGTAGTAGAAGGCATATCATGCCGGCTGACGTTGCCCTCACCATCCCGGCACTCATACCAGCCTGCTTCCCGCAAGAACCGCGCTTCCAGCACCTGCAACTGCTCCGGCACTTTCGCCTCCCCGCCAGCACGCAGCACCAGCGCTCGCAGGTACTCCGCCTGCGCCCAAACCCGTTGTGTGGCATCCAGCACCTGGCCATCCACATCCAGCATCGCCAGCACTGCCCCATTCTTCACCCCGAACTGCTCGGCAAAGCTGAACGCCCGGTCAATGGACGCATGCAGCGGCGTGTTACGCAGCAGCGGCGAGGTATGCAGCAGGTAGAACCACTCGAACTGGTGCCCCGGCTCGAACCAGTTATCCACAGCCCCGCGTGGCTTTTCCAGCATCAGGCCGTGGGACGGTTCGATGAAGTGCGCCTCAAGCGCCTGGCACAGTCGCAGCAGCGACTGCTGGGTATGTTCATCGTCACGCACCGCCAACACCTGCAGGAACGCTTCGGCCAGGTGCATCTGCGGGTTCTGCAGCGGGCCGCTGGCGAGGTCGGCCCAGTCTTCGCCCAGGCTGGCTTCGTAAAGGCCGTCGTCACGGGCGAACTGTTGGTCGATGATGTCCAGCGCGGCGTTCAGTGTGGATTCCACCAGGCTTTCGCGCACCTTGCCCCAGTAGTGCGCGCAGGCAAACACGATGAACGCGTGGGTGTACAGGTCCTTGCGCCGGTCCAGCGGCTTGCCTTGGGCGTCGATGCTGTAGAACCAGCCACCGTTCTCGGCGTCGTGGAAGTGCTTTTGCAGCGAGCGGAACAACGCTGCTGCGCGCTCGGCCGCACCCGGTTGCCCGATACGGCTGCTGAACAGGTACAGCTGGCGTGCGCAGGCCATGGCCCGATAGCGCTGCACCGGCAACGGCTGGTGCTGGGCGTCCAGGGCCTCGTAGGGCAGGGCCAGGTCGGCATTCCAGCCCGGGCCTTGCCACAACGGCACGATGCACTTGGCGAAGTGCTGGTTGAAGCGGGCCAGTTCAGGCAGGGTGGGGCGGGGGTCGGACATTTCGGCGCTCGTCGCTGTCGGGCAGGGCGCAATGGTAGCAGAACTAGGGTTGTGGGTTGCCCAGCCCTTGCCAGTGCCGGGCGCCGACAAAGATGAAGCGCAATTGCTGGGTGATCTTTTCCTGCGCGGTCAGTGCCTGTGGATAACTTGAATCGGGGCTGTCGATAAGCTCGGGCAGGGTAGCGAACACGGTCTTCACCACCAGGTCGGCCATCACCGCCAGCGCAGCGCTGTCCAGGTGCTGCCAGCGCTTCATGCGCGCAAGGTCGGTAGCCAGATCGTCGCTGATGTCCTGGCGCAGGCGGGCAATGGCCTGGCGCACGGCCTGTGAGCCGCCGTACTGCTCGCGGGCCAGGAACAGGAACTGCGCGCGGTGGGCGGCTACCACGTCGAGGAAAATGCGCACCGAAGCATCGGTGATGCCGCCCAGTTCGAATTCGTTCTGGCGCACCAGGCGGATGGTCTGGCGGAAGGTGGTGTCGATTTCGGCCACAAGGGCAAGCCCCAAGGCGTCCATGTCGGGGAAATGCCGGTAGAAGCCGGTGGGCACGATGCCAGCGGTCTTCGCCACTTCGCGCAGGCTGATACTGCCGAAACCACGGCCACTCTCCATGAGCAGGCAGGCGGCATCGAGCAGGGCCTGGCGGGTCTGTAGCTTCTGTTCGGCGCGCGGCAGCATGATGCGGGCTTCTGTGACGGTAAGGCTGGGCACTCTAGATAAAAAAACAAAGCCCGGTCAATGGACCGGGCCTGGAGGGGAGCAAGGGTTGTGACAAAGGTTGTTCTTTTCGGTCATGGTGATCAGCTCACACGGCTGAGTTCAACCAGGCGATCCGAGCCACCTTCAGCCACGCGGCCAGCTTGTTCGATCAGGCGATCCGAGCCACCTTCGGCCACGCGGCCAGCTTGTTCGATCAGGCGATCCGAGCCACCTTCGGCTACACGGCCAGTGCGTTCGATCAGGCGATCCGAGCCACCTTCGGCAACACGGCCAGCTTGTTCGATCAGACGATCCGAGCCACCTTCGGCAACGGTTTTCAGCGGCTGGGCGATCTCGGCAGCGCTGGAGCGGGATTCGGCGGTCAGGTGTTGCTCGTCGGCTGGCAGGGCAAAAGCGTTGGCAGCCAGGATGGACAGGGTCAGGGTCAGCAGGTGGCGTTTCATGATTTCGGTGCTCCTCTCGGGGGCTGGAAAGTGGGTACGAAGCCAATGCTACGCTCGGTAACGCCAGAGAGAAGTTCATACGGGTAATGGTAACAATCGACCGCATTGATAGAGGTCGGCAACCGCTCTAGAAAGCCATTTACCGGTCGGCTGGCGACGACTTGAACCAGCTGCTGCCGGGTGGCAGGCATCGCCTGGCGCGACGTATTGCTGAGCAAAGGGCCAGGAAAACTTCGCTATCATGGCGCTCTCGATAAAACCCCACGGGTTTTCCACAGTCCGAGATATTGACTGCCATCGCTGCGCCAGTTTTGTGCCATACCGCAAGGAGAATCACGCAATGACGCGTCCCGCCAGAATCTTCCTCTGGGCCCTCGCCACCTTCCTGACCCTGCTGGCAATTCTGGTGGTGGTGATCGCCACCTTTGACTGGAACCGCGTAAAGCCCCTGCTCAACGAAAAGGTTTCCGAGGCCCTGCACCGGCCCTTCGCAATCAATGGCAACCTCGCCGTGCACTGGCGCACCGAGCCTGAAGAGGGTGGCTGGCGTGCCTGGGTGCCATGGCCGCATTTCATTGCCGAGGACCTGACCCTGGGCAACCCAGAGTGGCTCAAGGAACCGAAGATGGTCGGCCTGGAGCGCGTGGAGTTTCGTCTGGCGCCGCTGCCGTTGCTGTTCCAGCAGATCAGCATCCCGCGCATCGACTTGACCAAGCCCACGGCCAGCCTCGCCCGCCTGGCCGATGGCCGTGCCAACTGGACGTTCGACTTCGGCCCCAAGGATGAAAACGCAGAACCGTCCAAATGGCAGTTGGATATCGGTGCGATCGGTTTCGACCAGGGCAATGTCAGCTTCGACGACCAAACCCTGAAAACCAGCATGAAGGTGCAGATCGACCCGCTTGGCAAGCCGATCCCGTTCAGCGACATTGTTGGCAAGGCCAGCGCCGAGAAGGCCGGAGGTGCACAGGACTACGCCTTCGGGTTCAAGGCCCAAGGCCGCTACAAAGGCCAGCCGGTATCCGGCACCGGCAAGATTGGCGGCCTGCTGGCCCTGCAGGACGCCAGCCAGCCGTTCCCGCTGCAAGCCGATGTGCGCATCGCCGACACCCATGTGGTGCTCGCCGGCACCCTGACCGACCCACGCAACCTGGGTGCCCTCGACCTGCGCTTGCGCCTGTCCGGTGCCAGCCTGGGCAACCTCTACCCATTGACCGGGGTGACCCTGCCGGACACTCCGGCCTACTCGACCGACGGCCGCCTCAGCGCCAACCTGCATGCGCCGCAAGGCGCAACGTTCAACTACCAGGGCTTCAACGGCAAGATCGGTGACAGCGATATCCACGGTGACCTGGCCTTCGTCGCCAGCCAGCCACGGCCCAAGCTGTCTGGCAACCTGGTGTCCAACCAGTTGCTGTTCAAGGACCTGGCGCCGCTGATCGGCGCCGACTCCAACGCCGAGCAGAAGGCCCGTGGGGGTGCCAGCAAGCAGCCGACGGGCAAGGTGCTGCCGGTGGAAGAATTCCGCACCGAACGCTGGCGAGCGATGGACGCCGACGTCACTTTTGCCGGCAAGCGCATCGTGCACAGCACGCAACTGCCGTTCAATGACCTTTCGGCCCACGTGATGCTCGAAGACGGTCTGTTGCGTCTGGAGCCCCTGCGGTTTGGCGTGGCCGGCGGCAACCTGGCCTCCAAAATCCGCCTGGACGGTCGCAGCGTGCCCTTGCAGGGCCGCGCCCAGCTGACTGCCCGGGGCTTCAAGCTCAAACAATTGTTCCCCACCTTCGCACCGATGCAGACCAGCTTTGGTGAGCTGAACGGCGATGCCGACATCAGCGGCCGTGGTAATTCGGTGGCGGCCCTGTTGGGGACGGCCAATGGCGACCTGCGCATGCTGATCAACGATGGCGCGATCAGCCGCGGCCTGATGGAAATTGCCGGCTTGAACGTGGGCAACTACGTGGTCGGCAAGCTGTTCGGTGATGAGGATGTGAAGATCAATTGCGCAGCGGCCGATGTCGGGCTCAAGGACGGCCTGGCGACTACGCGGTTGTTCATCTTCGATACCGAGAACGCGATCATCTACATCAACGGCACGGCCAATTTCGCCAGCGAGCAGCTGGACTTGAAGATCACTCCGGAATCGAAAGGGCTGCGTCTGTTCTCGCTGCGTTCGCCGCTGTATGTGCGCGGGCCGTTTGCCAAGCCGAATGCCGGTGTACAGGCGTTGCCGCTGGCGCTGCGCGGGGCGGGAATGGTGGCGCTGGGGGTGGTGGCCGGGCCGGCGGCGGGGTTGTTGGCGCTGATTGCGCCTAGCAGCGGGGATGATCCTAACCAGTGCACGCCACTGTTGCAGCAGATGAAGGCGGGCAAGGCGCCAGCTGAAGTGAAAGGCAAGAAGTGATGGGGGCCGCGTTGCGGCCCATTCGCGGCACAAGGCCGCTCCTACAGGGGTAAGCGATCCCGTGTAGGAGCGGCCTTGTGCCGCGAATGGGCTGCAAAGCAGCCCCTTGCAATTACAGCCCTTGCAGCAGGTCCGACATGTCGTCCGCGTGTTCTTCTTCCTGGGCCAGGATGTCTTCGAAGATGCGCCGCGTAGTCGGGTCCTTGTCGCCGATGTACTGGATGATCTCGCGGTAGCTATCAATGGCAATCCGCTCTGCCACCAGGTCTTCCAGCACCATCTCTTTCAGTGAATTACCCGCCACGTACTGGGCATGGGAGTTTTTCGTCAGGTTATCCGGGTTGAAGTCCGGCTCACCGCCCAACTGCACGATGCGCTCGGCCAGCTTGTCGGCATGTTCGGCTTCCTGGTTGGCATGCTCCAGAAACTCCTCGGCAGCTACGCTGGCCTTGATGCCGCTGGCCATGAAGTAGTGGCGCTTGTAGCGCAGCACGCAGACCAGCTCGGTGGCCAGCGATTCATTCAGCAAGCGCAGGATTTCCTGACGGTCGGCGTGGTAACCCTCGGTCACGGCGCCTTGCTCCACATGCTGGCGGGCACGTTCGCGCAGGGTTTTCACATCGGTCAGTTCAGTCGCATTCATGTTCA
>Ga0213829_1002712_pt1 | contig 11322 bp, 8 predicted proteins | sample MC6MC0896MG_FD_180665 | JGI IMG/M metagenome (GOLD analysis project Ga0213829, IMG submission 180665) | Enriched soil aggregate microbial communities from Iowa State University, Ames, United States - MC6-MC0896-MG | ecosystem: Environmental > Terrestrial > Soil > Unclassified | place: USA: Iowa...
TATAACTCAGCGTCAACGTCGCCATCGCCTTGGCCGGATTGTGCGGGTAGTGGCGGCCGACCACGGTCAGGGTCAGGCTGACGATGCCGGCGAAGGTCAGGCCAAACAGCACGGCGCTGGCCGCGCCGGCCCACATTCCGTGATCGAGCAGGGGGAGCACGAAGGAGGCCATCTGCACTGCGTAAGCGAGCATCAACGCGCGGATCAGTCCCAGCCGGTTCGACAACCGGTCCCAGGCAAACGTCGAAGGGATGGCGGTGAGGCCGACCAGGACCCACACCCAGCTGCCGCGGCCGGCGAAAGCCGGCGTCTGCACCAGGATGGCGACGATGAAGGTCGCGCTGACCACGAAGCCGACGCCCGCGCAGAAGTACGAGGCGATCAACAACCCGCGCCAGCGCCGGCCGGGTGGCGCCGGAGCGTCCGCATCGGTAGCGCTGGAGAATGCTGCCGGCGCCGGCATCCATGCCCAGGCCGGAATCAGGAACACCAGCGCGAGGCAGCCCAGGGCCATCCATTGCTGCGAGGAGGCCAGATGATCGGCCATCGCCGCGGCCGCCAGGCCGGAGACCGCGATCCCTACTCCAAGGCCCGCGAAGTGCAGGCCCAGTTGCGGGCGGCGCTGGTGGGTGAGCAGCCAGTTGAGCACCAGCCCGGAGGCGAGCAGCAGGCCGGCGGTGCTGGACAGACCAGCCACGAAGCGCAGCACGCCCCAGGTGGTCATGTCGCCGGTGGCGCCCATCAGGCCGGTGGACACCGCCGCCAGCACCAGGCCGATGCGGTAGAAGCGGAATTTCTGCCGCATGTCGCCGACCCGGGCGACCAGCACGGTACCGGCGAGGTAGCCCAGATAGTTGAACGTGGCCAACCAGCCGCCTCCGGCCGCCGTCAGCCCGGCATCGATCCGCATCACCGGCAGCAGGGGGGTGTAGGCGAAGCGCGCCAGCCCGACCGTGAGCACGAGCGCGCAGATGCCGGCCGTGATGACCTGCCAGGCGTGGCGGGGAGGTGGGATCGTGAGCGACATGCGTCTGGAGGGCAGCGGGGGAGGTCCCATCGTCGGCGGAGCGAGGTGATGGCGTCTTTCGATAGAATGACCCGTCCTGTCGATGAGGCGTCACATGGTCAAGGCCGCGCACACTGCCCCGGGCTGGCGTGAAGTTCCGGTGCCGCCGCTGCGGCGGCTGCCCTGGCCGGTGGTGGCGCGCAGCCAGCGCCTGGAGGCCGGCGAGCGCTTCCCGCCGCACGTGCACGGCTGGAACCAGCTGGTCCATGCCAGCACGGGCGTGCTGCAGGCCAGCGCCGGCCAGGCCCGTCACGTGATCACCCCGCAGCAGGCGCTGTGGGTGCCGACCGGCACGCTGCATCACACCGGCGCGTTGAGCACCTCGGCGTTCCGCAATCTGTACGTGGAGGATGGGCCGGACCTGGGCATGCCCACGCACTGCGTGGTGCTGGAGGTGTCACCGCTGCTGCGGGAACTGATCATCGAACTCGACCGCACCGTGCCGGGGCAGGACCGCAGTTACTACGACACCCTGTGCACCGCGATCACCGCGCAGTTGCCGCGCCAGCCGCAGCACACCCGGCATCTGCCGTGGCCGCGTGATCCCCGTCTGCAGCGCTGGTGCCAGGCGCTCTACGAGCAACCTGCCGATACGCGCAGCGTGGCGGACTGGGCGCCCGTGCTCGGTGCATCGGCCCGCACCCTGGCCCGTCATTTCCAACGCGAAACCGGCATGCATCTGCGCGAGTGGCGGGTGCGCCTGCGTCTGCTGCGCGCCATCGAGTGGCTTGCCCAGGGCCGTTCGCCGACGGTGATCGCGCACGCGCTGGGCTATGCCTCTGCCTCGGCGTTCAACTACATGTTCCGGATCGAGATGGGCATGAGCCCGCTGCAGTGGCTGCGCGCACGCCCTACGGCGTGACCGGGCAGGCCAGGCTGACCAGGCGGTCATCCTCGAAGCGTGCGCGGATCATGCCGTTGTCGGCTTTGCCTGCGGGCCACTCCGCTTCGCTGCCCGCACCGGGCAGGGGATTGCCCAGATGGAAATACACGCGGCCACGGCTGTCACCGATCTGCACCTTGTTGCACGCCGCGATCGGTGAGGCCATCTCACCGCAGTCGCCCTGCAGCAGGCACAGGCGCGTATGGCACTTGCCTGCACCGGACGACCAATGGCCTTGCGCGGCCAGGCAACCGGGCTCGGTCGCCAAGACCGCCCAACATGCCAGGCCGAACACGGTCGTGGCCGATATCAGCACCGGCAGCAGGTAGCGACGTCGGCCGGACAAGAGAACGTTCATGACGCGATCATGCGCCCTGGCCGGTGACGCGGGCAACGCATGCGCAGTGCAGCGTACGGATGGAATGCTGTGACGCCATCGGGATCATCGGTCGCTGTCGCACAAGGTGATTCCACAGGCGCGTCGATCTGCACCGATGGAACGCTGTTTTACCCCCCGTCCGGAGCTGTCCGGACGGCGTACTGTCGGGCTTCCTTTTTCGACTCCCCCGGAGCGATCCGCTGATGAACGCACTTACCAACAAACGCATCGTGCTCGCCTCGCGCCCGAACGGCGCCCCGGTCGCGGCCAACTTCCGTGTCGAACAGGTGCCGGTTCCCGCGCCGGGTCCTGGCGAGGTGCTGCTGCGCAATCGCTATCTGTCGCTGGATCCCTACATGCGTGGTCGCATGGAGGAGGGGCCGTCCTACGCCGCACCGGTTGCGCTGGATGCGGTGATGGAAGGGCGCACTGTTGCCGAGGTACTCGCCTCCAATCATCCTGGTTTCGCCATCGGCGAGCATGTGCTGGCTCCGGGCAACTGGCAGACGCATGCCGTCATCAACGGCGATCAGCTAAACCGCAAGCTGGAAGACAATGGCCTGCCGATCAGCACGGCACTGGGTGTGTACGGCATGCCCGGATTCACGGCATACGTAGGCCTGCAGGAAATCGGCAAGCTGCAGCCGGGCGAAACGCTCGTGGTGGCCGCTGCCAGCGGCCCGGTGGGCGCAACGGTGGGGCAGATCGCCAAGCTGCAGGGTGCGCGCACGGTCGGCATTGCCGGTGGCGAGCAGAAGCGCGCGTACCTGGAAACACTGGGCTTCGACGTAGCGCTGGATCACCGCGCTGACGATTTCGCCGCGCAGTTGCGTGCGGCGGTGCCCGACGGCATCGATGTCTATTTCGAGAACGTCGGTGGGCATGTGTTCGATGCGGTCGCACCGCTGCTCAACGATTTCGCGCGCATTCCGGTGTGCGGCACCATCGCCACCTACAACGCGCGCGGCGCAGTGCTGCCCGGGCCGGATCGGCTGCCCGGCTTCATGAGCCAGGTACTGCGCCAGCGGCTCACCGTGCGCGGTTTCATCCAGTCAGACCTGCACGCGTTCTTCCCGGCCTTCCTGCGCGACATGGGGCAGTGGCTGAAGGACGGCCGCGTGCAGTACCGCGAGGACATCGTGGAGGGCCTGGAGAACGCGCCCGAGGCGTTCTTCGGCCTGCTCAAGGGGCGCAACTTCGGCAAGCTGGTGGTCAAGCTGGAGTGACCGACGTGTCGCGCGTGAGCGCGACGTGTGCGAGGCCGCGTCGATCGTGATTCGTGCATCACGATCGGCTGGTTAGTCTGCCCATGAAGGCGCCGTCCCGGTGCCCGCACCAGTGAGTAGAACCATGGCAGACACCAAGCCCAGCGAACAAGGCAAGCAGGAAGGCATCGAAGAAAGCCAGCAGGACCGCAAACAGGACGAAACCGCCAAGCAGCGGCCGGCCCAGACCGATCAGGCGATCCATGATGCGGGCACGCGCCGGCCGGAGCGCAAGGACAATCCCGAGGGCGCGTGAGCGACCTTGGAGCGCATCGGATAAAAAGAAAGCCACCCGAAAGTGGCTTTCTTTTGAATAAGGTGGAGCGAAGGGTGATCCCGTTCGCCGATAAGACCCTTGCGGCAGTAGGGGAGGGCAGTCTAGCCACTTGCGGATGCCCCACGTATACCCGCGTCATGCGGCTTTTCGGTAATCCGTCCTCATTGACCTGACGGGCATCCATTTTTGCCTGAATCCACCGGTCGATCTCGTCCTCCGACCAAGCTACGCAGTTGCCCCCGAGCTCGACTTGTGCAGGAAACTCCTTTTTCCGGATCCGGTCGTAGATGTTGTTTTTGGACAGCCAGGTTTTGGTGATGCCGTCTTTCAGGCGCAGCAGGCTTGGGGCTCGGCGTTCGGTGGCGCTGGTCATCTGCTCCCCTTCGCCGTGGCGTGCGGCTGATTCGTTTTGGTAAATGGCGGTCACGCTGCGTTGCCAGCGGCCAGGCTGGGCAGCCGCAGGCGGGCCGTACTGGTGGAACAACGATCTCGCATACGTCGCCGGCTTCAAGACGCTCAACGGGAGCGTGCAGCTTCAGATGATCCAGCTTGCGCTGCGAATTACCGACGGGCCCAACAACCCGCCGCCCACCGGCCAGTTCGGCAGTTGCCAGGCGATCGGCCTGTTGCTCGACCTCAGAAACACTGAGGTTGCGCAGACGCTTCTGCCAACCGTCCTGGTGCTTCACCGACCACGGTGTGACGAGGTGGCCGGCACGCCTCCAGTTCACGTGCGAGAGGTGGTTCTCACGCGTGTCTACAGCCGTTCCGTTCACCAGCAAATAGGGCTGGACGGTCTGCGACAGATCGCACGTGCTGGTGTACCTATTGGTCTTCACCTTGACCAGATACGGCCCGCCGCCCTCGGCCTAGCCGCAAAGCGCCGCGCGGGCCTTCTTCGATGCCTGAACCGCGCGCGGCGCGATTCAAACGACCAAAGCATCAAGGCTCTCGCCGGGGTTCGATTCTTCCTGGTAAAGGTCAACCGTTCGTCCGTGGAGACACCGCTCTCGTTGGCCGCGGCGGAGCCTGCGGTGGCAAGGCCAAGAATGGTGGTGATCAGCACTGCGCACATAACGCTCTCCATGTGTTGTTGTGAACAACACCAGCGTAGCGGCAAAAAAAAGGGATTCGTCTTGGCGAGAACCATTCGCGCTCTCGGAGCGCGAATGTCCGCGCGGTACGGTAGGCAGAAAAGCAGCCCGCAAAGAGTTACTTCTGGGGTTGGGCAAGGTGATCTTTCAGGCATTCCATGGGTTCCGTAGCGCAAGCGTTCGACCTGGGGCCCAAAGAGCCCAACTCGTCAGAGATCAATTGGTCGCGCTTATCAGTTGTTCCCATAACCTGCTCGATGATGGGACGAGCTCAAGGGGCCTTCCAATAATGGCGGCCTATGCTGTTGTTGTGTTTATTGCGGGCGGTTCTATTGGTCTGGCATGCAATGTTGACATGGCTGAAGTGTTTGGTTTAACTGGGGCGCGAGCGTGATAAATGGTCTGCTGTTCTGGCCGCGCTAACTCGCCTAATGAAAGCAGGTCTTTGGGGGCTATTTCCTGCTGCGAACTGGATGCCTTTGGATTTTGCTCAAGGAGAGAGTGATGAAAAGGATGTTGTTCTCATGTGCGTTTCTTACAAGCCTGCTGTTCCCGCTACATGCGAAAGCGGAATGGGTTTGCCGAACATTGTCGGGAGAGGTCTCGGTGGGGGGAGGGGACGCTCATCAGGAACCTGATGTTCGAGTATGCGATTGGGTTGGTGGCGGAACGCCGCCAGGAGGTGGGCCTGGCGGAGGCGGGACCGGGGGGCAGTATTGTGCCGTACTCTTGATGTCGAAGCCGACTGGCTGCACGTCTGAGATTCCCGTGCGTGGCGCTGATTACGCTGCCCACAAGTTTATGGTGGGGTCTGGCCTTGCGACCGCTCTGTCCAATCTTTCGAACAGCAACATTTCTTCTCAGGCCCGGCAACAAATGCTTGCTGCGCTAATAAACACACGGATGATTATTCGGATATTCGAAAATCCGTTAATGACAATAACATAGTCTTGGTCGACGGAATGGCGCTAGCCTGTGACTATCAACGTCAGTATGATCTATCCAATCCTCCGTTGTCCCCTTATGTGGGCGGAGTTTCGCCAGGACTCAAGGCATGTCTTGGGACCGTAGGGCGCCTGAATGGCGAGGCAAATCTTTCGTTTACGAGCTTCTTCCAAAGTTGGCTTAACCGGACGGGGATTGATTTGAGTGACTTGGGGATCCCTCAAACGATCATCAACTGGTTTGCTCCTGAGAACTCCCTTTCGACCAAGATCGAAGCGGCGAATGAGCAGAATGCGTGCAATCTTTGGTTTGGTGAGGTGCGACGCAATGGATGCTAAGAACAGAACTATCGTGCTGATTGCCATTGTTTCGATGGCTATGGCGAATTTGGTAGGGTGCAAGAATTCTAGCAATGCTGATGATGCCAGTTCTGGCGCGAATAAGGCAGCAGAAGTAAATGGCGAGTCGCGAAAGCGGGAGGCAGTATCGACCGATGGGTCCAGTGGGATTGCTGATCTGCCTCCGAGTGCACTACAGCAGTACTATGCATGCAGATCAACGAAAGCGACCTGCAACAGAGATCCGCTTGTCGCCGAGAGTCCAGCGGAGGCGCAGTGGTTGCAAAGGAGGGGGTATCCAACAGCGGACCAGATTGAAGCCTCCCTTGCAACGAGCACTGAGGAATTGAGGTTGGCAGCAGAAAATTCAGGGGTACTCGTCGATAAAAGCCTATATGGGCAAGCTTTGTTGCGGGATGGGAGGTACAGGGATGCAGTAGGTTCGATGGTCGATAGTTTCGTGCAAGATGGGAATATCTATGGACTGTATCTAACCTCAGATGCCTATATGCGTTCGGAGGAGCTTATGAACCCTCCCCTGGCAATGGCTTACCTGCGATTGGCCTATCTCGCTGGGGATTCGAAGGCGGGTGGTGTTCTTGAAGAAAAGTTCGGCCAGATGACGCCGCCTGAACGTGCTTTCGCTGATCGTAGGGCGGCAGATTTGAAAAAGAACATGGCGCCCGATGGATCTTGGCCGAGACCGTAGTTGCCAGCTTGCGGCGGGCACGGGTCCGTGTTGATGCTGGACTCGGTGCCATTCAGCACTTTCCGTGTGCTGATCAGAGACATGTCACGGGAGTTTTGAGCGCGACTTAAGGATCTTGCCAGCATCTGAAGACTGGGGCGTGTACTGCTCGAAAGGCAAGGTCGGTAAGTGCGGGTATCTGACTTAGGGCATGGGATAGATGCCTCAGAATATGCTCCCGCCGCCTCGCGGCCTGTAATGCGGGGGCCGAACTATGCCCGAACCAAAACTGCCCGGGAATCCTCCTCATGTAAAGGTTCCCGGGCTTCTTGGCATTATTTCGAAGTAACTTAGTAACTCTCTTCTCTAAAGGTGGGGCCTAATCCCCGCCTTGGAGTTTTCGTCATATTTTGCTATTGATGGCCTCTTGCTGTCTGTTGGAGAGCGGGCGAACCGCGCACATCAAATAGAGCTTCTTCGGCAGCTCTGCCGACCGCGCCGTAACGTCGGCTCTGCGCCCATCCAGAGTTTTCCAGGCAGTTGCGCCAACGATGCGGCCAGCGGGTGGACGGCCAACTAAAGCGCCTCCAGCGGGCTGTCCGACTCCCAAGTAATTTCCTGCGGGGTCAATCGGCTCCAGCTCGGGTCGGCCTGCTACGGCCTAGTCCATGCAATCAACGGGCAAGCCTTCGCCGGCGGTTTGCCGGCTGTGTACAACCTCGGCACGCGCGCCGTTGTGACTTCGAGCAGCATGGAAGCCGTTGAGATCCAGTGCGAAGAGCTCGACGCGGACGTCATCTAGTAGGCGCGCGACTAGATCTGCTAGTAAGCAGTTCGCGGGAGGTCTCCGTTGGGCGCGTCGGCCTCCTGCACTACTCGCGGCCTTCAGCCGGGACTGGTTGCTGCCAATCGCGAAATCTGAGGTCCCGGCCTGCATCCTGCGCCCATGCCCCCTCCCGACTTCCGCTGGTTCTCGGTCTTCAGCCGCCCTGATAAACTCCCGGATGCCATCTATCGCGGCATGATCGAGGTTCTGCGTCCATCGCAGCGTATCGGCCACGAGGTGTGGTGGATCGAGGGCGTCCTCACGACGGTTGCGGGCCAGGGCCAGAGTGACCTCCGGATACACCGTGAGCGCCAGGCGCTTCTCCTTGCCGCCGAAGCGGTACTACAGTCGCCACCAACGGCCACCTGCAGGTGAGATCTCGAGGTAGAGACTACCGCCGTCGGACAGCTTCTGGATTTTGCTGCTCGGCTTCGCGCGCCTAATAGCGAGATCGGAGAGTGGGGGCATCATTCTGGGGGCATGGGGCAGGTGCCCCAAAATATGCCCCCACTGTTTCCCTAGCTGCAACGTGCCGGGCCGCACTCGCTCGCACAACGAAAAAGGCCGAAAGCCCTGTTATTGCAGGTCCTCCGGCCTTTCGAGCGCCCTTTCGGACTGAATAGTGGTGGAGCCAAGGAGGATCGAACTCCTGACCTCGTCGATGCGAACGACGCGCTCTCCCAGCTGAGCTATGGCCCCACGGATGCTGCTGCGTGGCGTAACCGGCCTCGGCCGTACCGCGCGATGGGCCTAGTCTAGCGCCGAGCGGCCGCACCTGCCAAGTGGGGGCTGGGTCCTGCGAGTCGGGCAGGCTCAGCAGCCGGTACGCCGGGTTTCCCCACCGGTCGGTGGTGACCAGCCACTGCGCGGGCGGTTCCCCGGCGGAGAGGGGCGTGGCGGACAAGCACCGCGGCAGGCAGGCCAGGCGGCCATGGGACATGCGCGGAGCTACAACGGCGACAAGGGCAGTGCGACACGTGGCCGATGGCCCGGAAGGCGTCAAACGCGAACGCTGCCCTTCCGGCGCGCGCGCGGGCCGGGCATAATCCGCGCCAGAGAACGCGGCCGCATAGCCAGTGGACCAGGGGGGCCGGACAGCCGTCGCCCACAACGCCCTGACACCAATCTGCAACATCCAGCCAATACCGTGCCGCATCGCTGTCTCCACAGCGATGTCGATTTCCTATGGTGCCCGGCCATCTCGCCGGCTGCCCCGATCTGTACTACCCGAGACCTCTGCATGCCCGCTCTACGCCACGCCCCTGTGTCGACGCGTCTTCTTTCCCGTTCCCTGCCGGCCGCCCTGCTGCCGCGCCGCCGCGCCCTCGCGCTGGCCTGCGCGTCCGCCGCGCTGATGCTGTCCGCCGCTGCCTCGGCGCAGGATGCCCAGTCGGCCAGCGCCACCTCGCTGGACACCATCACCGTCACCGCCGACCACCGCGAGCGCAACCTTCAGGAAGTGCCGGTCTCGGTCGGCGTGGTGCAGGGCGAGAAGATCCGCGACTACACCGCCGGCGGCGACGACACCCTGCTGGCGCTGTCGGGCAAGGTGCCCAGCTTCTACGCTGAAACCACCACCGGCCGCATCTTCCCGCGTTTCTACATCCGTGGCCTGGGCAACATCGACTTCTACCTGGGTGCCTCGCAGCCGGTCTCGATCATCCAGGACGACGTGGTGCTCGAGCACGTGGTGCTGAAGTCCAATCCGGTCTATGACGTGGACCAGATCGAAGTGCTGCGCGGCCCGCAGGGCACGCTGTTCGGCCGCAACACCACCGCCGGCATCGTCAAGTTCGACACCATCAAGCCGAGCCAGGACTACAGCGGCCGCGTGCAGGCCAGCTATGGTTCCTACGGCAGCGTGGCGATCGACGGTGGCTTCGGCGGCCCGATCAACGACATCGCTTCGTTCCGCGTGTCGGCGCTGTACCAGCACCGCGACGATTACGTCGACAACACCTACCGCGGCCCGAGCGCCGACGGCACGGTCTCGCCGAAGAAGAACGCCATGGGCGGCTTCGACGACCGCAACGTGCGCGCGCAGCTGCTGCTGCAGCCGACCGAGAACTTCTCGCTGCTGGCTTCGGCCCATGCGCGCGATTACGACGGTACCTCGACCCTGTTCCTGCGCGGTGCGCTGACCAAGGGCTCCAACAAGACCGACGTGCCGCGCGACAAGGTCGCCTACGACGAAGCCGACAACAACCCGCAGGCCTACAAGACCTACGGCGGCTCGGTGAAGGCGATCTACGATTTCGGCAACGTCTCGCTGACCTCGATCACCGCCTACGAAACCACCTCCGGCTACAGCCGCGGCGACACTGACGGCGGCGCGGCCGTGAACTACCCGGTCAACGGCGTGCCGAACGGCTACGGGCAGTCGATGGGCCAGATCCGTGATCTGGACCAGTGGACCCAGGAATTCCGCCTGGCCAACGCCGATGACAACCGCCTGAAGTGGCAGGTCGGCGCGTTCTACTTCGACGGCCGCGACACCACCGATTTCTACCAGCGCGCCTGGTTCCTGCAGGGCAATGCCCGCAACCCGAACAACTGGGTGCGCCTGCGCAACGTCAACACCTCCTGGGCCGGGTTCGGCCAGGTCAGCTATGACGTCACCGACAAGTTCACCCTGACCGCCGGCCTGCGTCAGACCAAGGACGAGAAGAAGACCCGTCTGCTCAAGACCGCCGATACCGCCGCCGGTGCCGTGACCTACAAGGGCCGCACCTACGTGGAGATGTCCGACACCACGCCGAGCTGGGACCTGAGCGCGATGTATGCGTTCAACCCGCAGCTGAGCGTGTATGCGCGCGTGGCCCGCGGCTTCCGTGGCCCGACCATCCAGGGCCGTTCAGCCGTGTTCAATGCCGATTTCACCACGGCCAACTCGGAAACCATCCTGTCCTGGGAAGCCGGCATCAAGAGCAGCCTGTGGGACAACCGCCTGCGCGTGAACGCGGCTGCGTTCACCTACGTGGTCAACGACATCCAGCTCAACGGCAACGATTCGGACGGCAACGGCGTGCTGTTCAACGCCGACAAGGCCAAGGCCTACGGTCTGGAAGCGGACATGGAGCTGCGCCCGATCCCGAACCTGGCCCTGAGCGCCGGTGTCAGCCTGCTGCACAGCAAGATCCAGGACGACCGCGTGTACGCACAGGTCTGCGCCCTGAACGGCGCCGTGGTCTGCACCGTCAATGACCCGACCATCAAGGTCGGTGCCAACACGTTCGCGCAGATCAACGGCAACCCGCTGCCGAACGCGCCGAAGTACAACATCAACCTGGCCGCGCGTTACGACATGCCGGTCAACGACAGTGATGTGTTCTTCGTCTCCACCGACTGGAACAAGCAGGGCTACACCAGCTTTGTGCTGTACGACTCGGCCGAGTTCAACTCCAAGGGCAGCTTCGAAGGCGGCCTGAAGCTGGGTTACTCCGCCAACTACGGTGCGTGGGAAGTGGCGCTGTTCGCACGCAACATCACCAATGAGAAGAACCTCAAGGGTGTGATCGAGAACTACATGGCCGCGGTCTACAACGAACCGCGCACCGTGGG
>Ga0213829_1002715_pt1 | contig 11311 bp, 9 predicted proteins | sample MC6MC0896MG_FD_180665 | JGI IMG/M metagenome (GOLD analysis project Ga0213829, IMG submission 180665) | Enriched soil aggregate microbial communities from Iowa State University, Ames, United States - MC6-MC0896-MG | ecosystem: Environmental > Terrestrial > Soil > Unclassified | place: USA: Iowa...
GGCGGAGCGGTTGAAGTTGAAGGCCGAGCTGGAGGTGCTGGAGGAGAAGATGGCCGGGTATTTGAAGGAGTTGGGGTATGAGTGAACCCAAAAGCCCTTCGGAGTTAGTGCTCTACGCCACCGAAGACGGGTCGGCACAATTCTTCCTGCGAGCCGAGGACGGGTCGGTCTGGATGAGCCAGATCGAGCTATCCGAGCTGTTCCAGACTTCCGTGCAGAACATCAATATTCATATCAAGAACGTCTTGAAAGAGGGGGAGTTGGACGAAGATCGAACTATTAAGGATGACTTAATAGTTCGAGTCGAAGGGGCGCGCAAGGTGCGGCGAACCGTCAAACTCTACAACCTGGACATGATCCTGGCGGTAGGCTACCGGGTGAAGTCGCCGCGCGGTACGCAGTTCCGTCAATGGGCCACGACCCATCTGAAGGAGTTCCTGATCAAGGGTTTCGTCATGGACGACGAACGGCTGAAGGACTCTACTCGATGGGACTACTTCGACGAACAGCTCGAACGCATCCGGGATATCCGGACGTCGGAAAAGCGCTTCTATCAAAAGATCCGCGACCTGTTTGCTCTGTCGGTCGACTACGCCGACGACCCCGCAGCCACCGGCCTGTTCTTTGCCGAGGTGCAGAACAAGATGTTCTACGCGGTGACGCGCCATACGGCTGCCGAATTGGTGGTGCAGCGTGCCGATCCTTCGCAGCCCAATATGGCGTTGTTGTCTTGGAAGGCGGGACGCGTGCGCAAGGCGGATGTGATCGTGGCCAAGAACTATCTGAATGCGGAAGAGCTGGACGACTTCAACCGCATCGCGAGCATGTTCATGGACTTTGCAGAGCTGCGTGCAAAAAAGCGGCAAAACCTGCGCATGGCGGACTGGCGTGCATATGTGGACAGCTTCATTGATTTCAACGAGAGCCCGCTGTTGAAGGGCGCGGGCAAGATGAGCCATAAGGCGATGACGACGATTGTGTATGAGCGGTATGAACAATTCGATGCCGTGCGGCGGAAGGAAGAGGCGCTGGCGGCGGATCGGGAAGATTTGAGGGAGTTGGAGCGGGTGGAGAAGTGGGTAATCAGTTCAAGACCAGGTAAAGGTGGAAAAGATGTTGCCTGAGAACTGGAAATGCGTAGAGCTGGGGCAGGTTGCAGATCTCATTACCGGGTTTGCCTTTCCCAGTAAGGCTTTTGTCGCACCTTCAAACAGCACTGTCCGCTTGCTCCGTGGGGACAACGTGATGCAGGGATACTTACGGTGGGATGATGCAAAGCACTATTCGGATGCGAGTAAAACACTGGCGCGATACGAACTGAGACAAGGTGATGTGGTGATTGCTCTTGATCGTCCAATCACCAACGCAGGTTTGAAGTGTAGCGTCGTAGCGCCTCAGGATCTGCCGTGTCTACTAGTTCAGCGAGTTGCTCGGCTGCGAGGGCTAGAGAGCCTACATCAATCCTATCTTGCGCAAGTAACCCAACTGGATTCTTTTAAAACACATCTGCTTGGAAATAAAACGGAAACGGCGGTACCGCACGTTAGCCCTAATGTTCTAAGAAGCTTTAAATTTGCCGTTCCCAGCGAGGTCTCAGAGCAGGAGAAAGTTGCAGAAATCTTGGGCGTGTGGGACGCCGCCATTTTCGCTTCCGAGAAGCTCTTGGCCTCAAGCCGGACAAACGAGAGGCTACTGACGCAGCAACTTGTTCTCGGAAAAATTCGACTGAATGGGTTCAACGTTGAGAATGATGTTGTTTCCACCCGATTTGGAAAATTTCCAGCTGATTGGGAGAGATTTCGGATTGAAAGGGTAGCGACGGAGATTAGTGTGAAAAATGCCCACTGCGAAAGTCTCCCTGTGTTGTCGTGCACGAAGCATGCGGGGTTGGTGGCATCACTGGAGTACTTTAAAAAAAGAGTGTTCAGCCATGACACCTCAACCTACAAGATCGTCGAAAAAGGTTGTTTTGCATATGCGACAAACCATATCGATGAGGGATCAATTGGATATCAAGATGTTCTGGAGCGAGGTCTGATCAGCCCCATGTACACGGTGTTCAAGGCCAACAATGTCATTGACGATCGATACCTGTACAAACTGTTGAAAACGGAGCACTACCGCCAGATCTTCGCCGCTACCATCAATGCCTCAGTAGATCGCCGGGGTAGCTTGAGATGGTCAGATTTCAAGAGAATTGAAATTCCTGTTCCCCCACTAGCAGAACAAGCGAAGATCGTAGGAGTGGTAAGCGCTCTCGAAAAGGAAACCGAGATTCTTGAGCTACAAACGATAAAGCTGAAAAAAGAAAAGGCGAGCCTCATGCAAGACCTCCTAACCGGAAAACGCCGCGTCCGATTGCCCGCACACATATCCACCCCGACCGCCGCATGACCTCCACGCCCGAGACCCGCGAGCAATACAGCGCCCACCTCCCTGCCCTGCACTTGCTTTGTAATCTGGGCTGGACATTCCTGCCCACTGCCGACGCCCTGCAGCTACGCGGCAGCACCCGTGACGTCATCCTCAAGCCGCGTCTGATCGAAGTACTTCAAACGCGCCGCTACGAGTACAAAGGCGAACTGCACCCGCTGTCCCCCAGCGGCATTGACCAGATCATTCGCCAGGTTCAAGCGCTGAACCTGACCGAAGGCCTGCTCGCAGCCAATGAACGTTTGTACCAGCTGCTGACCTTGGGCGTGACCGTCACCGAGTTCATGCCGGATGGCAAGCGGCATCAGCCAACGATCGCGCTGATTGACTGGCAGGATCCCAAGGGCAACCGCTGGGACGTGACCGAAGAGCTTGAAGTGCTGTCCGCACACGCGACTCATCACCGCACGCCTGACATCGTGGGTTATGTGAACGGCTTGCCGCTGGTGGTGATCGAGGCCAAGCGGGCGGTGGGCGGGAAGTCGGGCCAATCCATGGTGGATGAAGGCGTCAGCCAACATCTACGCAATCAGCGCAACGACGAAATCCCTCAGCTGTATGCCTACGCACAATTGATGCTGGCGATCAGCGACACCGATGGCCGCTACGGCACCACGGCTACGGCATTGAAATTCTGGGCGCGCTGGCGTGAAGAGGAATTCACCGACGTGCAATTGGCGGCATGGAAGAACCAGCCGCTAGATTCCGCAACCGCCGCCGCCGTGCTGCAAGGCAAGCCCGCCAAGCTTCGTGATTACTTCCAGCGCTTGTGGTCGCAACCCCTGCTGCCAACCGAGCAAGACCGCCTACTGACCGCCTTGCTCACGCCGGAACGGTTGTTGGAATTCCTACGCCTGTTTGTGCTGTACGACCGAAAGGTCGGCAAGGTGGTGGCGCGTTACCAGCAGTTTTTTGGTATTCGGGAATTGTTGAATCGGGTCAATCTGCGCAAGCCGGATGGCTCTCGCGAAGGCGGCGTGCTGTGGCACACAACGGGTTCGGGCAAGAGTTTCACCATGGTGTTTTTTACCAAAGCCCTGGTGCTGCATGAAAACACCCAAGCTTGTCGCGTGCTGGTTGTGACCGACCGGCTGGATCTGGAAGATCAGCTGTCGCGCAACTTCATGAGCAGTGGTGCTTTCGGTTCTGCGGTGGCGACAAAAAAAGAAGGCGAGAAGGCCAAGGTGGGGTCGGGTCGAGAATTGGCGCGTCGCATTGGGCAAGGCAATGAACGCATCATCTTCACCTTGATCCACAAGTTCGCAACGGCTTCCAAGCTGCCTGAGTGCCACAACGATTCGTCCGACCTGATTGTGCTGGTCGACGAAGGGCACCGTAGCCATGGCGGCGAAACACACGAGCGTATGCGAAAGGCTTTGCCGCGCGCGGCCTACCTGGCGTTTACCGGTACGCCGCTGCTGAAGAATGAAAAAACGGCCAACAAGTTCGGGCCTATCGTGCATGCCTACACCATGCAGCGCGCCGTGGAAGATGGCACGGTGGCGCCTCTGCTGTATGAAGAACGTGTGCCTGAATTAACGATCAACGAAGCGGCGGTGAATCGGTGGTTCGACAAGATCACGGCGGGGTTGAGCCACGCACAAAGCACCGACTTAAAGCGCAAGTTTGCCAACAAGCGGGCAATCTACGGCGCGGCAAATCGCATTGAATTGATTGCATGGGATATTGCCCAGCACTTCAAAGAGAACGTGAAGAAGCTGGGTCTGGGACTCAAGGGTCAAGTCGCGACGTCCAGCAAGCTGGAGGCCATTCGGTACAAGCAGTACCTGGACGATACCGGACTGGTGACGAGCGCCATCATCATGTCGCCGCCGGACAGCCGCGAAGGCAATACCGACGTGGATGAAAGCCGAGTTCCCGAGGTGCAGAAGTGGTGGAACACGCACGTCGGCAAGCAGCAAGATCGATACGAAGAGCAGGTTTTACGCGATTTTGGCAGTGATGGTGGGCCGGACCTGCTGATTGTTGTAGACCAATTGTTGACGGGCTTTGACGAGCCGCGCAACGCCGTCCTGTACATCGATAAACCGCTAAAAGAACATAGCCTGATTCAGGCGGTGGCGCGGGTGAATCGCCTTCATGAAGCCAAGCGCTATGGCGTGCTGGTGGACTACCGCGGCATTCTGAAGGAACTCGATACTGCCGTACGCGCGTATCAGGATCTGGAAGCGCGCACACAAGGGGGGTTTGAGCTTGCGGATATCGAAGGCCTCTATCAGCAATTCAGCACGGAGTACCGGCAGTTGCCTGCCCTGCACGATGCGTTGTTGAAGATTTTTGCCGAAGTGAAAAATCGCGGTGACCGCGAGCAGTACCGCCAGGTGCTGATGCCACGCTTCCTTGACGATGCCGATGGCCTGGCTTATGACACCCGACTGAAGGTGCGGGATGATTTTTACGAGGCGCTGACGAAATTTGGGCTGTGTCTGCAAACCGCACTGTCCTCGCGCAGCTTCTACGAAGACCATGGCTTTTCTGAGCAATTGGTGCAGACCTATAAGAAGGATCTGCACTTTTTCACCGAGCTGCGAACCATCGCCAAGCAGGACGCACAGGAGACAGTCGATTACAGCGTGTACGAGAAGCAGATTCGCAGCTTGGTCGACAAGCAGGTGATTGGCAATGAAATCCGCGAACCGGTCGGCGTGTACCTCGTGCATAAGCTGGGCCTAGACGATGAGCCCGAGTCGTGGAGCGAGGAAAAGACGCGCAACGAAACGGACATGATCCGAACGCGGCTGAAGAAGACCATTGAGCAGGATCTGGCAGAAGACCCGTATGCGCAAAAGGTGTTTGCAGACTTGTTGAGACAGGCAATTGCTGAGGCCGAGGCGATGTTTGATCATCCCTTGAAGCAGTACGCGCTGTTCAAAAAATTTGAAGAGCAGGTCGACGCGCGGGAGGTTGATGGCATGCCCGACGTTTTCGGCGGCAACGATCATGCGCGGGCTTATTTCGGCATATGCCGCCTCGTTCTAGGTGAAGCCGATTTTGCGGCGATTGATGAGGATCGGTGGGTTCAGCAGGCATACATGACTGACGAGGTGGTGATGCGAGCCGTCGCTGAACACTCGTTGAATCCGCAGAACATTGAGGCGGCGATACGGAAGAACCTATTGCCCCAATACTTCAAGTTGCTGGGAATGGATAAGACCATGGCTGTGATCGAAGAGATCATTCAGGTCACCCGCGTGGGGTTGAGTCGTGGTTCGCTCTGAATGCCAACGTTCGATTCAGTATGGCGATGCTCGCATCGCCTTGACGGTTAGTTTTGCACCCATCGCAGTGAACCGGGTAGCCATCAGTGTGCTGCCCGATGGGCAAGTTGAAGTGTTGGCCCCTGAAGGCACATCCCTTGAAGAAGTGATGCAGGCGGTGCGTAAGCGGTTGCGCTGGATCTGGCAGCGGCTGGAGGCTGGCCACGAACGTCGCGTCCATGTGCTGCCTCGCGAGTATGTCAGCGGAGAAAGCCATCTGTATCTGGGCCGTAGGCATCTGTTGAAGGTGCACGCGGCATATGGGGCGCGGGGTGGCGTGAAGATGCTACGGGGCCGTTTGGATGTGGTCGTGCCAGAAGGTAAACCAGAGGCTGTCAAGGCGCTTCTGGACGCGTGGTACCGACAACGCGCGAGCGAGGTGTTCTCTAGGCGGCTACAGCATTGTGTCGATCAGGCTCGATGGTTAAAAAAGCCGCCCGCTTTGCGGCTGTTGAAGATGAAGACGCAGTGGGGAAGTTGTTCTCCCAAGGGCGAACTGATTTTGAATCCCTTGCTGGTCAAGGCGCCCAGCACCTGCATCGATTATGTTTTGAGCCATGAACTTTGCCACCTGCGTGAGCATAATCACAGCGAGCGCTTCTACCGGTTGTTGTCCGGCATGGTGCCGGATTGGCAGGCTAGAAAGCGCGAACTTGATGACATGGCTGAGGCTATTCTCAACGTGTAGCGCATTGGCTAGCCCGCCCGGGCTCAGGCCTCCCCGCCACACACCTGCTTGATCGTCTGCCTTAACCAGCGGTGCGCCGGGTCGCTGTCCAGCCGGGGCGGCCACGCCTGCACGACTCTGACGGACGCCATCGGGATTGGCACGGCGAAGCCGCGTACGGCGAGTCCCAAGCGCTCGATGCCCGGCATCAGATGCTGCGGCATGGACGGGAGGATCATGTCGGAATCGGCTAGCGCGAAGATGGCGGCGTGGAAGGTGGGCGTGATCAGCGCGACGCGCCGGGACAGGCCCAAGTCGCTCAGCGCCAGGTCCAGAGGGCCGTGCGCGCGGCCGCGCCGCGAGACGCTGATTTGCTCGTAGGCGACGAAACGTTCGGGCGTGATGTCGTCTTGAAAGATGGCGTGGCCGGCGCGTGCCAGGCCGCAGAAGGACGTTGTGAACAACGTCTGCACCTTGATGTCGGCGCCGAATTTCTGCGACGAGCCGATGTACAGGTCGGCGTCGCCCGCGAGCGCGTCGCTGTCATCTTTCGCTTCCGACAGAAAGCGCAACACGGCGTGAGGCGCGTCGCGGCGCAGCTGTTCGCGCAGGCGGCCGCCGTAGGCGCTGACGAACACGTCGTTGGACCGTAGCGTGAACACCCGCGTCAAGGAACCCAGGTCCACATCCTGCCTAAATGCAGAGATCACTGTCTGCGCCTGTTCCACCACGCTGCGCACCTGATCTCGCAGCGCCAGGGCGCGCGGCGTGGGCGCCAGCCCGCGGCCCGAACGCACCAGTACGGGATCGCCCACGGCCTCGCGGATGCGGGCCAGGGCGCGGCTCATGGCGGGCGTGCTCAGGTTGAGGCGGCGCGCCGCGCCGCCGACGCTGCCTTCCTGGATCAGGACATCCAGTGTCAGCAGCATGTTGAGGTCTGGCGTAGTCATGCCGCCAAGCATAGCGCGGCTCTCCGGCAGAATCGGGCTGCGGGAGTTGCACGCCATGCAATCGTGAGTTGCGCTGAACGGCATTCCCCACCGGGTCCGACGCCGCCAACAATGCCCCCTTGGCAGCGCTTGGGCGCCAGCCGGACAACAAAGGAGACACACATGGCATTAGACGTTCTGGAACTGCATCATCACGCGGTGCGCATGCCGCTTGCGAAGGTGGCGGCGATGGGTGCGTTCTATGGAGACGTGCTGGGCTTGGACACCGACAAGGGCCGCTGGGAAATCCCGGGCATTGCCGGGTACTTCCTGGACATGGGCAATGACTGTCAGATCCATCTGCTGGGCAGCGACGGCCCCTCGCCCTATTCCCAAGGGCCGGGCCGCGACCCTGTGGAAAACCATGTGGCGCTGGCGGTGCGGGACATTGCTGCGGCCGAAGCCGAACTCCAGCGTCAAGCGGTGGACTACTGGAAGTTGGACAATGTGGCGGCGCCCGAACTGATGCAGCTGTTCCTGCGCGATCCGGTGGGCAACTTGATCGAGCTGCATCAGATTGGCCGGTGCCGCTGCAAGCGCAGTGACCGCCTGTTTGCCGATGCGAAGGCCGCCGAGGGCGCGGCGCCGGCCCAAACCGCCCCGCAAGATTGATGGCCCTGGGGATCAGTCATGTTCATTGATCTGAATGCGCTGGCGGGCGCTGCCCGCTACAAGCTGCTGACCGCAGCGATCGTGCCGCGTCCCATCGCGTGGATCGTGTCGCGCGACGCGCGGGGGGCGACGAACGTGGCGCCCTTCTCGTTCTTCAACCTGATGTCGGGTGACCCGCCGCTGATCTGCGTGGGTATCGGGATGCGTGACGGCGCACCCAAGGACACCGCCCGCAATATCGCCGAGCGTGGCGAGTTCACCGTCAATCTGGTGTCGACCCGGCTAGCGGCCAGAATGAATGTGACGGCGGTGGATTTCCCGGCAGGCGTCGACGAATCGGCCGAGGCCGGTCTGGTGTTGTCCCCTTCCGAGCGTATCGGCGTGCCACGGGTAATGCAGTCGCCTGTTGCGTTCGAGTGCCGGGTGCATGAACTGCTGCGCATCGACGGCCGCAGCCTGGTGGTGGCCGACGTGGTGGCCATGCATGTGCAGGATGAGCTGGTGGCCGACCACGACCATCTGTACCTGGATGGCCCGAAGATGGACCTGCTGGCCCGTCTGCATAACCCCGGCTGGTACAGTCGCCCGCAGCCCGCCTTTCAGATGCCGCAGCTGAACCTGGCGCAATGGGAAGCCCTGAAGCAGTCTGGCGAAGCGGCGGGCTATCTTGAGCAGTCGTTCATCTAGCGGGTGGGCGCGGCGGTGGCCATCGCGCGTGCCTCTTTTCCTGCCGGGCGCCCAAACCCTACCGCGGCGCCCGCGCCTTCAGATCCGCCATCTCTTCATTCATCAGCTGATGCGCGTAGCGTGAGAACACGCTGACCAGGCGGGTGCGCGTGTGATACGGCGGGTACAGCAGCGCCACCGTCACCGGCACCGACGGGCTGAAGGGGCGGACCTCGACGCCGTTGGCCTCGTACTCTTCGCGCGCCGCCAGCGGGTTGATCAGCGCCACGCCCAGTCCCGCGCCCACCAGTGCGCACACGGATGAGCCCAGCCCGGCTTCGGCCACCGTCTGACGTTCCACCTTTGCCGCCTTGAAGACGGCGTCGATTTTTTCGCGCAGCGGCGTGGCGCTGGGAAAGGCGATGAACGGTTCGCCGGCGAAGTCAGCGGGCTTCAGCTTTTTCAGCTTGGTCAGGCGGTGCCCTTTGGGCAGCACCGCCACGCAGCTCATCGTCAATACCGGCTCGACCTGAATGCCGGGACTGTCGCCCGACAGCATGGCCAGCCCCGTGTCGCAGAACCCCGAGCTGATCCAGTTGTGCACCGCGCTGGCGTTGCCCGAGTGGATGGAGACCATCACGTCCGGGTACTCGGTCTTGAAGGCCGCGACGATGCGCGCCAGGATGCCGCCCGCCAACCGGGGCATGGCGGCCACGCTCAGGCGGCTGGCGCTGAACGAGCGGATGCTGGCTGCGGCGGACTCCAGGCCGGCCAGGCCGATGAAGGTCTTTTCAACCTCTTGGAAGAAGCGCGAGCCGTCTTGCGTGGGGCTCAGGCGGCTGCCATTGCGGTCGAACAAGGGAAACTGGGTGATGGCTTCCAATTGCGCAATTAAGCGGCTAACGTGCGGCTGCGAGGTATGCACGCGCCGCGCGGCGGCCGTCATCGAGCCGGTCATCATGACGGCTCGGAAGGCCTCGATGTGTCTTAAGCCCATCCGTGGAATGGCCATATCAAATCCGTATAGAGGAATACCTGATTGGAACTGGATAAAACCATACTGCTAGTTGATACTTTTTGCCAGCCGCGGGGCTCATCGCGGGACGCGGCGGTTGCCAAAAAAACTGGCGCCGCTGATCGACATTACAAACACGCGCCGCACGCACGGCGCCAAGGGATTCAGATGAAAGCATTTGCCGCGATCTCGGTTGCTGCCGCCTTGCTGGGCAGCGCCGCCACCGCCCACGCCGAAGGCCCCAGCCGCCTGGACAAGATCCGCGAAACGGGCGTGATCACCATCGGTCACCCTGAAACCTCGGTTCCCTTCGCCTACCTTGATGGCAATCAGAAGCCGGTCGGGTACACGGTTGAGATCTGCCAGGAAGTCGCACAGTACGTGAAGGCCGCGCTGAAGCTGCCCAAGCTGGAAGTGCGCTACAACCCGACGACCTCCGCCACGCGCATCCCGCTGCTGGCCAACGGCACGATCGACCTGGAATGCGGCAACACCACCAACAACCTGGACCGCCACAAGCTGGTGTCGTTCGCGCCCACGACCTTCGTGGCGCAAGTAGTGCTGGTGGCGCGCAAGGACGGTGGCGTTGATCCCAACAACCTGGAGTCGTTTCGCGGCAAGACCATTGCCGCCCAAGCCGGTGGCCAGACGTTCCGCCTGATCTCGGGCCTGAACGCCAAGGGCAACCTGGGCATCACGATGGCGCCGACGAAGGATACCGCCGAGACCATCCTGATGGTGGAATCGGGCCGCGCCGCCGGTTCGGCCAACGATGACGGCATCGCCTACGGCGCCGTGGCCTCGTCGAAGAACCCGGACGCATTCGTGATCGGCAAGAAGGGCCTGGAAATGGCGCCCTACGGCATCATGGAACCCAAGGACGACCCCGCCTTCAAGAAGGTGGTGGACGACGCCGTGGTGGACCTGATCAAGACCGGCAAGGTCGCGGCCATCTACGACAAGTACTTCAATTCGCCGATTCCCCCGAAGCAGATCAACCTGAAGTATCCGATGAGCGACGCGCTCAAGCGCGCGCTGGCGAACCCGACCGATTCGGGTGACCCCAAGGTTTACGAGTAATCAGGTAGTCCGCGGGACGCCCAGTGCGTCCCGCGGCGGTTTTGGGGCAAGGCGCCATGGCCGGCGCCGCCATCTAAGGCACAGGCATGAATTACAACTGGAGTTGGGGCGTCTTCCTGGAGATGTCGCCAGACGGCGTGCACACCTTCCTGGAGACGCTGCTGATTGGCGTGGGCTGGACCCTGGCGCTGGCTCTGACGGCGTGGGTCTTCTCGTTGCTGCTGGGGTCGTGGCTGGGCGTGATGCGCACGGCGCAGTCTCGGCTGATGAACGTCATCGGCGCGACCTACGTCGAGATCTTCCGCAACATCCCGCTGCTGGTGCAGATGTTCCTGTGGTACTTCGTGCTGCCCGAGCTGCTGCCGCACGCCTGGGGCCTGGCGATGAAGCAGATGCCGCAGCCGTGGGGGCAATTCGTGCCGGCCGTGCTGTGCCTGGGGTTTTATGGATCGGCCCGCGTGGCCGAACAATTGCGCGCCGGCATCCAGTCCTTGCCGCGCGGCCAGTTCCAGGCGGGCACCGCGTTGGGGCTGACCGAGGTGCAGGTGTACCGCTACATCATCCTGCCCGA
>Ga0213829_1002721_pt1 | contig 11297 bp, 10 predicted proteins | sample MC6MC0896MG_FD_180665 | JGI IMG/M metagenome (GOLD analysis project Ga0213829, IMG submission 180665) | Enriched soil aggregate microbial communities from Iowa State University, Ames, United States - MC6-MC0896-MG | ecosystem: Environmental > Terrestrial > Soil > Unclassified | place: USA: Iowa...
ATCGATGGCAGGCAAGAGCTACGAAGCGCCGAAAAGTAACTTGCCCTCCGTTTTCCGCGACATGAAGTATGCGGACTATCAGCAGATCCAGTTCAATCACGACAAAGCGTACTGGAGCAATATAAAGACCCCGTTCAAGCTTGAGTTTTATCATCAGGGTATGTACTTCGACACGCCTGTTGCCATCAATGAAGTGACGGCGACAGCGGTACGTAAGATTAAGTACAGCCCGGATTACTTCAATTTTGGCAATGTACAACACGACAAAGATACGGTGAAAGACCTGGGCTTCGCAGGTTTTAAGGTGCTTTACCCGATCAACAGCAAAGATAAAAACGACGAAATCGTCAGCATGCTGGGTGCCAGCTATTTCCGCGTCATTGGCGCGGGGCAGGTATACGGGCTTTCTGCGCGCGGTCTGGCTATTGATACCGCGCTGCCATCAGGTGAAGAGTTCCCGCGTTTCCGTGAGTTCTGGATTGAACGTCCAAAACCAACGGATAAACGTCTGACCATTTATGCGCTGCTGGATTCCCCGCGCGCAACCGGTGCCTATCGCTTTGTGATTATGCCGGGTCGTGACACGGTAGTTGACGTGCAGTCCAAGGTTTACCTGCGTGATAAAGTGGGCAAACTGGGCGTTGCACCACTGACCAGCATGTTCCTGTTTGGGCCGAACCAGCCGTCTCCGGCAACCAACTTCCGCCCGGAACTGCATGACTCCAACGGTCTGTCTATTCATGCCGGTAACGGTGAGTGGATCTGGCGTCCGCTGAATAACCCGAAACATCTGGCGGTTAGCAGCTTCGCAATGGAAAACCCGCAAGGTTTCGGCCTGCTGCAGCGTGGTCGTCAGTTCTCTCGCTTTGAAGATTTGGACGATCGCTATGACCAGCGTCCAAGCGCCTGGGTCACGCCAAACGGTGACTGGGGTAAAGGTAAGGTCGAGCTGGTAGAAATTCCAACCAACGACGAAACCAACGATAACATCGTCGCTTACTGGACGCCGGATCAGCTGCCGGAAGCCGGTAAAGAGATGAACTTCAAGTACACCATTACCTTCAGCCGCGACGAAGATAAGCTGCATGCGCCGGATAACGCGTATGTGATGCAGACTCGCCGCTCAACGGGTGATGTGAAGCAGTCTAATCTTATCCGTCAGCCTGACGGTACCGTGGCGTTCGTCGTGGACTTCACGGGCCAGGATATGAAGAAACTGTCACCGGACACCGCCGTTGCCGCTCAGGCCAGCATCGGTGATAACGGTGAAATCATTGAGAATACCGTGCGTTACAACCCGGTAACCAAAGGCTGGCGTCTGACCCTGCGCGTGAAAGTGAAAGATCCGAAACAGACCACTGAAATGCGTGCTGCGCTGGTCAGTAACGATCAGCCGCTGAGTGAAACCTGGAGCTATCAGCTACCTGCCAATGAATAATACATCTGAATATATTGATGCCATGCCGCTGACGGATATCGAAAAAGCGGCACTGCCTAAGAGCGACATCCGCGCGGTTCACACCGCGCTGGATGGTGAACATCATACGTTTTCCCGTGATGATGATACGCCGCTCGGGTCAGTCAAGGCGCGTCTGGAGCAGGCCTGGCCGGACTCGCTGGCGGAAGGGCAGTTGATTAAAGACGATGAAGGACGCGATCAGCTTCAGGCGATGCCGAAGGCCACGCGTTCCTCAATGTTCCCCGATCCATGGCGCACCAACCCGGTGGGTCGCTTCTGGGATCGCCTGCGCGGGCGTGATGTGACGCCGCGCTATCTGTCGCGCCTGACGAAAGAAGAGCAGGCGTCCGAACAGAAATGGCGTACCGTCGGGACAATCCGTCGCTATATCCTGCTGCTTCTGACGCTGGCGCAGACGGTCGTCGCGACCTGGTACATGAAAACCATCCTGCCTTACCAGGGCTGGGCGTTTATCAACCCGACGGACATGATGGGCCAGGATCTCTGGGTCTCCTTCATGCAGCTGCTGCCGTATATTCTGCAGAGCGGCATTCTCCTGCTGTTCGCGGTTCTCTTCTGCTGGGTCTCGGCCGGTTTCTGGACCGCGCTGATGGGCTTCCTGCAGCTGCTCATGGGGCGTGACAAATACAGCATTTCAGCGTCAACGGTCGGGGATGAACCCCTCAATCCCGAGCACCGTACCGCGCTGATTATGCCTATCTGTAACGAAGACGTTGACCGCGTATTCGCGGGCCTGCGTGCGACCTGGGAGTCCGTGAAGGCGACCGGCAACGCGGAGCATTTTGACGTTTACATCCTGAGCGACAGCTACAACCCGGATATCTGCGTTGCAGAACAAAAAGCGTGGATGGAGCTGATTGCAGAAGTGCAGGGCGAAGGCCAGATCTTCTACCGCCGCCGCCGCCGTCGTGTGAAGCGTAAAAGCGGTAACATCGATGACTTCTGCCGTCGCTGGGGTAACCAGTACAGCTACATGGTGGTGCTGGATGCTGACTCCGTCATGAGCGGAGACTGCCTGAGCGGTCTGGTGCGTCTGATGGAAGCCAACCCTAACGCGGGTATCATTCAGTCCTCGCCAAAAGCGTCCGGCATGGACACCCTTTACGCGCGCTGCCAGCAGTTCGCCACCCGTGTTTACGGGCCGCTGTTTACGGCGGGCCTGCACTTCTGGCAGCTGGGTGAGTCGCACTACTGGGGTCACAACGCCATTATCCGCGTGAAGCCGTTCATTGAGCACTGTGCGCTGGCGCCGCTGCCGGGTGAGGGTTCGTTTGCCGGCTCTATTCTGTCGCACGACTTCGTAGAAGCGGCGCTGATGCGTCGTGCTGGCTGGGGCGTCTGGATTGCCTACGACCTGCCGGGATCGTACGAAGAGCTGCCGCCGAACCTGCTGGACGAGCTCAAGCGTGACCGCCGCTGGTGTCATGGTAACCTGATGAACTTCCGCCTGTTCCTTGTAAAAGGAATGCACCCGGTTCACCGTGCGGTGTTCCTGACGGGCGTGATGTCTTATCTCTCCGCACCGCTGTGGTTTATGTTCCTCGCGCTCTCCACTGCGCTGCAGGTCGTCCATGCCCTGACGGAGCCGCAATACTTCCTGCAACCGCGCCAGCTGTTCCCGGTGTGGCCGCAGTGGCGTCCGGAGCTGGCGATTGCGCTGTTTGCCTCCACCATGGTGCTGCTATTCCTGCCTAAGCTGCTCAGTATCATCCTGATCTGGTGCAAAGGCTCGAAAGAGTACGGCGGTTTCTTCCGCGTGACCCTTTCTCTGCTGCTGGAAGTGCTGTTCTCCGTGCTGCTGGCGCCGGTACGTATGCTGTTCCACACCGTGTTTGTGGTCAGCGCATTCCTGGGCTGGGAAGTGGTCTGGAACTCGCCGCAGCGTGATGACGACTCCACGCCGTGGAGTGAAGCCTTTATGCGCCACGGTTCTCAGCTGCTGCTGGGTCTGGTGTGGGCGGCCGGGATGGCCTGGCTGGATCTGCGCTTCCTGTTCTGGCTGGCGCCGATTGTCTTCTCGCTGATCCTGTCGCCGTTTGTGTCCGTGATTTCCAGCCGTTCAACGGTGGGGCTGCGAACCAAACGCTGGAAACTGTTCCTGATCCCGGAAGAGTATTCCCCGCCGCAGGTGCTGGTGGATACCGATCGTTACCTGGAACAGAACCGCAGTCGCTCGCTGGATGACGGCTTCATGCACGCCGTGTTTAACCCGTCATTCAACGCCCTGGCAACGGCAATGGCGACCGCGCGTCACCGTGCCAGCCAGGTGCTGGAGATTGCTCGCGATCGTCACGTTGAGCAGGCGCTTAACGAGACCCCGGAAAAACTCAACCGCGACCGTCGACTGGTGCTGTTGAGCGACCCGGTGACAATGGCGCGTCTTCACTACCGCGTGTGGTCCGCTCCGGAGAAATACTCTTCGTGGGTGAACTACTATAAGGACGTGAAGCTGAATCCGCTCGCACTGAAGGCGAAGTAAGTTGTTAAGCAGGGCGGGTAGGCGAAGCGCCACCCGCCAGATAAAATACCGGCTGTGAGGCCGGTATTTTTTTAGAGGCTAGAGATGAGAATAATCATCGTCGTCATGATGGCATGCCTGCTCAGCGGCTGCGGGAGTATCATCAGTCGCACCATTCCAGGGCAAGGCCACGGTAATCAGTATTACCCGGGCGTGAAATGGGATCTCCGTGATTCCGCATGGCGCTACCTGACCGTGCTCGATCTGCCGTTCTCGCTGATTTTCGACACGCTGTTGCTGCCGATCGATGCCAGCCACGGCCCTTACGAATAGCGTAAATTAACGCTCGTCCCACTCATCGGCAGCGGTTTGACCTTCTTCCGTATCCAGCGGTGGCTCGAGCTGAAACTCGCCCTCATCCCACTCGTGCAGGGTGTTCTCCTCCAGCCATTCCTGCCGAAGTTCGATTTCGTCATAGTCGCCATCAAAGACGGCCTGCGCACCTTCACCGCTTAATATCGGCAAACATTCCCCTTCTTCACCTTCATCGGCAAAGAATTCGGCCTGCCACATAATATCCCCATCCTGCAGAACGTATTTTTGGATATTAAGCTGTTGCACGTCAGCATCTTCTTCTTCAACGCCGGGGTTGTCGGCGAGGAACTCTTCACGAGCGGCATCAATAGCTTCTTCCAGCGTGGCGTACATGGTCATTGGTGTCTCCCTGTTTTCCAGAAGGTTTCAGGGAAAGAATAGCTGAATATAAGATTCTGCAAGTATGAATGCGAAAATAAGCCGTCAGGCGTTCGTCTTATTCCGTCACGGGCCGTAGCGCACGGGATAAACTGAACCACGAATAAATGGCATTGAACAACACGACGCCCGCCGTCACGATAAAGACGGCGCGAAAACCGAAGCTGGCGGAGATCCCGGCCCCGAGCAGCGGTCCGGTGACGTTACCGATATCCCGGAATGACTGGTTATAGCTGAAAATACGCCCGGCAATCTGGTTCGTGGAGTTGTAGACCAGCAGGGTCTGTACGGCGGGCAGCAAGGCGCCGTCGGCGGCACCCAGTAAAAAACGCAGGACGCCCAGCTGCCATGGCGTTTGCACCATCGACATCGGGATAAGCAGCAGGACGGAAATCACCAGCGCGCAGATCAGGATTTTTTCCGGACCCACCCGGTCCCCCAGTTTTCCTAGCCTCGGGGCGCTCAGCAGCGCCGCCACGCCGGGTACGGAGGCAATCAGCCCGCTGATGAACGCAATACTGCTGACGTTACCCGCCAGGTCGCGAACGTACAGCGTCAGAATAGGGGCAATGGACCCGGTAGCCACCTGGATAATCATTGTCGTCACGAACAGGCTCAGCACCAGTCTGGGATTTTTAAGCGAGGTCAGCACTTCCCTGGCGTGGAGCATCTCTTTTTTGGCGACAGGCGTGAAGTTTTCACGAATACAGAGCAGGGTGACAATAAAGCACAGGAACAACACGCTGGCGGTGATGAAAAAGACCGGACGCAGGCCGTAGTTATCCGCCAGTAATCCGCCGGCCAGTGGTCCCAGCAGAGCACCGCTCACGCCGCCGGTAGAAAGCGTCCCTAGCGCCCAGCCGCTCTTATGGCGGGGGATTTGCGTGGCTATCAGGGCGTTCGCGTTGGGAATAAATCCTCCCAGCAGGCCCAGCAGCGCGCGCAGGATCAGAAACTGCCAGACGTTCTGCGCCACGCCCATCAGCGCCATGATAATGGCCATCCCCAGCGCCGAACGCAGCAGCATGATTTTACGTCCCTTGCGGTCGGCAAGGCCGCCCCAGAAGGGCGAGGCTATCGCGGAAAAGAGAAACGTGATGCTGAATACCAGGCCAGACCACATATTGAGCGCGCTGTGGCCCGTCACGCCAAGCTGTTCGACGTAGAGCGGCAGGAAGGGCATGACCAGGCTAAACGCCGCGCCGGTAAGAAAACAGCCAAGCCACGCAACCGTGAGGTTACGCTTCCAGTTTATGGGGGCATCTGAGGGTGACATAACTATCCGCATAATGAGGTGCAAAGCACCTGAAGCATAAAGTAATAAGCCTGCTAATTATGCGCCTGGGTTATGAATGCCGCAATGATGAGGAGCTTTTAAAGCTAAAACGGCATGCGGCCCTGAGGACCGCATGAGGATTAATAGCGGGACGGCGTCCCTTGCGGGCGCGTTTTAAAACGGCGGTGCAGCCACATGTACTGCTCAGGCGCCAGCATGATGCACTTCTCCACAACGCTGTTCATCCAGCGCGCGGTGGTTTCTGCATCGTCAAGCGGCGGCGCGAGTTCCGGCTCCAGCATCATCAGCTCGTAGCCTGAACCATCTGGCTTACGGCGGGGAACAAAAGGCACGATGGCGGCTTTGGACATGCGCGCCAGCATCCAGGTACCGGTCGTTGTGGCGGCCTCTTCAACGGCGAAGAAGGGGACAAATACGCTGGCCTGTGGGCCATAGTCGTGGTCGGGGGCATACCAGACCACTTCACCGGATTTCAGCGCGCGGATCATCCCCTTCAGATCCTTACGGTCGATCATGCTTTTGTTGGAGCGCATGCGGCCGTTGGTCTGGATTAAATCGATGACCGGGTTATCGTTAGGACGATAAACGCCAATGCCGGGCGCCTGCATGCCGAACATGCGCGCCCCGATTTCCAGCGTCAGGAAATGGACGCCGATCAGCAGAACGCCCGTCTGATTGGCCTGAAGCGTATGCACCGGCTCCATGCCGGTCCCCGTCACCTCGCTCCAGCGGGCCATGCGTTTGTCCGGCCAGAACCACGCCATACCGGTTTCCATGAGCCCCATCCCGACGGATTCGAAATTCTTCGAGACCATATCGTGACGCTCTGACTCGCTCATCTGCGGAAAACACAGCTCAAGATTGCGGTACGCAATTCTGGCGCGACGCTTCATAAACAGCTGCGCGAAACGGCCCAAAAATTTACCCAACCGAAAAATAACAGGGTAGGGAAGCTGTACCAGAAGCCATAAAAAGCCGATGCCAAGCCAGGTCAACCAATAACGGGGATGCAAAAGGGCGGCAGTAAATTTTGGTAACTGGGTCATGTCATTCCTGTTTTCAAACGTCCTGTTTTGCTAGTGTCTCATTTTTTGAGACGTAGCCAAAATATCTGCTTTCGAAGCGTGCACGAATACAGCAATTGTTAATCCTGATTAATCAGGGTGTGTGAAATGTAGCGTAAATTGTGTGGATGTAAATTGGTTTTATTTGCTATATGATGCCGACCGATTTTTCATTCTCTCTAACGATTCCAGGACTGTACACCATGCCAGTGTTACACAACCGCGTGTCGAATGAGATGTTAAAAGCGCGCATGTTGGCTGAAACCGAACCGCGCACAACCATCTCTTTCTACAAATACTTCACCATCAACGATCCGCAGGCGACCCGCGATGCGCTTTATCAGGCGTTCACGGCGCTGAACGTCTTCGGCCGCGTCTACCTTGCCCGTGAAGGCATCAACGCGCAAATTAGCGTACCGGAAAGCAAAGTCAGCGCTTTCCGCGACGCTCTTTATCAATTCGATCCGGCCCTTGATGGCTTACGCCTGAACATTGCCCTGGACGATGACGGGAAATCCTTCTGGGTGCTGCGCATGAAGGTGCGTGAGCGCATCGTGGCGGACGGTATCGACGATCCTGAGTTTAACGCGGCGGATGTCGGTGAATATCTGAAGGCTGCGGAAGTGAATGCGATGCTGGACGATCCGGATGCCGTGTTCATTGATATGCGTAACCACTATGAGTACGAAGTGGGGCATTTCGAGAACGCGATGGAAATCCCGGCCGACACCTTCCGCGAGCAGCTGCCCAAAGCGGTTGAGATGATGCAGGAACATAAAGATAAAAAGATCGTTATGTACTGCACCGGCGGTATCCGCTGTGAAAAAGCCAGCGCGTGGATGAAGCACAACGGCTTTAATAAGGTCTGGCATATTGAAGGCGGCATTATCGAGTACGCCCGCCGCGCCCGCGAGCAGGGTTTACCGGTACGCTTTATCGGGAAAAACTTTGTCTTTGACGAGCGTATGGGTGAGCGTATCTCGGAAGACGTTATTGCCCAGTGCCACCAGTGCGGCGCGCCGTGCGATACCCATACCAACTGCAAAAACGACGGGTGCCATCTGCTGTTTATTCAGTGCCCTGCCTGTGCCGAGAAGTTTAACGGCTGCTGTAGCGAGCTGTGCAGCGAAGAGAGCATCCTGCCGGAAGAAGAGCAGCGTCGCCGTCGCGCAGGACGTGAAAACGGCAACAAGATTTTCAATAAATCACGCGGTCGTCTGAATACCAAACTCGGTATCCCTGACCCAGAATGATAATAACGCCCGGCAGGGCAAAAGCCTGCCGGGCGAATCTATTATGATTTCTGCTGCACACCTTCAACGGAAATAATCAGCTCAACGTCCTGAGACGCCGGGCCTAAATCCGTTGTGATATTAAAATCTTTCAGATGAATTTTACCCGCCGCTTCAAATCCTGCGCGTTTACCGCCCCACGGATCGTCACCCTGACCCAGTAATTTAGCATCCAGCGTGACCGGTTTAGTTACGCCGTTAAGCGTCAGGTTGCCGGTAATATTCAGCTTATCACCCTCTTTTTTCACTTCCGTGGAGGTGAAAGTAGCCTGTGGGTATTTCCCGACATTGAGGAATTCGCCACTGCGCAGATGTTTATCACGTTCAGCATGATTGGTATCCACGCTGTTGGTATTAATGGTCACGTTGACCTTGTCGGCGGCAGGATTTTTCTCGTCAAAGGTGAATGTGCCGTCAAAATCCTTAAAGGTACCGTACAGCCAGCTGTATCCCAGGTGCTGAATACGAAAATTGACGAAAGCGTGCTGGCCCTCTTTATCAATTTTATAATCGGCCGCCACGGCGGAACCGGCGGTGAATAACAGAGAACCCAATGCGATACCCAGCAGGTGTTTTTTCATTTTATGCTCCAGAGTCAACTGACGAGCGGCCAAGCATGCGCTTTAGCGTATCGTCTTTATCAATAAAATGGTGTTTGAGGGCGGCAAGCCCGTGCAGTACAGACAGGATCACGACGCTCCATGCAAGCCAGAGGTGAACGACCCCTGCGGTGTCAGCCTGAGCGCCCGCATCGCTGAGCGTTGCCGGGACGTCAAAAAGGCCAAAGACGCTAATTGGCTTACCGTCCGCCGTCGAGATAAGGTAGCCGCTGATCAAAATGGCGAACAGCAGCGCATAGAGCGCGATATGCGCGGCAACTGCACCCAGGCGGGTCATTTTGCCGTGGGTCTTCGGCGCGGCGGGCGGCGGGGAAATATGCCGCCAGATTACGCGAAAAACCAGCCCCAGCATCAGGAGAACGCCAATGCTTTTATGTAACTCCGGTGCCTGGTGATACCAGCCATCGTAATAGCTGAGCGTGACCATCCAGAGCCCAAGTCCAAACATACCGTAGACGGCAATAGCAAATATCCAGTGCAAACCTATGGATATTATTCCGTAGCGCCGGGAGGAGTTACGCAATTGCATCAGAATGTCCATTTTCAAATTAACCGAAGGGTAAAAATGAACGGGAAGATGTGATATTGCAACTGAAATAATTGTCTATTGATTTTTATTTTATTTATTTCAGCGTTTTTGAACAGGATTGATAAAGGTAATTCAATGTCTTCGTGCAAGATGAAATTGAGATTTTCAACAAAGCTAAATAAGTGTCAATTATTGTCAATCAGGGCTTTCAATAAAATACAATGTAAACAAAATCAATAATGGCCAGCAGCGCCCACAATAAAATATAGAGCATAAAGTGCTCGCGAATATTATTCATCAGAAAGCTAACGATCCTGCGCATAACGCCCCGTAATGCAGTGTGAATGACACGGGCCCCGGAACGTCCGGAGCCCATGCGGATTATCCGTTAAAACGCGAGAGTGAGAAGGGCGTCAGATCAAACTGCGGCGTGATACCCTGGGCAAACTGCGCGGCGATTTCACCCAGCACGGAAGCGAACTTAAAGCCGTGACCGCTCAGCCCGGTGATGAGCAGGACGTTGTCATGCCCGGGCAGCGTATCAATGATGAAGTCTTCATCAGGCGTGTTGTCGTAGGTACAGGCCGCGCCATACAGCAACCCACCGACGCCCGGAAGGATAGTACGCAGGAACGAGAAGGCTTCCGAACCATCCTGTGGGAAGGCGCCGAAGGGCTTACGCTCTTCAGGAGAGGCGATAGCCTGGCCGCCGTTGTGTTTACCGATTTTCAGCGCGTCCTTCTCGGAAGGGAAACCGTAGAACTGATCGCCATTCGGCAGTTCGCCGGTGAAGGCCGGGAATTTATTCTGCGCGCTGTAGCGACCATCCGACTGGAACCAGGAGAAGACCTTGCGCACCGGCTGGATCGGCAGTTCCGGCAGCAGGCGAGTGACCCATGTCCCTGCGCTGACGAGCAGGCGGGACGCTGAATAGTCGCCGTCGATAGTCGTTACCGTGACGCCATTTTCGTCATGGGTGATGGCCTCTACCGGACAGTTAAAAAGCTGCGCACAGCCGGCTTTCGCGGCAAGATCGATCCAGGTTTTGATCGCCGTTTCACAATGCAGCACGCCGGAGTGGGCTTCAAAGAGGCCAATGTAATCGTCGGGGACGGTAATTTCAGGCCAGCGCGCGGTAATGCCCGTCGCGTCCAGCTTCTCAACATCCAGATTAAAGGCTTTTGCGCTGCGCTCGACGCTGGCGAGAAAATCAGAATGGGCAGGGCCAAGGTTGATGACGCCGGTACGCTCGAAAATACGCTCTTCGGTCTGTTTCGCCAGCTCGTCCCACAGCGTCTGGGCGCGAAGCACCAGCGGTACATAGCGCTCGCCTTCTCCATACGCATGGCGCATGAGGCGGGTATCGCCGTGATGGCTGCCCTCAGCATGGGGAGGAAGATGGGCATCGATCATCAGGACCTTCAGACCTGCCCGCGTTGCGTAATAACCGGCGGCGGAACCCACGGAGCCGCTACCAATAATGATTAAGTCGTATCTCATATGCATCTCGTAAACTGACGTTTTGTTAGCAGAGTAATTAACAACGCGGGGTTAGACAAGGGAGAAATAAATAAGGCACCGCGAGGGTGCCTGTAGAGAGAAAAGTGGGCATAAGCTTAGTGCCGTTTATACTCATTTTCCTGATAGTCGCCAGATTCTATTTTTGCAATACCTGCCTCTAAAATAGAAATAAACTGACGGGCGACGTCTGTTGTTAGCCACAGCGTCTGTCCAACTTCCGCTTCTTCACGGTTGAGTTGATTCGGGGTCTGGTAGTGCAAACGCAGCATCAGCGCATCGTAGC
>Ga0213829_1002725_pt1 | contig 11277 bp, 28 predicted proteins | sample MC6MC0896MG_FD_180665 | JGI IMG/M metagenome (GOLD analysis project Ga0213829, IMG submission 180665) | Enriched soil aggregate microbial communities from Iowa State University, Ames, United States - MC6-MC0896-MG | ecosystem: Environmental > Terrestrial > Soil > Unclassified | place: USA: Iowa...
TCCAATCCTGCCGACCGTGCTTACGCAACCATACCAGAACCGTCGAGCGACCCTGGATGCCATACCGCACCTGGGCCTGCTTGTAGGTCAGTTCGCCTTTTTCTATCTGATCAACCACCGCCAATTTAAAAGACAGTGAGTAATCACGCTGTGTGCGCTTTACACCTTGCTCCATCAGACTCTCCGGAAATTCGGGATGGGAGGTGTAAACCTTATTCAGGACGGGACAGGCCTATCAGAAAGGCCACGCCGTATTGGGCTTCTCCGCTCGTGCCAAGGCTGAAGTAGCTGATGGCGAGCGGGGTGCTGAAGACTGCCGAAGCGAAGCCAGTGAAGAAGGCGGCGACCGCCTGGCCGCGGGTGAGCCCCCGCAGGAAGGTCAGCGAGAGGATCGATCCTGCGAAGCCACCAATGATCACGCCATACTTCATCAGCAGGACGCCGGCAGTCGTGCTTGCTGGTTCGGCCATGAATGGTTCCTAGAAGAAAAGGCCCTCATTGGACTCGGGCAAGTGCAAGGAGATGGAAAAGATGGCCCTGTGCTATCGTCGCAAGCCCTACAACCGCGAAACAGGATGGAACCATGGCAAACTTTATTTTGACTTTTCGTTTAAAGCAGAACTCAACCTACCAGAGCAGGTACGAATCATTCGTAAAAAAGGTCAAGGAGATCGCGCCAAAATGGATTTGGGAGGAGACATCATCTTTCTACGCATTTGAAACAGACGGAAGCGCCGACTCAGTGTGCCACGATCTCTACTACGGAACGTCTTTTGATGGAGACACTGACCTGATGGTCATCCTGGATGTTGGCGCTAGGAAATTTGCGACCAGGGGAAGAATTGAAAACCTATCCCAACTGAAGGTCGCTTTGGGCATCTATTCCTAACGTCACCTCAAGCTTAGCCAGTCTCTGTTCGCTTCCACGAAGACTGGCTTCCTGGTAGGCCACAAAGCCGTCAGCCTTTGTCAGCTTCTCTTGAGCGTCGCGCTGAATGGCCTTCGCCTCTCTCAGCTTTTGCTCGCAGCAAATGATCGCCTCGACGAGGCAGCGGTACTCGCTCTTCATGCTGGTCTCCAAAAACGAAAATCCCGGCTCATGGCCGGGACTCTTGAGGCCCTCTCGGGGCCAATAAAAAAGCCCAGCTCAATGGCTAGGCTTTTTTTGGTCAATCCTCAACACGTGCAGGAATGACAGGATGGATATATATTGCGACATGCCGACACGCGCGTCAACCACATTTGAAGATGGCGTTTTCGCTGGAATCCAATGACCTAAGCGTCCTTCCTATCAGGTCATTCACATAGTCGTACTTTAATGAGGCCTCATCCAAAATCTCGCGCGATCTGGCCTCGCTCGTTGCAAAAGTCACATGGCTGCAAGTATTACTCAAATCAGAAATAGCCTTGCGCAACTCATCGTCATGCACCCTTACTTTATAAAGAGTCACAGACCTGAAAGCGGCTCTCGATTTCTCGCTCAGCTCATCGGCAAGCTTACCCTTCCCCCAATTTCCTGAACTTCGGTAATGCTCAATGTCGGACAAGTTGATCAAGCCTACGGACCGCATGAGCTCAGATAGCGCCTCCTGCAGATCAGGTAGAAGCTTGCGTTGAGTTTCCAGTCGCTGCATCAGCAACAGTTCTCGTCGTTTTTCAACTCGCACACGTTGCTCAATTGCGTCTTTTCGAGAATCGCCTAGCCAGTCAAATAGCCCCTTCAGCGCCACGCCTGCTAAGAGAGTGACTACAGGGAACCATACTGAAGGGGTTAATCCATCCATTGGAGCTCCTAGAATTCGGGGTTTTGTACTGGTCATTTTTTCCGCCCAACAGGATATCCTCAATTGCGCTTTGCAAGTGCCCCGAATCACGCCGCTTCAGCCAGCAGCGCGGCATCCTTCCCCGATATTTCCCCCTTGAGCTTGCTGGACTGCACGCGCGGTTCGACATGGCACCCGCCAGCGCTGTTGATCGTCTCGGCCGCCAGGGCGCGAACCACTGCTGATACCACGTTCTGATAGCTCACTGGCCCTGCTCCTTCTTCCGTCGATTCGATACCCGTATGCCCCGCACGATGCAGTAGGCGCCAAAGATGGCCATTGTCGGCTTGAAGCGCTGGCCGCAGCCTGGCGCCTTGCACTTCTTCGGTTTGATTTCCTTGGCCAGACTCATGCCGACCTCCATATCTGTTCGCGCGTTTTCTTGCCGTTCTTCTTCGCTTCGCGCTTCACCTTGCGCAACTCGTCTTGAACCTGCTGGATAGTCATTTCACCCGACTGAAGCTTGGCGACCAACGCCTGCCTGAGCTCAGTGCTGTCGGCAACAATCCCTTGCTCTTCGGCGATCTGAAGCGCCACACGCTTGTCGACACGACGGTCATACCAGTCACGCCTTCTCATGCGGCAGCCTCCCCCAACAAGTCAGCGAAGCGCACGCCCCGCGGCGTGAACTCCTCGACGATCCGGTCGGTGTACTGGCAGCCCTGGGCGCGATCGAACAACCGAGTCACCGGGAAGCCATCCGGCCCGAACATGGCGCACGGACCCATCAGGCGCAGCTTCACGTCGTAATCCAGGTGGATGAACGACTCAGCCCAGCCGGTGCGGAACTCGGCGCAGCCAGCGCGCATGATCGGCACGCCCAGGTGCAGCTTGCAGTAGCGACGCACGTCCTCGATGTCGCCCATTTCGGTGCTCTTGGCGATGCGCTCGTACATGGCGAACCACAGGGCGTTCTGGTCCAGGGTCCGGTCCTTACCCGGGCGCATGCTGACCACGACAAACTTCTTGTCGCGGAACATGGGTGAGCATGATTACCGCCTCGAAGAGCTTGGCCTGGCTGTTGACGCTGATCTTCTCGGTCATGGCATCACCTCAAAGTCAGCCAGGATCCGTGCATAGGTCTTCCAGTGGCTGCGCGCCGTCCAGTTGCATCCGGCAGGCTCAAGGTATGCTGCGGGCTTGTGGCCGATTTCCTCGCCACTTGGATATCGGACACAGTAAATCCCGCCATCGCGCTTGCGTCGAAGCTTTCTGCCCTTCAGATGCTCCAGTTCATCTGGCCATTCCTGCATGCCGCTGAATTTCTCGAACGAAGAAATCACGCTCACGCCCCCTCCCCAGCCGGCTGCCCGGCGCGCTTGATGTTCAACTTGGCCAGCAGGTGTGCACGGCACGCGGCGGCGCTCGATGGGATCTGCTGCAGGTCCAAGCGGACATTGATCCGTATCTTCGAAAAGCCTTGGAGAAATAAGACCATGAGCGATCGCGGCGAGCATCCCAGCGTTTATTACGATGGCCGGGACTGCCGCCGGAGCGGTGGCAGCAAACTGGCCAATCCCTTCGCCTCTCACACGTTTCACGGTGCCTGGTTCTTGGCCGGCTGGAACGACATGGACCTTGAGATTGAGCAAAAAAATCCGAAGCGCGCTGCAAAGAACAAGGCGGCGTGAGCACCTACCCCTTCCCCCAAGCGGCCTGCAGGAGGTCGAGCATGGCATCCCTTTTCGACGCATCGATGCGCAAGCCGGTGCGAAAGCTGTACATCACCCGAAGCGGCGGCCGGTACCAGCCTGACGATGTGGCCCTGGCCTTTGCGCTGAGTCGGCGCATGCACGACAGCGCCGATCACCTGCGCAGGCTGGCCCGGCGCCTGGTCGACAAGGTGTGCCTGGAGCATCAGCCGAACATGAAGCGCCTGGCCCGCGAGCCGGACGATGCCGAGGTGTTTGCTGCCGCGCTCAAGATCATCAACCGGGTGTGCGACCTGCTCGACATCAGGCCGGGCGCTACCTTTGTGCGCAATGGAGGCGACGATGGCTCTGACGCAGCAGCAGCGTGACGAGCGCCGACGCGGGAAGGCCGAGCGCCTGCAGGAAGAAGACCTGCGCTTGAAGGTTCGACCAGGGACTAAACAGGCCCTGCAGGAACTGATGGAGTGGGCCGGGATCGAGGAACAGGGCGAGGCGATGACGCTGATGATTCATCACGTCGAGGCGCTCGGGCATCACGCGCTGTTCAGGATCGCGCGCCACGAAATTGAGGGTCACCGATCTGTGGCGCGAGCTGAGCCGCTTAGGCTATCGGCCAGGAAGCGAACCGGCCAACACCTGCGGGCGATCTGCGGCTGGGCAGACGCCACCTACAGCCAGATGATCGAAGCACTGATCCACGGCATCCACGCACTGGGCAGGCTGCACGCGGCAAAGTTTCTCGCCCCGCCGCGGCACGAGATCAGCATCTCGCCCAGGCTGGCCCGAGCCTTCGACCGAAAGAGCATGCTGATTATTCAGCAGGATCCCGGCGACGAAGTGATCGCTCCAGTGAGATTTGTTGTCTGATGGACCTCAATCGGCCTCATAAACAACAAGTCGGTCGCCCTCTTCGTCAGTTAGCCCGAATTTATCCTCAGCCTCAATTTTGGCTTCGTGTTCGGTATCGGCATAGACCGTACCACGCTTTCTTCCATCTAGCTCGACCCACCATTTAGTCATTGACGCCCCCTGATCCGGCCCCATGCCGGTCACCCGTAATACCCCATCCCAAACCAAATTGCCACCATGCCGCATCCGGCCCCGGAGGGCGGCGCATGCATGGAAAAAGCCATGAAAGACCAAGAACGCTCTGAACTCGCCGCGCGCGTCGCCGAAGACCTGGCCCAGCATCAATACACCCAGCCGGTGAATGAGAACGGCGTCGAGGTTTGGCGCTGCCAGCAGCCTGGCACCCGGGTCTACCACTTCGACATCTGCGTCACCGCCTACGGCATGTCGATGTTCGGCGATATCGACGGGCTTCTGTGGCATGTCGGCGCCGACTACGGCATCAACTTCCTGCGCCACCAGAGCGACGGATACCTTCACGAAAAGCTGGAAAGCACCTGTAAGCGCGAGGTGATCGACTTCGACAGCATCCGCGACACGGTCTGCAGCTGCATCGTTGGCCGAATTGACGAGGTGTTCGATGCCGACCAGATCCCGGCGTGGATGGCCGACATCCCCGACCGTGGCGCCACGCTGGAGCAGGCTGAGCAGCTGGGCGAGTGACTGCGAGAGCAGGCCGAAGCAGACGAGCGCTTGCCATTCGACGACCTGGCCGACGTAATTGACGAGATCGAGACCTTCGCCGAAGGCCGGGATGCCGAACTGGTGCTTGCTTACGATTTCCTCCAGAGCAATGAGTCGCTGCTCGGCGGAAGCGACCTCTGGGAGACGAAGATCAGCAAGCCATGCCCGAACCTGATGGCGCGCCTGTTCTACGTCCGCCACGCTGCCAACGCCATCATGGCGATCAAAGAGCAGGCCGCTGCCGCCTGACCCTCCTGCGCTGCCACCAGACCGTAAACGAAAACGCCGCCTGATAAGGCGGCGCTGACTGACGAAGACCGGACGTTACCAGGTCTTCTGCTCTGACTTCTTGTACGAGCCACCGGTCATGCACTTCTCGACCAGGTCTTCGCGAGCCTTGTTGTCTGGAAGTGTTTTCAGGTAGTCGGGCTGGCAGTGCTCGGATGTCGGCTCATAGGCAGCGGTGCCGACGGTGTCTTCTTTGCAGCCAGCCAAGCTCATAACCAGTGCCGCAGCGAGGATTGGGGCAAGGCATGACTTCACGGCTTAAACCCCTTGTCCTTGCTCCGATCTGGCGTAGGGATGTTCCAAAACTTCTCGCTGGCCTCCTGCTGTGCCTGCGCCTTCTTCTCTTCCTCAGACTCCCAGCATCCACTGAGCAACAGTGCTGAGGCAGTGGCGAGAATGGCGATGGAGATGATGCGCTTCATGGGGTGTACCCCTTGCTCTTGCTGCGATCGGTAGGGCCGCCCATGTCAAAAAAGTCTTTGGACTTCTGCTCCTCGATCTTGGCCTGTTTTTCAGACTCGGATTCCAAGCATCCGCCGAGCGACAGCGCAGTAACGGCGACAAGAATTGCGCCAATGATGGTGCGTTTCATGAGGTTCCTTCCTGTGAAATGGCCGGGCGTTATATCAAACATCCCCACCCTCCGCAAAACGTGGCGCCGTGCCATCAGCCAGCGCCTTTCCCTATTCAACGATAACGCCTCCCCGGCGAGGGCGGCGCCTGCACGTCAAACCGGCCTCATAATTTTATGAGGCCGCATAGTCAGCGATGTTTTAATCGATGTTTGTAGGAAGGGGAAATTTACGGGCAGCACGAACTTTCACGCCAGGCCTATATTTGTCTAACAGCCCCTGAAGAAGATCAATAGAGATATTATTATTCATGCAATGACCTACCAAGCCTGAGACAGGTGCTCCATCCTTTATTAACCCGGTTAAGTTTGAAATCGCGAGATTTTCACCCGAGCTATGTTTCACAGACTCAAAACTTTCCAATCCAACTTCACCCCTTGACTCAAGACTTCTGACTCTAGCGGTCAGTGTTCGGGTATTTGATAGGATTTCGTCGAGGATGCTCTCCTCAGACCTAGGCTGAACTTCGGCTTCCTGAGGAGAGCTCTGCAAAGCCTCATCGAACTGCTTTTGGAATTGAGGCCAGTAGGTATCGAATACTTGGACCAAGATCCTTTCATCAAGACCAGAGGACTCCAAAGCTGAATTCAACGATCTTACCAAAGCCCACAGCGAATCCTTGGAGGGTACAGTATGATTAAACTGAGCTAGAGGATCCTCTACGTCAGAAGGACTTAGATCCACCAAAAATGTGCACACCCTACTTGTACTAAGTCCTTTTGCGAGCGCCCCTGACTCGAATAGAATCCATGGCTTATTCTTATTCTCCTGAGTCAAGCAAACAATCCCAACAGCCGTATCTCGCAATTGATCAGATATTTCCGTGAACCAAATGGCTCCACGATCAATATCACGAGTAGAGATCCAAGGCCGAGAAGCCTGAAGCACGCACTTTATCCAATCGCTAATTAACTCAGCAACCAACCTACTGCGTTTACCTGACCAGCTAATAAAAATCTTCAAACAAACCTCCATTCTTATGACCAGGTGATACCCAATGGCCATTATGCATAATCTCCAACAAGGATGCATTGAATGATCCATTACCACGGAACGCCCATCGGCGGCACCCGTCAAGATGCAGTGCGCCTGCTGGCCGGCCGACACGCCTTGGTACCTTTCCCGCGCCAGGACGATATGGGCATCGTCGCCGAATCCTGCCAGTCCTTCGTATTCGACAACGGCGCATTTACCGTGTGGAAGAAAGGCGGTCAGGTCGATGTAGAAGGCTATATCCGCTGGGTGGATGACTGGCACCGGCACCCCGGCTTCGACTGGGCATTGATCCCTGATGTGATTGATGGGGACGAAGACGCTAACGATCGCTTGCTCGAACAATGGCCTGGCCATCTGCCGGGCGTGCCCGTCTGGCACATGCATGAGTCGATCGAGCGCCTGAAGCGCTTGGCCCATTCCCGGCGGATGGTCGCCCTGGGCAGCTCAGGCCAGTGGCGCTCGCCGGGCACCGCCGCGTGGGGGAAGCGCATGGGCGCCGCAATGGACGCCATATGCGATGACCATGGCCGGCCAGTCTGCCGCCTACATGGCCTGCGAATGCTTGACCCGGCAATCTTCCAGAGCCTTCCCCTCGCATCGGCTGACAGCACGAACGCAGCAGTGAACGGCGGCAGCATCAGCCGCTTCGGCATGTACACACCGCCATCGGCCGGCCAGCGCGCTAGCGTGATCGCCGACCGAATTGAAGCACACACCAGTTCCCCTATTTGGCAGCGCGAGAGTCATACAGAACTGGCCTTGTGACCGACAGAGGTATCCCCATGCCCACAGAAAACCGATCCAGCAACACCGAGATGGTCATCGTGCCCCGTGAAGTCATCGAGTTTGCCGCCGGCCTCAAATGGCACGGCTACAAAAGCGGCACCGATCAGAAAAACGATCAGCTTCACGCCCTGGACAAGCTTCGCGCCATTCTCGAGGCGCCAGCCCCGCAGCCTCAACCCGAGCCGATAGCCTGGATGGTTGGTACTGCTTTCTGGTGGACCAAAGAAGAGGCCGAGCGGGATGCGGCGGCGACTGGGCTGCCGATTGTTGGGCTGGGCCCGATGTCCGGCGTGGCACCTGCCGAGCAGCACCAGGGCGAGCCGGTAATCCTGCCTGAGCGCAAGCCGTGGAATGGTCTTTTAGCTACCGCTGACAACCTGCGGGGCGAAGGTTGGAATGCCTGCCTCCACGAAATCGCCATGCTTGGCCCGCTCTACACCCACCCAGCCCAAGCAGCAGCCGGGGAAGATAATTCCCCTGCTGACATCGACTGGAATCATGTCACCGAGCTGGAAGCCGAGAACTACGCCATGGGCGCCCAGCTGGCCGAGCGGGATGCGCTGCTGGATCGCTTGCGCAACCACATGATCGCTAAAGGCGTACTTGGCGAGTTCGGGCCGGAGCTATTCCAGATCCTGAACATAGAGGCGCCCGAGCGCGCGGCGCGTGCTGCCCTATCCGCCAGCGCAGAGCCGAGCACAACGATCTGGGGCTGTCGACCTTGCCAGCTGGAGCAGCCAACGGACCGCCCGTGCGATGTCTGCGGCGGCAAGACCGAACTGGCCGGCGCCAAATCCTGACCGGAGCACATTTGTACTCCACCCACCTGTAACCCTCTCCCCTCTATTCACTGCCGCGATATGGCGGCCAAGGAACGACCGTGCCTGTAGAAAAAACTGCTCTCGACTCAATCGATCTGGACACCCTGCATGTCGCCGCCAAGGCTGCTGCCCAGGATGTGATCCGCTCCCACGGCTGGAAGGGAATGGTCAAAGACGCCGACCTGCTGGGAACCGATAAGCGCTACCTGATGCTCGCTGATCCTGCAGTTGTGTCTGGCCTGATCGAAGAGATCAAAACCCTGCGCGGCAACTACGACGTGGCTGTCACGCGGATTAAGGAGCTGGACCTATTGTTCGGTCGATACCTGCTCGGCATGCGCGCCGCGGTGATCGAGTGGCAGAGCGGCCGAGGCGCTGAAGCTGGTATGGAGTGGATCTGGAATGGTCTTGCCGGCCCCGGCGAACTGCCACCAGAAAACGAGACTCAGGCCCAGGCCTACTTCGACCGCGAGGTTGTGCCAATCGAGGCAGGCCTGGAAGAGGTGTACGCCCTGCTCGAGCAGCGGCGCGCGGCCAAGAAGGTGAAGCCATGACCCGCCTCGCCCTCTGCTTCCTGCTGCTGGCCACCGGCGCCAGCGCAACCGAGAACGTCATCGACGTGGAGCACGACAGCCAGCGCGGCGTCACCTGCTACCTGCTCAACGGGGTCGGCATCAGCTGCATCCCCGACAGCCAGCTGCTGGCCGGCAACCAGCGCCAGTTCTCACCGCACGAAACACAACCCGAACCTACACCTGCACTGGCGCCTGGGCGCTGGATTGATGAGAGGTATCAGCTGTGAGGAACATCAAGACTCGAGAGGGCTATGACCTCTGGGACAGGGCGCACCAGCTTCCAAGGTTCAACTTCTGGCGCGGCGGCGAGGACGAGAAAGGAAGCGTCATCCGCGTACCAGACAAGCACGGCAACTGGGTCAACTTCGATGACCTGGCCAAACTAGCAGATGAGTATCAGGACGAAATCAACTCGCTGCGGGATCGTCTTGCCAGGCTTGAGCCCAAGGCGGTGCAGGCATGACCGACCTGATCGAAGTGAAGACGGCAGACCTGGTGGGCGAAGCGCTGGGCTGGGCCGTTGGCAAAGCCGAAGGGCTGAACCTTGAACTGGTCCCGCCCCAGTACGGCAACCTCTGGCGGGTGTTCGCCCGGTACCAGGGCCAGGCCATCGAGTACACCAAACGCTACAACCCGTGGGAAGACTGGGCGCTGGGCGGGCCACTGATTGAGCGCATCGACCCGGAAGAGCGCCGAGTTCCCAAAGTGCTTGGCGGAGGCCGCGGCGCAGAGGTTTGGATCGATCTCGGTAACGGCGATGCCCGCGCGGGATTCGGCAGCGGTGAAAACCGTTTGATTGCAGCAACCCGCGCTTACGTCGCCGCCAAGCTCGGCTATACCGTCCAGGTGCCGAAGGAGCTGATGCCGTGAGTGCCGCAGCCAAAGTGCTCGACCCTTGCAGCGTCAGCAGGATGATGTGGTTCGACAAGCAAGATCAACGCGCCCTGTTCGGTGACATCCGCGACGAGGAGCACCTTCTATGCGACGGCCGAGTGCTGAAGGTTGAACCCGATGTGCTGATGGACTTCCGGCAACTGCCCTTCGAGGACTCAACCTTCCGCCTGGTCGTGTTCGATCCGCCGCACCTCACCCGGGCCGGCGTCGACAGCTGGATGCGCGCCAAATACGGACTGCTGACCAGCGACTGGCGGGAGGACATCCGGCAGGGCTTCGCTGAGTGCTTCCGCGTGCTGGAGCCTGAGGGAATCTTGATCTTCAAGTGGAACGAAGCCCAGGTGCTGGTGAGCGAGCTTCTGGCCCTTACCGATGAGAAGCCCCTGTTTGGCCACAAGTCCGGAAAGCGCGAAAAGACGCACTGGATCACCTTCATGAAGCGCCCTGCTTCAGCTTAACCCCTCCCCCTACAACTCAAGCCCGCCGACCTGCGCGGGCTAGGATGAACTATGTCCGCAATCAACCGATTCCACGAAGTAGCCGACAGTGCGCTGGTCATGATCAGCGATCACCTGCCTCCGGAAGCCAAGCTGACCCTGGCTATCTACATTCCTGGAAAGCCAGAGCAAGACATTGTCTTCAAGGGACCATCCGTTGATACCGACGAAGTGGTCAACACCCTGCGCCGCCGCGCCGGCCTGAGCCTCGACGGGACCAACAGCTACAAGCGCGGTGTATGCGACGTGATCGTCGGCAGCCTTGCCGCTGGCAAGCAGAACAACAACCGACCACCAGAGGGTCACTGGGGCCAGCGCTTCTGGGACATCGGCCGGGCCGAGGGCGCACAGCGCGATGACCTGGTGGCGGCCCTAGAGCACCTGGTCACCGTCACAACGCCCGATGCCAATGGCCAGATCGGCGCCGAGGAAGAACACCTGGCATCCCTCAAGCATGCGCGCGACATCATCAGGCTGCACCGCGGCTGACCACCAACCTGCCGCCACCGGCGGCGTGGAGACCACCCATGAACCTGATCGACTGCTACGTCACGAAGATCCTCGGCGAGCCGTACCGCAAGTTCGGCCACTGGTGGGTATCCGTGGAATACACGGCCGAGGGCTGGCCTGGAACCAAAGAACTCATGTTCCGCACCGAGGAAGCCGCCCGGGCGGCGCAGGTCGGGCACCACTTCACGGCCTGACCTTCTATATAAAGGA
>Ga0213829_1002727_pt1 | contig 11267 bp, 9 predicted proteins | sample MC6MC0896MG_FD_180665 | JGI IMG/M metagenome (GOLD analysis project Ga0213829, IMG submission 180665) | Enriched soil aggregate microbial communities from Iowa State University, Ames, United States - MC6-MC0896-MG | ecosystem: Environmental > Terrestrial > Soil > Unclassified | place: USA: Iowa...
CGTCAAGGAAGAACGCCAGAAGTGGGGCGCCATCATTCAGGCGGCAGGTATCCGTATCGAATAGCCATTCCGCATTACCCCCGCGATCAACGCGTTTTTTTAAGTTCTCAAAGAATGCATTCTGCATTCTCTTTATAGGTAGAGGAGTCGCAACCGTGAGCAATGTCATGAATCTTCCCCAAGCCGATGTCGGCAACGCACCCGCCGACGGCCGCATCACTGACGAGGCCGTCGCCGCCGCGCGCGCCATGATCGGCTTGCACCTGCGTCCCGAAGGGCCGTACCTGCAAGACGCCACCGCGGACACGCTGCGCAATTGGTGCAATGGCATTGGCGACTTGAACCCGCTGTACCGCGATGCCGGCTACGCCGCAGGCACGCGCTACGGCACGCTGCTGGGCCATCCGATGTTCCCGATGGCGTTTGGCTGGCTGGGCCGTACCCGCTGGGGCCTGCCGGGCGTGCACGGTTTTTATGCCGGCAACGATTGGGAGCTGTTCCGCCATGTGCGGCCGGGCGACCGCATCACCGCCATCGAACGCGTGGTGGGCGTGGAAGAAAAAGAAAGCAAGTTCTCGGGCCGGCTGGTGCTGCAGTACGTGGAAGCCAGCTACTACAACCAGCGCGGTGAACTCGTCGCCCGCGCACTCGGCACGTGCACGCGCCACGAACGCAAGGCCGCGCGCGATACCGGCAAGTACAAAGAAATCGTGCAGCACGAATACACCGACCAGGAACGCGACCGCATCGACCAGATGGTGCTGGACGAGCCGAAGAACATCCGTGGCGCCAACGTGCGCTATTGGGAAGAGGTGCAGGAAGGCGAAGCGCTGCCGACGATTGCGCGCGGCCCCTTGTCGCTGATGGACACGATGGGCTTTCTGGTGGGTTGCGGACGCGGCCATACGCACGGCGTGGTGCTGCAAGCGGCGGTCAAGCATCCGGGCCACTTCTTCCGCAACCCGGAAGCGGGCGGCGGCGTGGAATACACCGGCATCGGCCACCACCGCGAATCGGTCGCCAAGGAAGTGGGCGTGCCTGGCACCTATGACTACGGCCCGCAGCGTTCGTCGTGGATGTGCTCGCTGGTCACCAACTGGATGGGCGACGCGGGCGTCATCAAGCGCGTGCGCACAGAAATGCGGCGCTTCAACATCATGGGCGACACCACGTTCTGCAAGGGCAAAGTCCTGCGCAAGTACGTCAAGGACAACACCGGGCTGGTCGACATTGAACTGGCCGCCGAAAACCAGCGCGGAGAACTGACCACGCCGGGAATCGCCACCGTCGCCTTGCCGTCGCGCGATGTGCGTCTGCCGGCCTTCCTGGATGGCTCCGGCGTGGACCTTGAACTGCCCGTGACCCGCTGACCGGCCCGCGGCCGCAACCTTGCGAGACAGCCCCTATGCAGTCCAACGATACGCAACAAACCGCCATGCTGCCTTTGTCCGGCTGCCGTGTGCTGGAGCGCTCGAACACGGTCGCGGCCGCTTATGCCGGACGAATGCTGGCCGTCATGGGCGCGCAGGTCGTCATGCTGGAGCCGCCTGGCGGCTCACGGCTGCGGCGCGCGCCGCCGTTGATTGGCGATAGCGATGAGAGTGCGCTGTTCGCCTATCTGGCGGTGGGCAAGCGCAGCCTGGAAGCTGACCTGACATCGCCCGCGGGCCGCGACGTGCTGGCGCGCGAGCTGTCAGCCGCAGACATCCTGATCGACGACACCCCCGTGCGCCAGCGCGAGGCGCAGGGCTTGTCGCCCGCGCAGATCGCCCGCGATTGGCCGGCGCTGGTCCACGTCAGCGTTTTGCCTTTCGGGGCGACGGGTCCCAAAGCGGATTGGGATGGCGAAGAGGTCAACCTGCTGCATGCGGGCGGTGAAGGGTTCCTGCTGCCCAACGGCTTGTCGCATGAGCTGTTCCCTGACCGCCCTCCCTTGAAAATCTACGGCCACTTCGGCGGCTACCAAGGCGGTGCGATGGCCGCGCTTTGCGCGCTGTCCGCCTGGTGGGCCGCCCCATCTGAGGGCGGGCAATACGTGGATGTGTCGGTGCAAGACGCCGTGCTGTCGGTCGGCGCATTCGCCCTGCAACGCCTGGGCGACGGGTCGCTGGAACACCGCAGCAGCCGCCGCTTCCGTTACGGCGGCGTGTTCGAAGCGCAAGACGGCTTCATTGAATTGCTGACGCTGGAAGACCGCCAGTGGCGGTCGCTGGTAGACCTGTTGGGTCAACCGGCCTGGGCGGCCGACCCGGGCTTGCGCGACCCCCTTGAACGCAGCCGCCGGGGCGATGAAATCAACGGCCATATTCGGGAGTGGATGGCCCGCCACACGGTTGAAGACATCGTGCAGCGCGCGCAGGAATTGGGCGTGCCTGCCGCCAAATACCGCTTGCCCGCCGAAGTGGTTCAAGGTGAACAAGAGCGCGCACGCGGCCTCTTCGCACCCGCCGTGCTGGCCAGTGGCCGCGATGCCCAGATTCTTGTCGCGCCGTTTCAGTTTCGCTGTACCCCATTGCCGCGCGCGGGCGCCGTACCCGCCTTGAACGAGATGGCACAGGAGGCCACCGCATGAGCCAGGCTCTGGCACGTTCCCCGCAGACCGATCCCCTGCGTGCGCCGCTTGCCGGCGTGCGCATCGCGGACTTCACCATTCATGCAGCAGGCCCGTTCTGCACGCACCTGCTGTCTCAACTGGGCGCCGAGTGCATCAAGATTGAAAGCGCGACGCGGCCCGACGCGTTTCGTAAACCGCATGCGGTGTATGGCCGCATGTCGGCCGCCACGTTTGATCAGGTGTCGGCCAACAAGCTGTCGGTGCGCCTGAACCTGAAACAGCCCGAAGCCGTGGCGTTGGCCAAGCGCATCGTTGCGCTGTCAGAAGTGGCCGCCGAGAGCTTTCGCCCCGGCGTCATGGCGCGTCTGGGCTTGAGCTTCGATGCACTGCGCGAAGCCAAGCCAGACCTTGTCCTGCTGTCCTTGTCATCCTGCGGCCAGAGCGGCCCCGACTCCCACTTCGCCGGCTACGCGCCGCTCTTTGGCGCATGGGGCGGGCTGGGCTGGATGAGCGGATACAGCGACGGCCCCCCCGTTGAAATGCGGCACGTCATGGACCACGCCGCGGGCGTGCACGCGGCGCTTGCCACCTTGGCCGCATTGAACCAGCGCCGCCGCACGGGCCAGGCGCAGCACGTCGACCTGGCAGCGCGCGAAGTGGCGTCCGCCATGATCGGCGACGCGCTGGTGCTGGCCAGCCTGGGCATCACGCCCGAACGCCCGGGCAACGCCGACCTGGCCATGGCGCCGCACGGCGTCTATCCCACGGCGCAGCCCGACCGGTGGCTGACCTTGGCCGTGCGCGACGACACCGAATGGCGCGCGCTGGCGCACACCTTGGGGCAGGGCAACGGCGGTGAACGTTACGCCACGGCAGCTCTGCGCCGCGAGCACCGCGCCGAGCTGGATCAAGCCTTGACCCAGTGGCTGAAGACGTGTGACGCCGAAGCCACGGCGCAGCGCTTGCAACAGGCGGGGGTGTGCGCGCACGTGTCCTGGACGATGCAGGACGTCGCCTCGGACCCGCATCTGCTAGCGCGCGGCGCAGTCACGCCGGTGCAAGCGCCCGACATTGCGCCGCGGCTGGCGGTTGGCGCGCCTGCGCGTTTCAGCGGGTCGGATCAAGTGGGTATCCGGCGCTTGACGCCCGCCTTGGGCCAGGACGAGGATTATGTGTTCGGGCAACTACTGGGCTTGAGCACGGCGCAACGCGCCGACCTCGAAGCGCGCGAGGTGATCTTGTGAGCGTAATCGGACCTCTCCCAACTCCCATCAAGCAAAGGAATCCCTGATGAAAGACGCGATCTATCTGGTGCTGGACATGGAAAATGATCTGGTCCACGCCGACGGCCCCAACGGCCGCGCCGCCTACGGCGAACAAGTGCGCAGCCGCGGCATTCTCGAACACACCCGGCGCGCGCTGGACAAGGCTCGCGCCGCTGGCCTGCACATCGGTTTCGTGCGCGTGGGTTTTTCCCCCGACTACCGCGAATGCCCGCCCAGTTCGCCGATTTTCTCGGGCGCGCGCAAGAACGGCATCTTCAAACTGGGCGAGTGGGGCACGCAGGTGCATCCCGATCTGGGGCAGCAACCGGGCGACTTCGACATCATCAAACACCGCGTCAGTCCCTTCTACAGCACCAGCCTGGAAGCCATCCTGCGCGCCAACGGCATCAAGCGCATCTATTGCTCGGGCATCTCGACCAACGCCGTCGTGCAAGCCACCGTGCGCGATGGCCACGACCGCGACTACGACATGATCGTGCTGGAAGACTGCTGCTGCGGCCTGTCCGCCGAAGAGCACGACATCGCGATCAAGAGCCTGCAACGCTTCTGCCGCATCACCAATTCCCAAGACGTCGTTTTCGAATGAGCCGCCCATGAATCCGCTTGCCCGTAGCCTGTTGTTCGTTCCCGGAGACCGCCCAGATCGCTACGCCCGCGCCGTAGCCAGCGGCGCGCACGCCGTGATCCTGGACCTGGAAGACGCCGTAGCGCCGGCTGCCAAAGCGCAGGCGAGGGCGGAGGTCGCGGCCTGGCTGGCCCAGGGCGGCCAAGGCATCGTCCGCATCAATGCCGCCGACGCCGAGTGGTATCACGAGGACGTGCAAGCGTTGCAAGGGTTGGAAGGGCAAGGGCAGCAAGAGGCGTCCGGCGCGGGCGTCATGCTCCCCAAGGCCGACGCCGTCACCGTCGCGCAAACCATGCAAGCCTTGCCCGGCCGCCCGATCATCGCCTTGCTGGAAACCGTGCGCGGCTACATGGACCTGCACAAGATGGCGCGTCTGCCGGGTGTCGCGCGCATCGCCTTTGGCAGCGTGGACTTCGCTGTCGACAGCGGCATCGCCGACGAAGGCGACGCCATGACCGCCATCCGCACCGAGATCGTGCTGGCCTGCCGTCACGCCGGTTTGGCCGCGCCCATCGATGGCGTCAGCCTGGAATTCAACGACCCGGAACAGATGCAGGCGGACGCCCGCCGCGCGCGGCAACTGGGATTCGGCGGCAAACTCTGCATCCACCCCCGTCAGGTTGCCGCCGTCAACGCCGCCTTTCAGCCCACCGCCGACGAGCAAGACTGGGCGCGCCGCGTGCTGGCCGCCTTTGACGCGAGCCACGGCGCGGCCACCGCGCTTGACGGCAAAATGATCGACAAGCCGGTCGTCGAACGCGCCCGCCGCATCGCCGCCGAATCCCGGGGTGCCGCCATGGCTTAACGGTTAGAATCAGGCCCACAGGGGCTTCGCGGCCTGTAATCAGGGTTAGCCCCAGGTGGGTTTAACCCAAGGTTTAACCGGCAAGTCCGGGCCAATCAGGCTTAATAAATGGAATACCGAACGAAAGAGGAACAAGTCGCGGATTATTTGCGAGAGCGAATCATCTCGGGCGTGTTCCCGCGCGGCTCGCGCTTGAAGCAGGCAGAGATTGCCGAGCAACTGAAGTTAAGCATCACCCCCGTGCGCGAAGCGCTCAAGCTGCTGGAAGCCGAAGGCTACATCAGCGGCGACTCCTACCGCGGCGCGCGCGTCGTGCCGTTTGACGCCGGCGCGTCGGCGGAAATATTGCAACTGCGCCTGCTGCTGGAATCGCAACTGGTCCGCGCTGCCATCGAACGCATCACTACCCAAGACATCACTGAATTGCGCGTGCTGGCCAACGACTTCGCCAAGTCCTTCGAAACCGGCGACCGCGCCACCGCACGCGGCATCAACTACCGCTTCCACCGCCAGCTCTACGACATCGCGCAACTGCCCCAGACCCTGCACTTCGTGCAGATCCTGTGGGCGCGCTATCCGTTTGACCTGATCAACTCGGCGTCGGGCCGGGGGCAGGACGCGGTAAGAGAGCATGAAGAGATCTTGCAGGCGTTCGCGTCAGGCGACGCGTCCGCTGCGATGCTGGCGATGCGCAAGCATATCGAGTCGGGGTGGACGGTCTTGAAGTCGTTGAGCGGGGCGGGGGAGTCGGACTAGGTGGGCAGTGGGTTTCGCGTGGGAAAGAGATTCTGAATGCGGACCTTAGCTCCCGCTACGCGACTCCAGGTCGATTGCAGTTGGCCATTCGACTTTGGGCGCGAAGCGAAGCGCCAAGTTCATGGGAGACACCTCGTTGGGATCATTGAACGCTTCTACCAGTGGCAATGCATTGCGCCCCACCTGCATGTAGGTGCGCACGTAGTCCCAGGAGCCGCCTTCATCGTGGCCGACACTCAGCGGAAAACGCTCAATGACTTCATTGGTGCCGGGTTTGACGACGGCAATCGAGACTCCCCACGTGATGAGCAGGCCGCCTTGGGCAGTGGCGCCACGCTGGCGCCAGAGCTCAGCGCGCAGGTCTTCCCAGTTGTAGGCGTGGGTGGTGACGTACCAGCGAGCGAAGGGGTTCCACTTGCTGAAGTGGAAGCTATAGACGTAGACCTTGCGGCGAAGACGATTGAAGCGGATGGGTTCGTCGCGGGGAATTGAAGTGTCTACGCGGATAAACAATGCGGTTAGCCAAATTAGCCCTGTATAGGTTGGAATGGCCAGAAAGAGAAAGACGATATCTAGCTCGCCAATCGTAAACATCGGTGCAGTGAATATGAGGGTGGCTACGAAAAACGGCACGAAGAGAAGCAAGAGCCCGCGCATATTGTTATGGCGGCGGCTTATCTCCAGGTAGGTGTCATTCATCGCGTTGACAACCGGCGGGACATCAAATCCGAGAGAGGGAGAGTCGGTGTCGGGATGGCTCAAATCGCGCGCCCATCCTCGATATGGGGGAATAAGACTAGGTCTGCGGGGGAGGGTGCTTTTGTTGGTTGACGACAATTTTCGCCTCTAGGAAATCGATTGATTGCGTTCTGGAATGATCAGAGCGCTTTTAACGGGATGCGGCGATTGTGATTTCCGCATACCCCTCTTTGTCCTGAATATTCGGCCAGTACTTGATACGTAGCGTCGCGGACTCAATATCCGCTTCCGCGATATCTAGCAGGAGGCATCCGGCGATGACTGGCCGCTCGCTAGTCGGGCGCTGACTTGCAGCAGAGTCAATGCAAAAGCCGGGGCGTTTCGGGCTGGCGGATACCGTCTCAATGGCTAGAGCGTTGTGCTGCTCCGCGATGACGATTTGTTCGGGCAAGTAGCTATGCAGTGCAACAGACATGGCATAGCCCGAATGCTCCGGCCACCAACTTGGAAACTCGACGCTGTATTCAAGGGTGGTCCCCCACTGCATGCCCGTACCATCCATTGGCGTGAGCGCCAGTCGTGGTCGAAAATAAAAGTCGAAGTCCGCCACGATTCCTAGCAGCGCGGCGTTCAGCGCCCCGATCGCGACATCCATGTCGGCGCTAGCCTCACCGCTTCTGGTGATGCCTATCGAGCTATTGGCGTGTACAGGAACGCTCGGCAGGGTCTTTGCGGTATTCCACCAAATAGGCGGCGTTTCGTCATGTTTTCCAAAATAGCAGCGGCGGGCCCATTGCTCGATCAAGGTCGACTGCTTTCTCTTGGCGTATTCAGAGGTCGTATACGCAAGCAGACCAAACGCGATGGCCCAACCAAGGGGGCCCAGAAGCGACCCCAAACCGAAATATGCGACATATCCCGCGACACCCGCTGAAGCAATCGATAGGCTCATAGCCACGTAGTGATAATTTCTTGCCGCGAAATCGCCTCTCTTTCCCGTCCGGCTCGCAGCAAATCCACTTTGCACCCCCTCCACTATCCCCGCCAGCGCGCTCGTCACTCCCCCAAACCGAATCATCCCCTTCCCAAGCACCAACGCATTCAACGCTTGCGCCTCTGCCAGGCCGGCTTTCTGTAGCGCCAAAGCCATGCCCTTGATTCCCACCCCCGTCAGTTCAATCCCCGCTCCCAACACCCCAACCGCACTCGCCGCTACCCCCGCAACCGCTTCCGGAAACTGAGCGCCGATCGTCCGCTCCAGCTCATTCACGCTGCGTTCCAATCCGTCCTGTTGAAAAAATAGCGCGCCCATCGACAGCGCCAGATCCAAGCGGGCCAGCCCCCGTAACCCCGCAAACGCCTGATGGCCGCGCAGTTTCGCTTCCGCCGCAGTGGCGCGCAGCTCTCCCGCCATCGCGCGCGCCTGCGGTTCCAGACTCTCTATCCCAACGACGATCTTGCGCCAGCCGCCATCCACCGTAGCGCTTGCACCCGTCGCCATCGCCGCAAGCTTGTTCTTCAACCCTTCAGCCGTATCCGCAATCCAGAACGACGCTTTGAATATCTGCTTCTGCGCCGGCCCAGGCAGCGCGATCATTCCGCTGAATAGCATCGCGCGAATTTTCTTGCTCGCTTGTTGCGCGGCTTTGTCGAATGCTTCCCGCATCTGTTGAGTCAGCAGTTCCTGGTATTCACCCAGCGTCAGCTCAATCTCCACCCGTATCATCTGCATCTGGCTGCATAGCAGCAGGCTGGTTTGATGCAGAGCGGTCACGACCGGCCGGAGCGGCTCCTTCACCTGCGCTTGCAGGCCGTGGAACGCGTTGTTCAGCGCGCCTTGCAGTAGACCGATGGCTTCCGACACGGACGCACGTAGGTATATCTCGCCTTCGGTGGAACCCAGCACGTCTTTCGCGGCCGCATAGAGCTTGCCGGAATCATTCGCCTGAAACCCTTCCGTGAAACTTGGCTTCAGCCCGGCAAGCAGGCTGTCGTTCTTGGCAAGCATGGCTTTGTATAGAACGCTGTCCGGGTTCTCCAGCAGGGCTTTCCATAGCTTCTGCGTGGGGCCTAGGTCGGTGGAATCGTTCGCCACGGGCGCCTCGCTCGGCCCGCCATCCAGGCAAGCCGCGACCATCTTCGTGAAGCTGGCAGCGGAATACGAATCCGCGGCCGAGTAGTCGTGTTCAGCAATGCGCTGCCAACTGTCAGACAACAGCCATTCGGCATAGCGCTTGCCGACCGTATCGATCAGGGCCTGACGGCGTTGCCATTCCTTGTCGTGTTCCTGTTGAAACCGCAGGCGCAGCGGCTCGTTGTAGCGTTGTTCCAGACGCTCGTGGTATTCGGTGGTGATGCGTCGGGCGACGATCTCGGTTTCTCGCGCGACGTCCACGGGCGGCAAGTGTGTATGCGTACCCAGCACCGGGTGATCATTGTGCTGTTTGCGATATTCGATCTCTTTTTCTACCTCTTGCTGCGCTTGCCCCTGCGCCCAGGATTTCTCAAGCTCCTTGATTTGCAGCAGCGCGGCCGACGTGAACAACAAGTACTGGCGTTCGGCATTGCCGGCCCACGCCAGGCGATCTTGAATCAGAATCTGGCGCTGCTGATTCAGTTCCAGCACGGTGCCTACTGGATCGGGCAATACCAGAACGGGCACGCCTTGCGGCAGCGCGTGGGTGCGTGCGACGTTGTCGACATAGTCATTCAGCGGCACGAGGCGGTGGGTGCGCAGGTGAAGCCCATGGCGGCTGCCAAAGTCGCGTGCGTCGTAGCGATACTCCCAGACCCGGTCCGTCAGAAAGCCATCCGCATACGTGAGCCCGTGGCCCAGCGTATTGGGCGTATCGCGCAACGCGGCCAGATCCACTTTCAAGAACCGCGACGACGGCGCGCGTTGCGACTTGTAGGCGTCCAGCACCGGCTCGGGCCAACGGTCGTGCGAGAACGCGATCCACGCTTCCTTGTGCTGCTTCGTAACAACGTGAATGAACGACGCGCGTATGTCGTGGCCTTCGGTGGTGCAGGCCTTGGACAGCGGCTTGGCCGGCCCCTTGGGCATGCGATAGGGGTCGTATTGCCGCAGATGACCTTGCGCGTTGACCTGATAGGCGTGCCAGATTTCCTGATCGAGCAGCACATACACATAGCCTTCGCGCAGCATGCGATGCCGGTCTGACTGGACGTCGATGTGATGGCGGTCACGATCGGGGTTGAAGTCGGCCGATGGAGGCAACGGCGCTTGCCGCAGCAACAGCACGGGCATGCCGCCTCGCTCACAAGTGCGGCATCCCGCCGGCGCCGAGGACGTTTCGCGAACGGCCAGCCTGATCTGATTGGCAAAGGAACCCATCGTTCAACTCCGCTCCCGAGCTAAGGTGTTCAGGATGTAGTGCCATTCCCCGTCGCTCATGCGAGCAAGCGAGGCCTCGAGTGACGTCTTGCCGGATACGGCGTCGTGTATGCGCTGCTGAATGTGCGGGTGCGTTTCCAGGCGTGCGTGCACGGTCAGGTGCTGTAGCGCAAACGTCATGCGGTCCTGCGCGTTGCGTAGCCCAAGCGTGTGGCTACGCTGTAATAACGACAAGACCTTTGCCACGGCCTGGTTAGCGGGACCGCCGTCGTCGCGCAGCCTCGGTGCGAACCCGCGCGCCGCGCGAGGCATGGGCTGCGCCGCCAGACGTTGCCACGCGGACAACAGGCTGCTCACCAGCGGGGCAAGGCGTTGCGTGGCAATGTCCGAGGCGCTCAGCGGCGAGGCGGGTCTTGCGGCTTTGCCGCACAGTTGCAGCAAGCCGCCGCAGCTGGGCAATATCCATTGGCTGACGGGCCACAGCCAAGGCGGAACGCGGTCTTGCAGGCAAGTGGCCAGCAGTTCCAGACGCAAGGGCTCGAACAGCGGGATGAAGCGTTGCCCTTGCGCGTCGGGCACGACGCAGCGTTGGGCCAGATCGTGCGCCAGCTCGTCCAATGGCGACGGGCTGCTCAGCCAGCCACAGATAAAACGCTTCGCGCCAATGGGCTCCGCCAGCGCTGCGTCCACCGTCAGGCGGACAAGATCCTCGTCGAAGGGGTGTCCGGCGTCGGCGAGCGTGATCAGCTTGGGGCAGATTGACGGCGCGTAGGCCAGATCGGCGCGCAAGACGGTCTCGACGGCGTCGGAGGGAAACCGCTGCAACAAGGCGTTGGGATGAACGGGAAGGTCGTCATCGCAATCCGCCAAGGGATCGATCAGCAGAAAGAAGTTCTGATCCGCGATTCGGGAACGGGTCAATAGCGCCGCGTACGTGTTCATCGTGGCGCCTGAACTTGCTGGATGCCGCAGCGGACTGAAGCGGGCTTGAACATGACGGATTCCTGGTTGCGGGAGCGGGCCGAAACATCGGCGGCATCTCAAAAATGCGCGCTATCACGACTAATGCAAGATCCATGCCATGTGTGGGGCAAGAAAAAATAGCTTCGTGCTATCAATGGCTTAGCGCACTTTGCATGCGCCACGACGACCACGCGCAAGCCCGAATCCCTTGAAAACAGCGTGTT
>Ga0213829_1002731_pt1 | contig 11244 bp, 7 predicted proteins | sample MC6MC0896MG_FD_180665 | JGI IMG/M metagenome (GOLD analysis project Ga0213829, IMG submission 180665) | Enriched soil aggregate microbial communities from Iowa State University, Ames, United States - MC6-MC0896-MG | ecosystem: Environmental > Terrestrial > Soil > Unclassified | place: USA: Iowa...
TACCCAAAAAGGCTCGCCCCGGCGTCCGGCCCCTCGCTAAAGCTCGGGGTTCCTTCGCTCCGGTATTCATCCGGGGACACTGCCCTCCGGTCTGCTTCGCGACGACCTACATGCAGCGTGTTCGACTGCGTCGAACGGCGCTGCGCGCCACTCCCCGGATGAACACCTCCACTCAGCCTCCCGAAGGGGCGGGTGGATCAAGATCAAGAGCTGCAGGCGAGCTAACGCTCGGCCTGATGAGTGGTGAAGAGCGTCGGTGTACGCTGATTCTGTGTAATTGAATGGACTCCCCCAAGCCGAGGCGGCCAGACAGCCGACCTGATCTTGCGGATCTACCCGGACCTTGTAGGAGCTGGCTTGCCAGCGAAGGCGGCCTGACAGCCGACCTGATCCTGCGGATCTACCCGGACCTTGTAGGAGCTGGCTTGCCAGCGAAGGCGGCCTGACAGCCGACCTGATCCTGCGGATCTACCCGGACCTTGTGGGAGCTGGCTTGCCAGCGAAGGCGGCCTGACAGCCGACCTGATCCTGCGAATCAACCCGGACCTTGTAGGAGCTGGCTTGCCAGCGAAGGCGGCCTGACAGCCGACCAGTGTTTTATGGGTTGAAGTAGTGGTCTGTAGGACCGACTTGAAGGCTACACCACCTTGCGCCATTGCCTACAACTACGCCAGAATCCGCCGGCTTGTGCACCCTGGGCCCTGACTCTATCGTTGCTGGGTCGCTGAAAATTCAGCGATCGGGTTTAGCGATCCGAACAGTTACAGGGAACAACAGCGCTCCACTCATATTGCAGGTTTTTTATGTCTGCAATGTGATCATGGCGGCTGTGCGTCGGAGACTTTCGTGTCTGCCGGGTTTTCCTGTATCCCCGGTTCGCTAACCTTCGTACAGCCGCCACCCTTGCTTGTTTAGCGACAGGTCATGGTGGTTTCATTTTTCTACAGGATCTTCACCATGCCCAAACCGACACCGAATCCCCCGGAATCGCAAACCGAAAGCACTACCGCCAGCTGCGCCTCCAACCTTCACCTCAAACCCGCCATTCTCAAAACCTGCGCACCCCACAAACCCAGCACAATGTTCATCATCGCCCCGGACATCGACACCGAAAGCCTGCTAGCCCACGCCTGTGAGTCGCTGGCGTCGGCGAGTGTCATGGCCAGTGACTTCGCGACCTTTGTAGATGGGCCGCAGCGCAGCATGGTGTTGGGCATCCAGCAGGTCATCATGCTGGCTGATCTGGCAGTCAACCGGGCACTGGATAACCTCGACCCCCAAGGTTGAACCTTCAAGCACAGGAACTCATCAGGTGGACCGCGTTGCGATGACATCCTGACAGCCAACCACTCATTTTGGACCAACCCGATCCCCTGTAGGAGCTGCCGAAGGCTGCGATGTTTTGATTTTGCTTGTCAGCGATCTAGAGAAGATCAAGATCAAAAGATCGCAGCCTTCGGCAGCTCCTACAGGGGGAATATGTCAGGCGAAAAAAAACGCGACCCATAGAAGGGCCGCGGTTGTTTTTACTGCGCAATCACTGCTGCAAAACAGTCGCCTGGTTCCCCGTCCCGTACTGCTGAACAGTCGCCATCTGCGTTACCCCACTCTGGTCAACATGGGCAATGTTCCCCGTCCCGCCCTGGGTCACATACGCCACGTTCATGCTGTCAGCCTGTTTCACAACGATCTGGTTATCATCCCCATACTGTGTAGTGAAGGCCTGGTTGCTCGTGCCCGACTGGTCGTATTCGGTGCTGTTGCCCGTACCGTTGCTGGCGCCCTGAGCCAGGTTGGTGGTGCCGCGTTGCGAGGCGATGAGGATGTTGTCGCTGCCGTTCTGGTCGAAGTACAGCTCGTTGTAGTTGTCGGCCTGGCTGACAGTGGTCTTGTTGCCGGTACCGGCCTGGTTGGTGGTCATGATGTGGCCGGTGCCGGCCTGGGTGAAGTTGGCGATGTTGTTGCTGCCGGTCTGGTTGACGGTTGCACGTTGGTTGCTGCCAAACTGGCCACCGGCTTGCGGGCCCTTCCAGTTGCTGGCGTAGACCTTGTTGTCGTTCCCCACCGAGTTGGCATTGAGCACATGGCTGTCGCCGCTCTGGTAGGTGAAGTGCACGTTGCCGGTGCCCTGTTGGTACAGCGCCAGGGTCGAGCCGACGGACTCGAACTGGTCGGCGTAGATCGCGTTGAGTTCGCCGACTTGCAGTACCTGGGCTACGTTGTTTTCGCCGAAGCTCTGGTCGACGATGGTTTCGTTCGCCGAACCGATCTGGTCGACGGTGGCCTGGCTGGCGAGCTGGGAGTCCTGCCAGACTTCGCTGCCGTTCATGTCGCCCAGCTGGTTGATGGTCACGGTACCGCCGTTCCCATAGCTCTGGTCACCGTAGGCATAGTTGACTTCGCCCGCCTGGTTGATATTGATCTGCCCGCCCACGTGTCCGACATGTTCGCCGGTGCCGTAGTTGTCAGTGCCGTACTGGATGACCGTCGCGTTGTTGCCGGTGCCGTACTGCAGTTGCTCGATGTTGGCTCTGTTGCTGTCACCCAGCTGCAAGGTGGTGGCGGTATTGCCGTCCTGGCCTTCCTGGTAGATGAAGGAGAAGTTCCCGGTGCCTTGCTGTTGCTGCAACGCCTGGTTGCCGCCGAGTGCGCCTATCGACTGGCTGGCATGGGTGGTGTTGCCGATGCCGATCTGCTGCTGGACGATGGTGCTGCCATTTTCGTACAGCTGCTCGGCATAGCCGGCGTTGAAGTCACCGACCTCATCCTGGGTAATGGTGCCGGTGGCGTTGTCTTGCTTGGCGGCCGCGTTGTTGCCTTCGCCGAGTTGGGTCTGGGTGGCGGTACTGAAACTGGCCTGTTTTTGCGTCACCTCGGCGATGTTGGCAGTCCCGACCTGGTTCTGGGTGGAAAGGCTGTCGTCGGCCATCGCCTGGGCACTGACAATGACCAGGATGGCGGCGGTAAGGGGCGTCAGTTTGAACATGATGAAACCTCCAAGTGGTGCAGTGCTTTAGCGATACTGTTTGACCGAAACGCTCATGCCGTTCCCCGACTGGCTCACGGCGCTGGAGAGCCCCGTGCCGGCCTGGTCGATGCTGGCGTCGTTGTTGTTGCCGTTCTGAGAAATCTGCGCGCGGTTGTGGCTGCCGTTTTGCGTGATCTGGGCGTTGTTGCCATAACCTTGCTGGGTGATCAGCGCCATCAGGTCGCTGCCTTGCTGCAGGATGAACGCTTCCTGATTGCTTCCCGACTGGACGATGTTGCCCAGCAGAGACTGGCCGTTCTGTTGCAAGAGCGCGACGTTGGCCTGGCCGTTCTGGTCGATCAGCGCTTGCTGGCCGATCGGCGCTGGCCACTCGCCGAGGTCGGCACCGGGCGCCAGGTCGTCGTTCTCCATCAGATCATCGGCCCGCACGCCCGCACTGCTGCAAAGCAGGAGCAGGCAGAGCAGGGTGGCGGTCGATATTTTCATGATCGAGTCCTTTGGAAAGAGGCCTGCCCCACCGATCGGCCAGATCGGTGGGGCGAGGGCCTACTGCACGGTGACGGCGACCGTGCGCACGGTGCCCTGGGAGGAGCGGATGGTTGCTGTCGGGTTCGCCGACGGGATCACCGTGGTGCTGTTGCTCACGGTCAGGCGCCAGCGTCCGGTCAACGGCACCGTGGTGGTACCCAGGGTCACCAGCCCGGTCGGCGTGGTCACCTGGACGGTGATGGTGTTGCCGGTGGTCACCGACGAAGTGCCCGAGAAGTCCCAGTTGAAGCGGTTGTTGGATCGGGCCTGGACGGTGGCGGCGGTCACCGCGAAGGTTTCCGCTGCCGGCCTTGGCGAGACTTGCACCGTGACCGTGGCCGGCGCCGACTGGGCGCCGAAGCTGTCCCTGGCGACGTAGGTGAAGGTCGTGGTGAAGGCCGTCGTGACCGTGGCCGGTGGGGTGTAGGTGATCACGGTGCCGTCAGTGCTGACGGTGCCGCGACCGGCCGCTGGCTGAGTCTGGATGGCGACGGTTAACGGCACGTTGCCTTCCGGGTCGGTATCGTTGGCCAGCACGTTGATCGGTACCGCCACGCCCAGGGTCGCGATGCTGTCGACGACGGCCACCGGAGGCTGGTTAGGCGCCACGGTGATGGTCACGGTCGCCGGAGCGCTCGAAGCTAGGCCTTTGACGTCTTGCGCTTTGTAGGTGAAGGTCGTGGTCAGCGGTGCGTTGACGACGGCCGGCGGGGTATAGACCACCGCTGCCGTGCCGCTCAAGGCGACGGTGCCCTGGTTAGCGGCCGGTTGGGTCAGCGCCGTGATGCTCAGTGGCGTGTCGCCGTCCGGGTCGCTGTCGTTGCCCAGCAGGTTGAGGGTGATCGGCACCCCGAAGCTGGTGCTGCCGCTGTCGGCCACGGCCAGTGGCGCCTGGTTTTCGCCGGTCTCCGGGGCCGAACCAACGACCACGACCGGCTCGGTATCGCTGCCGCCCGCGGCGGATTTGATCGTCACGGTGGCCGGTGGCTGCATCAGGTCGGCAACGGTCAGGCGCTGCAGGGTGCCGGTCTTCGACAGACGTCCGTAACCCTGGGCGACCATGTCCGGTACCACCACTTCGTCAGTGGAGGTGGCCTCGATCAGCAGGCTGTGATTGCTCCAGTTGTAGCGCGCGGTCTGGACCTTAACCACGTCGGTGACTTTGCTCGACACTGCCGTCGGCCGGGTGGTACCCGTCGGGTTGGTGGCGGTGACCACCACGACCGGCGGCACGTTGCCGGTGAGCTGACGCTGGCCGAAGAACAAGCCATTGTTATCGCCGATCATGTTGAGCAGGCACGGCGACAGCGGTGGGCCGGGTACGAGGGCGATGCTTTCGCGGAAGCACAGGCTCGACGTGTTGCTGGATTTGCCGAAGACTTCGACCCGCGTGCCGGCGTCCGTGCGCCGGTAGGTGACACGGTCGATTTCCACCGGGGTCTGGGCACGGTTGTCGAGGACTTTACCGGACACGGTGAACAGGTTGGTCTCGATGGTCCCGGCCGGTCCCTGGATGCGCACGAAGTTGGTGTTGTTGGGGCTGCCGGTGACCTGCTCGGTGAGGTTCGGATCGCCAACGAAGGTTTCGACGGTGCCGGTGTCCGGGTTCATCTCGGTGTAGGGGCCATTGACGCTGCGCAGGAACGGGCCGACGTTGCCATTGAGCACGCCGCTGAAATTACCGGGTGCACCGATGCCGATGTCCCGGGTCAGGTTGATGGCGCGCCGGCCCGTGGTGGTGACGTTGATCGTTTCCACCCCGTAAGGGTGGGTGATGGTATAGACCCCGGGTGTCGGTACCGAGGCGCGCAGGCGAATCCGCGCGAAGGAGACCTGGTCACCGTCCACCGGGGTCTCGGCGCCGAATGCCGCCTCGACCGCGGCCACGTACACTTCCAGTTCATAGCCGTTGTTGCCGACTTGCGGGATGGCGGTCTCCGCCGCGAACCAGAAGGCTTCTCCAGGCCAGTTGTCGGGGAAGACCATCGGCTGGGCGTCGTCGTAGACACCCGGTTCCGCCGCGAGGATGCACATGAAGGACGGTGGGGTGGTGACCGGCACCCGCGAACTCGCGGCCCGGGACTGGCACAGCTCCAGCTTCAATTGATTGTTGTCCTGATACCACATGGGGAATTTCCCCGTGGCAAAGGTATAAGGGCCGGGGTCGACGGCGGCGAGTTGCGCGAACGCGCTGCCGGACAGCGATAGAGTCAGTCCCAGGGCGTTGAGCGCCAGGCGTGGCCAATTGTTCATGATGCCTCCTGATGAGGATCTGGGCGTGTGAGCGTTCATTGCACGATGACCACTTCTTCGGTGTCGCTGCCGCCATTGGATGACGTCACGCGAACCCTGGCCGGTGGAATCGGTGAGATCCCGGTGGCCAGGGTTTTCACCGCGCCTTCGCCACTGAGGGCGCCGATGGCGGCACCGCTGGCGGATGAGGCGGTGAGCACCGGCGGCGAAGTTTCATCGCTGGTCGAGGCGACGAGGGTCAGTTGCCCGCTGCTGAGGCTGTACTCCGCACGCTGGATCACCACCAGGTCGGTCAGCGCCATGGACAAGGTGGTCGGTGTGCTGGTGGGGATCGCCAGGTGATTGTCGGCGGTCACCTGCACGGTGCTCGGCAAGGTCGGGTTGGCTGCGGACTGCCCGTACCAGTTGCCGGTGGTGTTGGCTTCGCTCATGTTCAGCACCGGGTCGCTGCTGGTCACGGCGGCAGTCGCCGGTGGCGGTGGCGCCATGACGAACACGTCCTGCTGGGCGATCGGCGCGCTTTCACCGGCTTTGCGCGAGTAAGTGCTGCGCTGGGCGATCACCGGCGTCGGCCGCACCACCGTCGACAATTTGCCTGAGATGGAAAACAGCGTGGTCCGCAGATCCAGGCCATTGGGCCCTTCGATGCGCACGAAGTTGGTGTTGAACGGGCTGCCGGTGATGGCCTCCTCGATGTTCGGGTCGCCGATGAATCGCTCGGCCGCACCGGTCAGCGGATTGGTCTCGGTATAGGGGCCGTTGACGCTGCGCAGGAAGGGTCCGACGTCACCGCGCAGGGCGCCGTCGTAGGTTTTCGGCGAGCCGATGCCAATGTCCCGGGTCATGTTGATGACTCGGGTACCCCCGGCAGGGACGTCGAAGATGTCGACCCCGTAAGGATGGGTGATGGTGTACGTGCCGGCGGTGGGCACGTCGACGCGGATACGTACCCGGGCAAAACTCATCTGGTCGCCTTCGACCGGTTCTTCAGCGGCGAAAGCCGCTTCGATGGCGGTACCAAACGACAGGTCGATGCCCCGGGCCGCATCGACGATTGCCGCGTCGGCGGTGAACCAGAAGGCTTCGTCAGGGAAGTTGGTCGGGAAGACGATCGGTTGTGTGTCGTCGAATACGCCGGGGGTCGGCAGCAACGTACACATGTACGACGGCGCTCCGGGCGCTCCGGGAGCCCGGGAGCTGACCGCCTTGGACAGGCACAGGTCGAGGGTTCGACCGTGGGTGTCCTGATACCAGGCGGCGAACGAGCCGTTGGATGGAAGGTAGGGTCCGGGGTCGACGGCATACAGCGCCGCCTGGGCGATGCCTTGGGCCAGAGCACTCACGACCAGGACGGCCGCAGTTTTGGACAGTAAAGGGTGCATGAGTTAATCCCTCTATCAGAGTACCTGTCCCGTGAGGTGGGTCAGTTGAGAGGGGGGCGGCAACTTCCATACCAACCGGCGAAAACGTTCTTGAGAGGCCCGTGGAACGGGCATGCGGCGGTCAATCGCTGTCAGACAGGCGCTCGAGCGAACGGGCCATTGTCCCCAGCATTGGGGGTAGGTGGGGAAGGCGGGGACGTAGTAGCGTAGGGAATATTTAAAAGCTTCAAAAAACCGAGGAAACGTCTGACATTCTTTTAGGGTTGGCTGTCGGACGCGGGAGGTTTAGTGTGGTCGCTCCTGGCAGAGAATTCGGTCATCCCGGCACTGACAAAGGTGCACTTCATCGCTTCCAGCGACGACACCAAGCCCCATACCGATTAGACTGCTAAGTATCGATCCCGGAGGTCATCATGAGCGCCGAACTTTCCCCAATCGTCTCAGAGTTTGAAACTGAAGAGCAGGCCGCAAGTTACGACCGTTGGTTCCGTGCCAAAGTGCAAGCTTCGCTCGATGACCCACGCCCGAGTATCCCGCATGACCAGGTGATGGCTGATATGCGAGCGCTTATCGAATCAAAGCGCAATAAGCGCGATGCTGGTTGAGTGGCGGCCCGAAGCACGGGCCGAACTGTGGCAAATCCTGAATTACATTGGCGATCGCCACCTTGTGGCGGCTAGCGAGTTATACCAGGCCATTGAAGCGGCGACATCAGCTCTTCCTGAACATCCCTATCTCTATCGATTTGGCCGTGTTCCCGGAACCCGGGAAATTGTTGTTCATCCCAATTACCTGGTGGTTTATCGAGTGACGGATCGTATAGAGATCGTTGCCGTGTTGCATGCCAGGCAAGAATACCCCTGAAGCAGTTTTCCGTAGTTGCTGTGCTGCGCATGCAACCTCATCCAGCCAATAGCGTTTCAGTCGATTATTGGTAGCACCTCGCGTGCGGAGGCCTGCGCCACGAAATCCCGAATCATCCAGACTCATCCCGCTTCCCATTGGGTATTTCCCCCGTTCCTGCGCCGGTCCAAACCCCGACATCGGGCAAACGGCCAGCATTGGGCTATAACCCTATAGGGGAAACGTCGGGAACAAATGTCCATGAACATGCCTACCAAAGCGCTCCTGTTGCAGGAGAGCGATACCCGCCTGCATTCGCGCAAGCCGCCGTTCAATCTGTTGCGCTGGTTTTCGCTCGTCAGCATGGCGGTGATCGGCACGGTCGCCGTGGCGCTGGGGTCGGTATCCACCCGGTTTGTGATTACCGAGAGCGTGCAGCGCGATGCCTTGCTGACTTCGCAGTTCATCCAGGCGATTGCCTCGGCCGAGGTGCGCCATGTGTCGATCCCAAACGTGCGGACCATGGGCGAGTTGCTCGACCCACGCAAGGACAAAGACTTCCCGGACGTCGATCCGCTGGCCCGGGCCAATGCCCGTGGCGAATTCCTCGACCATATTGAACACTTGCCGGATGTGATCCTGGCCAATATCTACGCCCCCGACCGCATGGTGATCTGGTCGACGAACCCGGCATTGATGGGTACCAGGATCCATACCGACGACGACCTGGATCAAGCCTTTGCCTCCAAGATCCCGGTGTCGGCCAGCTATCACGATGTCGATCACAGCCGCATGGAACAAAAATTCGTAACGCCACCGGAATACGTCTTCATCGAGAACTACATTCCGCTGTTCGATGCCGACGGCGACAAAGTCACCGCGATGGTCGAGATCTACAAGGAGCCCAAGGACCTGATCAATCGCATGGAGCGCGGCCTGATATTGATCTGGCTGGCCACTGCCCTCGGCGGCGGGCTGATTTACCTGGGGCTGTACTGGATCGTGCGCCGGGCGGCGATTCAGCTGGCGGCACAACAGCAGCAACTGATCACCAACGAAACCTTCGTCGCTCTGGGCGAGATGTCGTCGGCGGTCGCCCATAGCTTGCGCAATCCGTTGGCGACCATTCGCTCCAGCGCTGAACTGGCGCTGGAATTCGACAGCGGCGCGGCGCACAAGAACATCAACGACATCATCGGCCAGGTCGATCGCATGTCGAAATGGGTCAGGGAGCTGCTGCAATCCTTGCGCCCGCTCAACGACGAGGCGGAATCGGTCAATCTGGTAGCGGCGCTGCACGACAGCCTGATGGCCTTCGAGTTGCAGATCGCCAAGGCCAATGTCCGCGTTGTGTTCGAGCCCAGGGAAACGCCCATGGTTCTGAGCCAGCAGGTGCAATTGACCCAGATCCTTAACAGCTTGCTGGCCAATGCGCTGGAGGCGATGGAGAAGGGCGGCACGCTGACCATCACCCTTGAGCCGACTGATAACAACGGCGTTTGCGTGGTCGTGAGCGATACCGGCAAAGGGATGACCGAAGAGCAGCGCAACATGGCCTTCCGGCCGTTCTACACCACCAAGCGCGGGGGCCTGGGGGTCGGACTGGTGCTGGTCAAGCGAATCATGGAGCGTTTTGGCGGCGCGGTGACACTTGAAAGCCGCGAGGGCGAGGGTACGACTGTGCGTCTTTCATTCAAACGACTCACCTGAAAACGGGTGTGAACTTTCCCCGTTAGCGGGTGTCTTTCCCCAGCGGTTGTTTCGGTCATGGCACATTGATGTTGATAAGCCACTGTTTTGCCTGGCGATAATTCTTTGTAAAAACCTGTTACAAATATGGCGAGCTACTTGCAGATCACCAGTACCCCTTCATGATTCGAGGCGGCTGGTGATGGACAGTAAAGCGCGTTTCCCCTTCAAACGTTTTGGCTTGCTGACGCCCTTGAGCGTCGTTCTGACGATGACGATGGGAGCAGCCGGTCTTCGCGCCAGCCCCATCGATGACGAACGACAGCCCGAACCCACCGACCCTTCGGCTTATTACGACGAGCCCGCCGATAAACCGGCCGCGCTGAACGCCATCCTGACAATGCCGGAGGCCAACGAAGATGCCTTCGATTTGCCCGATGGCGTCAAAGGCAGCCGCGACACCACGCGCCAGGAAAACATCCTGCCGCCCACGGTGCAGACCAGTTTCAACTACCCCACCAATGGCAAGCCCAGCCCGCTGTTCGGCGCTCAGCCGTTCACTCAGCAACTGGTGTTGTTCGAAGAGTTCGGCCCGGAAAAACTCGACCCCACCACACCGGCGGCGCCCTTGGGATTTCCCCCCGCGGCGATCGGCCCGGCGCCTCAGCAGGACCCCACCAGTGCGGCCCGCAGTGCGCCACCCGGCGTGGCCCTGGATGCCTTCCTGCGGCAACCGGGACTGACGCCGTTCCCGAGCCAGTTCGCCAACGTGGTCGACCGCAATCCGTGGCAGGCGCAGATCGAATACTTCCTCAACCGGCACATTGGCTCTGCCGCCGAAGGCCGCCCGCCAGGAAAGGGGTGGTCGCACCAGCGCTGGAACGAGTTCTACCCACAAGCGGCCTACAAGACCGTGCAGACCGGTGCGCGAACCAACGGCGGCCTGCGCGACAGTCGCCAGATGCATGGCTACGCCCTGGGTGAATTCGGCCCCGGTGGCCTTTATCACAACACCGCCGGCGTCCCGCTGACCGACGGCACGGCCAAAGGCGTCGACGCGCGTTTCCACCCGAACATGCCGGTACAGAACCACAACTCGGTCTGGACCTTCGACGGCACCTTGCCGCCAAAATTGCTGATGGTGCGGTACGGCCAGCCGGTGCTGATGCGCCATTACAACGGCTTGCCCATCGACCCGTCGGCGAACATGGGCTTCGGCTTGCACACCATCAGTACTCACGAACACAACGGTCACGCACCGGCGGAAAGCGACGGTTACGCCAACGCGTTTTTCTTTCCAGGCCAGTATTACGACTATCGCTGGCCGATTCAGCTGGCCGGTTACGACAGCATCAATACCCGCGCCGAAGACCCCCGTGCGGCCTTCCCGTGTTCGCCCGGGGAAACCCTCTGGGTCAATGACATGAACCCCGGCCGCAAGACCTGCGATCACGGCACCATCAAGATCCGTGGCGACTGGCGCGAAACCATGAGCACCCACTGGTTCCACGATCACATGCTCGATTTCACCGCGCAGAACGTCTACAAGGGCAACGCGGC
>Ga0213829_1002738_pt1 | contig 11225 bp, 7 predicted proteins | sample MC6MC0896MG_FD_180665 | JGI IMG/M metagenome (GOLD analysis project Ga0213829, IMG submission 180665) | Enriched soil aggregate microbial communities from Iowa State University, Ames, United States - MC6-MC0896-MG | ecosystem: Environmental > Terrestrial > Soil > Unclassified | place: USA: Iowa...
TCAGGGCCGCCCTGACGGGCGTTCAGGTTGCTAAAGCAGCCTGTGTGAGCACTGCCCACGCTCAGACTGACACATAAAATAGCCCGGGAACAGGCACTTAGCCGCGGGACGCGCCAGCGTCCTGTGCTAATCCCACTTTCAGCAGCTTGCCATTGGCCTCATCGGTCAGCACATAGAGCCAGCCATCCGGCCCCTGGCGAACATCGCGAATGCGCGCCTTCTGATCGTCCAGCAGACGCTGCTCTTCCACCACTTTCTCGCCGTTGATACTCAGACGAATCAGGTTTTTCTCTTTCAGAGCGCCGATAAACAGCGAGTTTTTCCACTGCGGAAAACGGGCGCTATTGTAGAACGCCATGCCGCTGATGGCCGGAGAATCCTTCCAGTGATAAAGCGGCGGTTCGGTACCCGCAACCTGTGTGCCTTGTGACTCCGGCACTTTGTCACCGCTATAGTCGATGCCGTAGGTTGCCAGCGGCCAGCCGTAATTCTTGCCCCGCTCCATGATATTCACTTCATCGCCGCCGCGCGGGCCATGTTCATTTTCCCATATCTTGCCGGTCCAGGGGTTAAGCGCCAGCCCCTGCGGATTACGCAAACCATAGGCCCAGATCTCTGGCCGTGCGCCGCGCTGTTTCGCAAACGGGTTATCGTCCGGCACGCTGCCATCGGCGTTGAGCCGCAGCAGTTTGCCCTGCAGCTTATCGAGATCCTGCGCAGCGCTGCTGGCAAAGTTATCGCCGAAGGCGATCCAGAGATAGCCCTGGGTATCAAACGCCAGCCGGGTACCGATGTTGTTGCCGCTGGAGAGCATCGGCGTCTGCCGAATCACCTCGCGGAAATCGCTGAGTTGCCGGTTATCCTTGCTCAGCGTGCCCACGCCTACCACCGCGCCCGCTTTGCCACTGCTGTTCGCTTCGGTATAGCTAAGCCAGACGCGACGACTGGTGGCAAAATCGGGTGCCAGCACCACGTCCAGCAGGCCACTCTGCCGTTCTGCCCAGACCTTTGGCACGCCCTGGATCGGCTGCGACAGGCCGCTCTCCGGGCTCCAGCTGCGCAGTTGTCCGCTACGTTCGGTAATCAGCAGCGTTTTGTTGTCGGGCAGGAAGGCGACGGACCATGGATGTTGTAACTTATCCTGTAATACCTCGACCTTTACGTCGGCGGCAAACAGGGGGGCGGTACAGAACAGGGAGCCACTTAGCAACAAGGCAGTTGAGAAACGGGCCATAACGATCTCCTGACGGGATAGAATGCCCTTAAGCGTAGTCAGCCCCTCTGCAATGATGTTGAGGATTTACAAAAGATTAATCAGGGCGACAGCGCTCTGCTGTCGCCCGTCAGAGTCAGGGCGCGTTAAAACTTACCGTGTCACGCACCATCGTATCGATACCAGGCTTCAGCTCGTCAAAGGTGATCGGCGTATTGCTGTTACTGACCGTTTTGCCAAAGGCTTTGCGAACCACCCGGATCATCGGTTTGCCCGTCACCGCATCGCTGGCTTCTATTTCCAGAAACAGTTCGCTGTTCTGAGTACGATGCCCTGACGCCGCCATGGTGCTGGCAACGACCGCGGCAACCGGTACCACTTCATAAAACTGCACGCCCTGATTTTCTGCTGACACGGCGGTAATGGCGGCCCTTACCTTCAGGGTATGCGGCGTAGCCTGATTCACCAGCGGCAGGCGGGTGGCTATCGCGCCTTTTAGCTGGATCTCGGTGTAACTGAGCACCTGATCCAGCGTTTGCTGAGTGACGCGTGGCGTGGGGTGCGCCGCCGGGTAGTAGACCAGCGATGTATAAAGCACATCTTTATAATGGCTGCTTTGATAGTCGGGTGATATCCAGCGCAGAGTCGGTTCACCACTGGCTGACGACGTCGGTTGCAACTGGCTGTAATCGCTTAAAAAACCTGAATATTGCTGCTTATCAGCAACATGAGAAGTACAACCACTGAGCAGCATGGCAGAGACCGCCAGAAGAGCAGCAACGGAAGTTTTACGCATCATCAACTCGCTTGTATCAGGAAGGTTTAAGCAAGCATAGATAAGCCAGAAGGGAAATGCAGAATAACAGAGGCGATTTAACGCTGTTATGCAGAATAAATAGCAGGAAAACCCGCTGCAGAGCACAGCGGGCGAAAAAGATTACTCAAAGCAGGTATCAGGATTCTCAGACAGGGTGATGAACTGTTTGCCACCCTGGGTCAGCGCCATAATGGTGCCGCTTTCGATATCGTAAACCCAGCCGTGCAGACGCAGCTTACCGTTACGCAGCGCGACGGAGACGGAAGGATGGGTTTTCATGTTGTTCAGCTGGGCGATGACGTTCTCTTTGACCATCTCGTTCAGCTTCTTCTCTGGCGAGTCATACTCACGCTGCTCAACCACCGCTTTTGCCGCATCGGCATAGCGCAGCCAGTGCTCAACCGCAGGCATGGTATCCATGCAGGCGCAGGAGGCGATGGCGTTCATGGCACCACAGTTAGAGTGACCACAGATGATGATGTCGGAGACGCCCAGCGCGACCACCGCATATTCGATAGTGGCGGAGACACCGCCTGGCTCCGGGCCGAATGAGGGAACGATGTTGCCCGCATTGCGGATAACGAACAGCTCTCCTGGCTCCTGCTGCGTCACCAGTTCAGGCACCAGACGACTGTCTGAACAGGAGATGAACAGCGCTTTCGGATTTTGATTTGATGCCAGGCTTTTGAAAAGATCCTTCCTTTCAGGAAACACATTCTGCTGGAAATTCAGAAATCCGTTGATGATCTCTTTCATTATTTAGCTCTCACATTATCCATTTCATTACCTGAGGGGCATAGCCCCCTCAGTGGGGTTTGCCCGTTTATTATTAATGAAAACAAGTGAATATCAACCCGCCTTTTACCGGATGCTCTAAACAGCAGCCACTGTCAGCGTTTCGCTTGTTCATCAGTCAGAGGCTCCGCAGCCAATTTCTTTTTATAGCACGGGAAGTTATTGGAAAAAGCACGGTTTGAACCGCCCGTTTTTTTGCCTGTGCTGTGGATCGGCTTTTACGCGTTTTTTCACTACTTTACGCCCCCGGCTCGCCAGCAGAAAAGGTTTCTCTTCTGCTGCCGTATGACCTTATCTGGCAAGCGTGGCGGGCTACGGCGTTTTAGGGCGTGGCGAAACGGCTGCGCATCTGGCAGCACGGGCGCTGCAGCAGAACCGTTGCAGGCAAGAAATGAGGGATAGGATTGAGCAGGACGGGGTCATTAAAACAACCCCGGCAGCAGGAGGTAACAGCTGCCGGGAGAGCAGAATTAACGCTTAGCCATACTGCTGCTGATGCGCTTTTTTACGTCGCAGATAGTCCTCATCTGCACGAAGTTTGTCCCAGTAGCCTTTGAAAACAGCCGCCGCCGCGGCTTTTTCCTCGTTTACGCCGCGCGGCAGCTCCTTGCCATCTGCGTCATATTTACGTCCGCCCTTGTGGTTGCTGTAACGGCGCGCACGGGTATACCCCATCTGAATAAATTTGCGCGCCATATCCATGCCGACAAAATCATCTTTGCGCCGATACTCCTCAAACAGCGCCATGATTTTCTCAGCCGACTCTTCAGCAATGGGAACGGTACGAAAACGCCAGTGTGGCAGTATTTCGCCTTTATAAGGCTCGACCATCAGCACGCCCTGCTCACCACGCCCGACCTGATAAAGCTCGGGGTGCTGGCGGAAGTCGATAGTGCTGAAGTCCTGATCATAATCGAAAGGTTTCATCTCTTTAGTTTAGGATCAAGTGCGTCGCGCAGCCCGTCTCCGAGTAAATTAAATGCCAGAACGGTGAGGAAGATGGCCAGGCTGGGGAAAATTGCCACGTGAGGCGCGATAACCATGTCGGCCCGCGCCTCATTCAGCATTGCACCCCACTCCGGCGTAGGCGGTTGTGCGCCCAGCCCCAGAAACGACAGGCTGGCCGCGGTAATGATTGAGGTACCGACCCGCATGGTGAAATAGACCACAATCGGCGATACCGTGCCGGGCAGGATATGCCGCATCAGGATAGTCCAGTCAGAAGCGCCGATGCTGCGTGCCGACTCAATATAGGTCTGATGCTTCAGCACCAGAGTATTGCCGCGAACCAGCCGGGCAAAAGCCGGGATACTGAAGATAGCGACCGCCACAATCACATTACTCATGCCGCTGCCCATAATCGCCACCACCGCAATCGCCAGCAGAATGCCGGGAAAGGCAAACAGCACATCGCAGATACGCATGGTGATGCGGTCCCACCAGCCTTCGTAATAGCCGGCTAACAGACCAAAGAATGTGCCGATCAGCGCGCCGATCACTACCGAAAAGAAGCCCGCAATCAGGGAAATCCGCGTGCCGACCAGCACCCGACTGAAAATGTCACGCCCCAGCGAATCGACGCCAAACAGATGCATCAGCGAGGGGCCGTCATTGAGCCGGTCATAATCGAAGTAGTTCTCTGCGTCGAACGGCGCAATCCACGGGGCAATAACCGCCAGCACAATCAGTACCAGCACAAACAGCCCGGCCAGCAGCGCCACCGGCTGCCCTCTGAAACGCCGCCAGAATTCACGCCACGGCGTTCGCACCCGATTCTCCGCAATCAGCGGCATCGTTTTCAGTGCCGCTTCGCGTCGCCAGTTTTTCATCGCGACTCCTTAAAGCGAATAGCGGGATTAATCACCGCATAGAGCATGTCGACAAACAGGTTGATCAGAATAAACTCCAGTGAAAACAGCAAAACTTCCGCCTGAATAACCGGGTAGTCGCGCATCGCCACGGAATCGACCAGCAGTCGCCCCAGGCCCGGCCAGTTAAACACCACCTCGACCACGATCGAGCCGCCCAGCAGGAAACCAAACTGCAGCCCCATCATCGTTACCACCGGGATCATGGCGTTGCGCAGGCCATGCTTGACCACCACCAGCGACTCGCGCACCCCTTTGGCCCGGGCGGTCCGCATATAATCTTCCTGCATCACCTCCACGAACGAGGCACGTGTAAAGCGCGCCATCACCGCCGCCACCGCCGCACCCAGGGTGATGGAGGGCAGAATGTAATGTTTCCAGCTCTCTGCACCGACGGTTGGCAGCCATCCCAGTTCAACTGAGAAGACCTGCATCAGCAGCATGCCCAGCGCAAAGGCGGGAAACGAAATGCCCGACACCGCCAGCGTCATCCCCAGTCGATCGGGCCAGCGATTGCGCCAGACAGCAGAAACGATGCCGATTGCCATGCCAAAAATCACGGCCCAGATCATGCTGACCAGCGTCAGCCACAGGGTCGGCATAAAGCGTGAGGCGATCTCCTCCGCGACCGGCCGCTTCGAGACCATCGACTGGCCGAAATCGCCCTGCAGCGCATTCAGCATAAAGTGCCAGAACTGCTGCGGCAGCGGCAGGTCGAGTCCCAGCTCCTGACGCACCAGCGCCACAACCGAGGCATCGGCTTCCGGCCCGGCGATCAGACGCGCCGGGTCGCCCGGCAGCAGGTGAACAAACAGGAACACCAGCACCGCCACAATCAGCAGCGTGGGGATCAGCCCAAAGAGTCGTTTGAGAAAATAGTTAAACATGCAACATCCTGCAGCTGCGGCCAGCCTCACGGGCTGGCCGGCTCCGTTACTTCAGAGTTGCCTCATCGAAATTGAATGAGGTATCGGGCATCACATAAAAACCGCTGAGGTTTTTGCTGTTGGCAGAAACCAGCTGCTCAACTACGAGTGGGATCCATGGGTGATCCTGCCAGATGGTATACTGCGCATCTTTGTAGAGACGCGCTTTCTCGGCACGATCGGTGGTTTTCAGCGCATCAGCCAGATCTTTATCGACCTTAGGATTGCTGTAAAACGCGGTATTGAAGATCGCCGGTGGCCAGGCCGTAGTAGCAAACAGTGGCGTCAGTGCCCAGTCCGCTTCACCGGTGGAGGCAGACCAGCCGGTATAGAACATGCGCACGCCGCTCTCTTTCTGGCCCTTGCCTTCTACTTCTGCGGCACGCTGACCCGCATCCATCGCCGTAACTTTAACTTTCACGCCAACCTGCGCCAGCTGCTGCTGGGTGAACTGCAACACTTTCTGCGCGGTGCTGTGGTTGTGTGACGACCAGAGCGTGGTTTCAAACCCGTTCGGGTAACCCGCCTCTTTCAGCAGGGCTTTCGCTTTGGCCGGATCGTAGCTGATGGCCGGATAGGTCTGAGCGAAGTCGATGGTGGGCGGCACGATGCCGGTAGCAGGCGTGGCGTAACCGGAGAACGCCACTTTCGCCAGCGCCTGACGGTTGATGGCATACTCCAGCGCTTCACGCACCTTCGGATTGTCGAACGGCTTCTGAGTGACATTAAGGCTGATGTAACGCTGCATAATCGATGGCGTGGTTACCACAGCAAGCTTGCTGTTCTTCTCCAGCAGTTTTGCCTGCTCATAGGGCACCGGGAAAGCAAAGTTCGCTTCGCCGGTCTGCAGCATCGCCGCGCGGGTGTTGTTATCCACCACCGGTCGCCAGGTAATGCTGTCCAGCTTCGGATAGCCCGGCTTCCAGTAGCCGTCCCACTTCTTCACCTTCACAAAATCGGTCTGGTTCCAGGTTTCAAACACAAACGGGCCGGTTCCTACCGGATGGAAACCGATCTCTTTGCCATATTTTTTCAGCGCGGTAGGCGAAATCATCGCTGCCGCCGGATGGGCCAGGATGTTGATAAAGGCGGAGAACGGCTCTTTCAGCGTTACTTTTACCGTAGTTGGATCCACCACTTCGGTGCTGGCGATATGTTTAAACAGGTTGTAGCGCTTGAGATGGTTATCCGGGTTGCTGGCACGATCGAGGTTGACCTTTACCGCTTCCGCATTGAAGTCAGTGCCATCCTGGAATTTAACTCCGGAACGCAGCTTAATGGTGTAGGTCAGGCCGTCGGCGCTGGCCTGATAGCTCTCAGCCAGCACGTTGGTGAGCTTCATCTCTTTATCAAAGCCAAACAGGCCCTGATAGAAGGATTTCGCGACCGCCTGCGACAGCGTGTCGTTGGCGTCATAGGGATCGAGAGTGGTGAAGTTGGACGCGACGGCAATCACCGCATCCTGTGCTGCCCAGGCGGGCAATGCCATTGCGCTGCTTAACACGCCAGCCGCCAGTAACCCTTTACGCATCGTAATCTGCATCTTGTTCTCCTGTAATCCCTGTCGGGTTGGTCGCCGGGGCGACATCGTCACTGTTCAGGTCGCACTGATAACGTGGCGGGCGACGAAATGGCCCGGAGCCACCTCCATCAGCGGCGCCACTTCAGGTTCATCCCCTAACGCATGAATCGGGCTGGGGATCTCATCGACCAGTAAGGCTCGTTCGCGACGCCGGTGAGCCGGATCGGCTACCGGCACCGCCGCCATGAGTTTTCGGGTATAAGGGTGCTGAGGCTGCTCAAACACCGCCTGACGCGGCCCCATCTCGACAATCTGACCGAGATACATCACCGCCACGCGGTGGCTGATACGCTCCACCACCGCCATATCGTGAGAAATAAACAGGAAGGCGATGCCAAACTCGCGCTGCAGGTCGAGCATCAGATTAATAATCTGCGCCTGAATTGACACATCCAGCGCCGAGACGGACTCATCGGCGATCACCACTTTGGGGTTTAGCGCCAGCGCGCGGGCTATACAGATGCGCTGACGCTGGCCGCCGGAAAACTCATGGGGATAGCGCTGAGCATGTTCCGGCAGCAGACCCACTTTATCCAGCAGCCAGGCAACGCGCTGCTCCGCCTCGCGACGCGGCATCGCCTTGTGAACCAGCAGCGGCTCCATAATGGAGAAGCCAACCGTCAGCCGGGGATCGAGCGAGGCGTAGGGATCCTGGAAGATAAACTGAATGTCGCGTCGCAGATGGGCCAGCGCGGCACCTGACAAATGGTCTATCCGCTGCCCGTCAAAGGTCAGGGTGCCACCCTGACTGGCAACCAGCTTCAGCAGCGATCGCCCGGTGGTCGATTTACCACAGCCAGACTCGCCCACCAGCGCCAGTGTCTCACCGGCATAGAGATCAAAACTGACTTTTTCGACGGCATGCACCCGGCTTTTGACGCGGTTCAGCAGGCCGCCGCGAATATCAAAGCGGGTGACCAGATCGCGCACCTGCAAAATGGGTGGCTGCAGGCGGCGAACTGTATCCTGCGGTACGTCATCAACGGCATCGCTGTGCAGCAACGGAAATTTGGCCGGCAGGGGCTGGCCATGCATCGAACCGAGCTTTGGCACCGCCGCCAGCAGCGCCTGGGTATAGGGCTGCTGCGGGGCGCTGAACAGCCTGGCTACCGGAGCATTTTCTACCACTTCGCCGCGATACATCACCTGAACCCGATCGGCCATTTCGGCGACCACGCCCATATCGTGAGTGATAAAAATCACCCCCATCTGCATCTCTTTTTGCAGCACGCGGATAAGCTGCAAAATCTGCGCCTGAATGGTGACGTCGAGCGCGGTGGTCGGCTCATCGGCAATCAGCAGGGCCGGTTTGCAGCAGAGCGCCATGGCGATCATCACGCGCTGACGCATCCCGCCCGACAGCTGATGCGGAAAGCGGGATAATACATTTTGCGCATCCGGGATTCGTACCAGATCCAGCATCCGGCGCGCTTCGGCCAGCGCGCCGGCGTGGCTCAGGCCCTGATGAAGACGGATGGATTCCGCGATCTGCTCGCCCACGGAGAAGACCGGATTCAGTGAGGTCATCGGCTCCTGAAAGATCATCGCCATATCCGCACCGCGCACCCGCCGCATCTGACCTTTTGAGGCGCGCATCAGATCCAGCACGTCGCCGTTGCGACGCCGCAACAGCACCTCGCCGCTGACCCTCCCGCCAGCCTGCTCAATCAGCCGCATCAGCGCCAGCGAGGTCACTGATTTCCCCGAGCCTGACTCCCCCACCAGCGCCAGCGTTTCGCCGCGAAACAGATCGAGTGACAAATGACGCACCGCGTCAGTGACGGTGGTTTCGTGCTGAAAACGCACATTGAGATCGCGCACCGCCAGGACCTGCTCAGGGGCCAGCGGCGGTAACGTTTGCCTGTCGCTCATCTCTGCTCCTTAACTTTCGCGATAGATAGCGACGTCTGCCACTTCGCCAACCCGCGCCACACCGCGATACATCCCTTCGCTGTTGAACGGCAGCGCTACGTTGCCTGCGCGGTCGACGGCAATCAGCCCCCCGCTGCCGCCCAGCTCCAGCACACTGTCATGAATAACATTAACCGTGGCCTGCTGCAGTGAGCGCCCGGCATAGCGCATCTGCGCTGCCACATCGTAGGCCGCCAGCGTCCGCATAAAGACTTCTCCGGTGCCGGTACAGGAGACCGCCACGCTGTCGTTGCTGGCGTAGCAGCCTGCGCCCGGCAGCGGCGAGTCGCCGACCCGCCCGGCCTGCTTGTTGGTCATACCGCCCGTTGACGTGGCGGCCGCGAGGTTGCCCTCAAGATCCAGCGCGACGGCCCCCACCGTACCAAACTTACGGTCCGGGTCGAGCGGGTCATCGCTGTGCGCGGCACCATCATGGTCCAGCACTGCCGTATCGCTGTTCAGCGCGCGCTGCAACTGCTCCCAGCGTTCCGGAGTCGAGAAGTAATCAGGCGTGACCGTTTCCAGCCCGTGCGCTTCAGCAAACAGCTCTGCGCCCTCGCCGATAAACAGGACATGCTCGCTATGTTCCAGCACGGCACGTGCCGCCAGCACCGGATTCCGTACCCGCGTTACGCCCGCGACCGCCCCTGCACCCAGCGTGCGGCCATCCATGATGCAGGCATCGAGTTCATGGGTGCCCTGATGGGTGAAGACCGCGCCTTTACCGGCGTTGAACAGCGGACACTCTTCCAGCAGCCGCACCGCTTCGGTCACCGCATCGAGTGCGCTGCCGCCCTGAGCCAGTATCTGCTGGCCCTGAGTGACAATATCGTGTAGCGCCTGACGATAGAGTTGCTCTTTTTCGGCGCTCATTGCTGAGCGCGTAATGGCACCGGCGCCTCCATGAATGGCGATCACTGCATTGACCATAACGATCTACCCTGTGGTTGCATCAGGACGAAAAACACTGATTTAGAATGGTTTTCACCCATTTTTGGTGATTTTTGACTATAGAAAGCCTGCTAAGTGTTGTAAAGCGGAAACTGTTCCTGTGGTTATAACCTTTTCTTACCGCCATATTTCACTTTGGCCACAACAACAGGCAAGTCAGGCCGACACCGATGTGACTCAGCGGCTAATTCCCACCATAATAGGCAGCATCTGAGATAACCAGGCTGGAATATCCATGGAAAGTTTTACTGCAGGCTTGATCTCCCTTGAGGAGGCACAACAAAAAATGCTGTCACAGCTGACGCCCGTCACCGACTCTCTTAGCGTGCCGCTGGCCGAAGCGGTCGGGCGTATCACCGCCAAAGCGGTGACCTCACCGATTGCCGTGCCGCCATTTGATAACTCTGCGATGGATGGCTACGCCGTCAGGCTGGCAGACGCCAGCAGCGGTCAGCCGCTGCCAGTGGCGGGTAAAGCCTTTGCCGGCGCACCGTTTAACGGTGAGTGGCCGCAGGGCAGCGTGATTCGCATCATGACCGGTGCGCCGGTGCCCGCAGGCTGTGAAGCAGTAGTGATGCAGGAGCAGACCGAAACACAGGGTGATGCGATTATGATCACCGCGCCGGTCCGTCCCGGACAGAACATTCGTCTCATCGGCGATGACATTCAGCCAGGCACCGTGGTGCTGGAAGCGGGAACACGTCTGGGTGCCGCGGAGCTGCCACTGCTCGCCTCACTGGGTATCGCACAGGTCAGCGTGCTGCGAAAACTGCGGGTCGCTATCTTCTCCACCGGTGATGAACTCCAGCCGGTAGGCGAGCCGCTGGCCGAAGGCCAGATCTACGACACCAACCGCTTTGCGGTATCACTGATGCTGCATAAGCTGGGTTGCGAAGTCATCGACCTTGGCATCATCAAAGATGACCCGGCCGCACTGCGTGCTGCTTTCACCGAGGCCGATCGGCAGGCGGATGTCGTGATTACTACCGGCGGCGTCTCGGTGGGCGAAGCGGACTTCACCAAAACGATGCTGGAAGAGCTTGGTGCCATCAGCTTCTGGAAGCTGGCGATCAAGCCTGGCAAGCCATTTGCCTTTGGCCGCCTCAACAGCAGCTGGTTCTGCGGCCTGCCAGGTAATCCGGTCTCCGCCGCCGTGACCTTT
>Ga0213829_1002740_pt1 | contig 11219 bp, 10 predicted proteins | sample MC6MC0896MG_FD_180665 | JGI IMG/M metagenome (GOLD analysis project Ga0213829, IMG submission 180665) | Enriched soil aggregate microbial communities from Iowa State University, Ames, United States - MC6-MC0896-MG | ecosystem: Environmental > Terrestrial > Soil > Unclassified | place: USA: Iowa...
ACATTATCGGACAATTAAACAGCCCTTTATTACAGCTTATTGATTTTATCAAGCAAACTCAGGATGCTAAAATTTCTTTGGAAAGATTGGGCGAAATTCACGATAAGGAAGATGAGGAAAACAAAGATGAGCAATATGCTACTAAAGTTCCTGAAAAAGATATCGAAATTAGCAATATGTCGTTTAGGTATATCGGTTCTGATGTTCCGGTTTTTGAAAATTTAAGTTTAAATATTCCTTATCAAAAAACAACGGCAATCGTCGGAGCCAGCGGAAGCGGAAAAACGACCCTATTAAAATTATTAATGAAATTTTATGAACCCAACGAGGGCGAAATAAAAATTGGGAATACCCAGATGAAAAACATTTCGCCAAGATTCTGGAGAGATCAGTGCGGTGTTGTGATGCAGGAAGGTTATATTTTTAATGATACGATTGCCAATAATATTGCTGTAGGTGAAGATTATGTAGATAAAACAAAACTGAGAAAGGCTGTTGAAATTGCCAATATCAAAGATTTCATTGAAGGATTGCCTTTAAGCTACAACACAAAAATCGGAAACGAAGGACTCGGTGTCAGTGGTGGACAAAAACAAAGACTTTTCATTGCAAGAGCGGTTTACAAAACTCCGGAATATATTTTCTTTGACGAAGCTACCAGTGCTTTAGATGCAAATAATGAGAAAGTAATCATGGAAAATCTGGAACAGTTTTTTGAAGGTAAAACAGCCATTGTGATTGCCCACAGATTGTCAACCGTAAAACATGCCGATAAAATTATTGTTTTAGATAAAGGCAAAGTTGTTGAAGAAGGAAATCACGCTGAATTAGTTTCTTTAAAAGGGGAGTATTACAGATTAGTGAAAAATCAACTGGAATTAGGAAGCTAAACACTTTGGTTGATACTTACTTTGTCAAAGTTGAAAATCTTTGACAAAGTTTTTAAGATAACAAAACAACAGCAAACAAATGAAAGAAAAAGACATTTTAGACAACATAGAACTACGCTCAGAAAGCGTACAGGATATTCTTACAGAACCACCACATTGGATGTTTAGATGGGGAAATATGATTATTTTCATCATTTTGGTGATGATTTTGGTGATGAGCTACATGATCAAGTATCCTGAATTTGTTCCTTCTCCGATTATTGTCACCTCTCAAAATCCACCTGAAAAAATTGAAGCCAGAAGTAATTCAAAGATTGAAAAAATATTCATTAAAGATCATCAGAAAGTAAAAAATGGTGATATAATGGTTGTTTTGCAGTCAACAGCAAATTATAAAGATGTTTTAGAGCTCAAAAAACTTGTAGATTCTCTTTCGCCGGGTGAATTACTTTCTTTTCCTCTGAATAAAGCTTCACATTTTAAACTGGGAGAATTACAGGGTGATTACAATAGTTTTGCAAAAGCTTTTCAGGATGAAAGTCTGTTTACAAGACTACAACCTTATGCTCCGGAAAATCTTGCAGCAAACCAAAGTATTTCCGAATCTCAAGGCAGAATATTAAATTTAAAACAACAGAAGAGTTTAGAAGCTGCAAAATATGAGCTTACAAAAAAGAATTATCAGCGATCTCAGGAGTTATTTAATCAGGGAATAATCCCTGCGATGGAAATGGAGAACGAGAAAATAAAATATCTTCAAGCTCAGCAGAATTTAGAAAACATTAATATTTCTATTTCTCAGATGCAGGAAGGAATTTCCAATCTTCATAAAACCAAAAGCGGAACAACAATCAATTCAGAGAAGGATAAAATTAATTATTCTTCACAAACGCTGCAACTTTTTGAAAATCTAAGAAAATCGTTGAAGCAGTGGGAGCAGAATTATCTCATTATTTCATCAACAAACGGAGTAGCGAGTTTCCAGCAGTTTTTTGGTGAAAATCAGTTTGTAAAAACAGGAGATCCTATTGTTTCAATTTTGCCGGATCATACTAGTCAGTTGGTTGGAAGAATGTTGGTTCCTACAGCAAATTCGGGGAAAATTATTCAGGGTGAAAAGGTTTTAATTAAATTAGATAATTATCGCTTTCAGGAATATGGAATTATAGAAGGAAAAGTGAAAAATATTTCTATGATTCCGGATGATAAAGGAAATTATTATGTAGATGTAATTCTTCCAAAAGGCTTGAAAACTTCTTACAATAAAACCCTGAAATTTGATAAAGAACTCAGAGGAAATGCTGAAATTGTAACGCAGGATTTAAGACTCATTGAAAGATTTTTCTATCAGATCAGGAAATTGCTGGGGTATCAATCATAAATCAAATTCAACTAAAAAAAATCTGTGTATCTGTGGGAAATTACTATCAATGGATTTCACAGATTGAACTGAAGCTGTTAAAAATAAAAAAAACCGAACTTAACGTCCGGTTTTCATTTATTTTTTAATCAATCCTAATTCAATTAATCTTTCGTGTAGAAACTCTCCAGCAGTTGTATCTTCATACAGTTTAGGATGGTTTTCATCTACGCAGTTTTCTAAGGCATTCAGCGACATTTCGCTTATCGGATGCATAAAGAAAGGAATGGAATATCTTGAAGTTCCCCACAATTCTCTTGGCGGGTTTACCACCCTGTGAATCGTAGATTTCAATTTATTGTTCGTGTGTCTTGAAAGCATATCTCCAACATTGATCATCAATTCATCTGGTTCTGCAATCGCATCAATCCAATCACCATTATGATTCTGAACCTGAAGCCCTTTTCCCTGAGAACCCATTAAAAGGGTAATCAAATTAATATCTCCATGAGCAGCAGCTCTTACTGCATCATCCGGTTCCTGAGTGATTGGCGGATAATGAATGGGTCTCAAAATAGAATTTCCTTCAGCAATTTTATCATCAAAATAAAATTCATCAAGACCAAGATATAAAGCTAATGCTCTCAAAACATATTTTCCTGTTTTTTCAAGCATCTGGTAAGTTTCTTTACCCACTTCATTAAACTTTGGAAGTTCGTCTACGATAACATTGTCAGGATATTCGCTTTTGTATTTTGAATCATCAGAAACATACTGTCCGAAATGCCAAAATTCTTTCAAATCTCCTTTTTTGAAACCTTTTGCAGTTTCTTTTCCGAAACCTACATAGCCTCTTTGTCCTCCGATTCCAGGGATTTCGTACTTTTGTTTTGTTTCTGTTGGGAGCTGAAAGAAGTTTTTTACTTCTCCATAAAGATCGTCTACGAGCTGGTCATCAAGGAAGTGTCCTTTTAAGGCTACAAAACCAATTTCTTCGTAAGCTTTTCCGATTTCATTTACAAATTTCTGTTTGCGTTCCGGGTTGTCCGAAAGGAAATCACGCAGGTCTACACTAGGTATTTTATCCATTTTATAGAAATTTTACGTGATGCTAAAATACATCTTTTTTAAATTAAATCATTTTACAATTAATTATTTATAAACTAAATTTGTCTCATGAAATCGCAATGCCGCAATCGGTAAATAAATTCGGTAGAATCTAAGCGATTACATTAACAATAGAAATCTTCAAATGAAAAAATATTCTTCCAAAAGAAGTATTCAGGTACTTGCAAATCTTCTTCAGCAATATCAAATTTTAGACGTTGTCATCTCTCCGGGATCAAGAAATGCTCCTTTGGCGATTCATTTTTCGGAAATGGACGATTTCAACTGTTTCAGTATTGTAGATGAAAGAAGTGCTGCTTTTGTAGGAATGGGAATGGCGATGAGCGAGAAAAAACCGGTTGCAATTACTTGTACAAGCGGGTCTGCCGCAGCAAATTATTATCCCGCCATTACCGAAGCTTTTTATTCGAATATTCCTTTATTGATTCTAACAGCCGACCGACCGACCGATTATGTGGATTTGTTTGACGGACAAACCATTCGCCAGAATCATCTTTTCCAGCAGCACTCTTACGGTGATTTTCAATTGGTGGAAGACTCAAAGGATAATGCGGAGGAAATAAATTCAGATATTATCAAAAAAGCCATCGAGCTTTGTTTTGAAAAACAAGGTCCTGTTCACATCAATATTCCTTTAGAAGAACCGTTGTACGAATTGGTTTCAGAGCTTCCGACTTTTCCTCAGGTGGAAAAAACTATTAAAAAGAAAGATTACGAAATTCCTTCAAATCTTGTCGCAGACTGGAATACTTCTCAAAGAATTATGATTTTGGTCGGAACGAGAGATTACAGTCCCGAACTGGAAAATCAGCTGACGCAATTGGTGAAAAACCATTCGGTGGTTGTTTTAACTGAGGCTAACTCAAATGTATATCACGAAAAGTTTTTCAGACATATCGACCGGTATATTTTCAATTTTTCGGAAGAGGATTTCAAAACATATGCTCCGGATCTGTTGATTACAATCGGACAGAATGTGGTTTCCAAAAAAGTAAAAATGTTTTTAAGAAATGCACATCCAAAGCAGCATTGGCATCTTGATGAGGTTTGGCAGCCCGACACCTATTTTGCCCTGACTCAGAAATTGGAGATTAAACCTGAACTTTTCTTTGCTAAATTATTGAATTTTATTAATCTGGAACCCAAACCATATTTCAACTTATGGGATGTTTTAAGAGACAAAAAAGATAAAAAACACAAGGATTTTTTAAATTTAATTGAATTCTCAGATTTTTATTTCTTCAACAAAGCTTCTCAAAGTATTCCGGAGAATTATAATGTCCATTTCAGCAATTCATCAGCAATTCGTTATGCTCAGCTATTTGATTTCGGAAAAAGAAAAATCTATTGCAACAGAGGTACAAGCGGAATCGACGGTTCAACTTCCACAGCCATGGGGTTTGCCATTAAAAATGCAAATCCGACGGTTTTGATTACGGGAGATTTGAGTTTTTTCTATGATATTAATGGGCTTTGGAATCAATATATTCCGCCATTTACAAGAATTATTATTTTTAATAACGGGGAAGGAAATATCTTTAAAATCATTCCGGGACCGGGAAACGCAAACTCGAATACGGTGGACGAATTTATCTCGACAAAACATCAGAAGAATGCGGAATTTTTAGCAAAACATTTCGGCTTTTCTTACGTGAAAGTGGATGATGACGGAACTCTGGATCGTGTTTTTGAGAATTTCTTCAAACCGGATGCTCAGCCTAAAATCATGGAAGTCAACACACAAGGTAAAACCAATGCCGATACACAGAAAGCTTATTTTAATTTTTTAAAAGAAAGCAAATAATTAAAATTCTCGCAGATTTTACAGATTAGGCAGATTAAAAAATCTGCTTTATCCGCTTTATCTGCGTGAAATATAATTAAATATCCAAATAATCGTCACTTCCCGGAAGATTGATGATTTTATCAATGGGATAGATAAACATATCATCGAAGTCATTTAAAGCGTTAATTAATTGAAAATGTGAATACTCCTTGATATTTTGCATCGTGATCTCCGCTTCTTTGATCTTCTTCTTCTTTAAAAGATTTTGTCTTTGAACTCCATTTAAAAGATAAGTGAAGGGAGTAAACCAATCTTTTCCTTTTTGAAAAAGAATATTAGAAAAAGAAGTGTCGGTAATATGATTGTTTTTAACGATAATGATTTCTTCTGCCTTTGATTTCATCTTCATTTTTTCGAGCTCTTTACGGTCTTCAAATTTGAAAGAATAATCGTAGCTATTGTTTTCAACCAGTTGAAAATCCTGAATTTCAGGAATAGCATAAGGAATCATCTGTGTTCTGAATCTTTTATCAAGATCATAGACAATTCTCATTTTATAAAGACCATCTTCATCGTGCTCCAGATCTTTAAAAATTTTGGCAAGATCAATTGAACCTTCTTTCCCAAAATGGGCGAAAGTCTCGTTTACACGTTTCTGATGAAACTCCAGCAGGAATAATTCCTGATCTTCTACTTTAATGCTTTCAATGAATTGGGACATAGATTTTGTTTTTCATTTCCTGATATTCGTCTTCTAATTTACTCATGTGTGTAATTCCGCCACCACTTTTGAAATAGAGCTTGTCGCCTTCTTTTTCGATAAAACGAATCATTACGCAACTGTCTAAGTTTTCGCCATCAAACCAACCGCAAACTCCGGTGTAAAAACCTCTGTCGAATCCTTCTGCTTCGAGAATGATTTCTAAGGTTTTAGGTTTTGGTGCTCCTAAAATTGAGCCAGCTGGAAGAAGTTTCTGCATAATGCTTCCAATTTTTCCTTTAAATTCAGGCTTTATGTTTCCTGAAATTTCCGAGCTCATTGCAAAAAGATCTTTCTGATGCGTTTTTAAAAAATCAATAAACTGAAATTTATCTACTTTCACATCATCGGCAACCATGCTCAAATCATTTCGTAACAGATCTACCACGGTATAATGTTCTGCCTTTTCTTTTTTATCATTTTTCAAAACTTCGGCAGCATTTTCCACAGAAGCATCAATCGTTCCTTTCATCGGATAGGTCAGAATTTTATCATCAATAATCTTTACGAAAGTTTCAGGAGAAAAAAATACGAAAAAATCTTTAAATAAAACTTTATATTTTGCCTTTGAATGATGAAAAATTTCTTCTAAACTTAGATTGGTTTCAATTCTTGTTTTTCGGGTGTAATTGGTTAAGTATGAGTTTCCTAGCCGAATATTGTCCTGAACAAGATCAAATCCTTTTCTGAAGCTTTCGAGTGTTTCCGGATAAGATTTCCATTCTGTCTTTTTGTGTAGTGCTTCCTGTTTTTTTGTGTTCGAAAATGTTTGAAAATCAATAAGTAAGCCTTTTTCAGAAAGTTCGTTTTCTTTGCAGATTTCTACTTGGTCAACAAGAAAATCGATGATAAAGAAAAACGGAACTTTCTGTCGTGAAAGTTCGTCCATTTCCAAAAATTTTTGATGATTCGCTGAAAACATTCCGCAAAAGTAGTTATTGATGTTTACTTTTGCATAAAATTTTTTCAATGCAGGAGAACTATCCACAAAAACCGGGACTCGATTTTATTTTAAAGCAGGCTTTTTTTTACTGGAATAAAACTTTATTATACCAAATTTTATTTACGATAATTTACGGAACCATATTTTTTGCAGTTTCATTTTATATTATGCAGCGATTTGGGATTTATGATCAGTATGCTGAAGCTTTGGCAGATTATTCTAAAGTGGGAATAAGCGGGCTTGAAGAATTAAACGAAAAGTTAGCAGCAATAAGAAATACAGATAATTTTGCTTATGCTTTGTATGGTTTTATGGCAGTCTCTGCTTTTTTATTTCCTATGAATTTAGGTTTTTTTCAGATTTTCAAAAAAATAGATTTGAAAGAAGATATCGGTATTGGCGATTTATTTGTGGGTTACAACGGGATCAATTTTTTCAGATATGTTTCTTATTTTGTTTTCTGGTATCTGGTTTGTGAGATCCTAAAAATTACACTTATCTTACCTCTTTTCTGGATCATGGTTACAATTTTGGTGGCCCCTTTAATGTTTTTTCATAATAAAACAACTTTCGAGGCTATTTCGCTAAACTGGAAGGCTTTTAAAATGTATTTTCTTGAGATTTTAGTCTGTACGATCGTTGCAGTATTATTTAAGTACATCGGGTTTGCCTTATTTTTTGTTGGTGCTTTGCTTACTTTTCCTTTCTGGAATGCGATGATATATTCACTTTATAAAACAATTTTTAACGAAAAAAACTAAAGTTTTTACATTATCTGGTGTTTTTGTTCTTAAATAAATTAAATTTGAGAAACATTAAAAATTAAACACCATGTCAGAATTTAACGAATTTGATCAACAGGGCTCTGTTCCTGAAAGAAGTACAGGCTCCATTATTTCTCATGCTTTCGAAATGTATAAAGGCGTTTTTCTTTATGGTCTCGTGGCAATGATCATTTATCTTATAGGGGATTTTGTTATTCAGTCAATTTCCGGTTTCGGTTCCTGGACGAATTACAGTGATTTCAAAGATTTTGATGAAGATTCTTACAGAGAACTTTTACTTAATCGTCCCGGGGTAAGTTTATATTACTCATTTGCCGGAGTATTGAGCATTCTTCTTTCTCCACTTTATGTGGGATTAATTTACATTACCAATAAATTTAATACTAAAACTCCAATCGAGTTTACTGATCTTTTTATTGGTTACCGTCAGAATTTAGGGAATATATTGTTGTATAGTCTGATTACCAATATTATTTTGTTTATAGCGGCAATGCTTTGTTTCCTTCCTGTAGTTTTTGTTTTTCCTTTATTTTTATTAGGCTATCCTATTTTGTTATTTGAAAATGCAAATGCGATGGATGCGCTTTCGAAAACCTTTAATATCGCTAAAGAAAACTATAGTGTTTTCTTGGGAACCGGACTTTTGAGTGTCATTATCAGTATAGCGGGAATCGTTTTATGTTGTGTTGGTATAATTTTTACTGCACCGTTTATTTATATTGCCATGTATTCGCTATACTGTGCATATTTAGGTAAACCACGACAAATAACATACAATAAATGACACCACACCACAAAGAAAACCAGATCAGCAGCGTAGTTATAAAGCAGATCTTTTTGCTTGCCATTATTTTGATTTTGGCGGCATTAATCTGTTTTAATCTTGCTATGTTTATTCCTTCTGTTTTAGGAGCAATTACCATTTATGTAGTCTGCAGAAAATACAACCTTTACTTACAGGAAGAAAAAAAATGGAAACCCTGGGCTTCTGCTTTGGTTTTAATGTTGGCGAGTTTAATTGTGATTATTCTTCCGATATATTTTATTGCAGATTTACTCATTGAAAAATTAGGAAATGCGCAGGCCTACATGACTAAATTCAATGTATTTGTTGATAAAATTCATGATTTTGTTTATTCAAAAACTCAGGTGGATCTTTTGAGCAAAGAAAACATGACAAAGCTGAAAGATTCGGCTGGGCGTTTTTCTACAAAAGCTTTGAGCGGAACATTTAATACCCTGACTGTGATTATGTCAATGTATTTTATCCTCTATTTTATGTTTGAAAAGCCTAGGCTTTTTGAAAGGATCTTAGCTTCTGCGGCACCGTTGAAAAGAGCCAATGTATCTTTAATAGGAGAAAAAATGAGAAAGCTGATCATGGCCAATGCAATCGGACTTCCCGTTGTAGCATTGGGGCAGGGAATTATTGCAATGATAGGATATTTTATTTTTGGTGCGCCAAGTCCTATTTTATTATTTGCTTTAACGGCCGCGGCATCAATGATTCCGGTTGTAGGGGCCGCGATTGTATATGTTCCGATCTGTATTTTTATGATCGCTGAAGGGCAGACCGGGCCCGGAATTGGTCTCGGAATTTATTGCCTTATTGTAGTAGGTTTAACGGATAATGTCCTTCGTTTCACTTTGCTTAAAAAACTTGAAGATATCCATCCTTTAAATACGGTTTTCGGAATCATTATGGGGATGAGTCTTTTTGGGTTTATGGGATTAATTTTTGGGCCTATTTTAGTATCATTTACCTTGCTTTTGATTCAGGTATACCGAAATGAGTTTTCGGATGACGAAACTCCTGAACTCCAGCTTTCACAAAAAGATAAGAATGAAGATCTTGAAAATAAAATAGATTTAATAGTTTAAAAATGGAGCAGGGAATAAATCCTGAAATTTTACAGGAAATATGTGTCGTAAAAATGCCTTTTGGTAAGTATAAAGATACCATTTTAGCCGATCTTCCAATCAGCTATCTGGAATGGTTCCACCGAAAAGGAATGCCGCCGGGAAAACTGGGAATGCAGCTTTCTACGATTTATGAAATAAAATTAAATGGTCTGATGGATCTGCTGATCCCGATTCGTGGTGGAAAAGTGAATTATGAAAAACCTAAAACGAAGATTTATAAGTTTTAGAATTGGGCGGTTCCGTAGGAACCGAATGTGTGTAGGTTTTTGTATACGATGAGGGGCGTTCCGTAGAAACGCTATGTATAAATATAGTCAATATGCCAAATTCTTATTCACAAATTTATCTTCAGTTTGTATTTGCTGTAAAAGGCAGAAATAATCTAATACACGAAAGTTTCAGAGAAGAATTACAAAAATATATTTCAGGAATAATAAATCATAAAGGGCATAAATTAATTTCAATTTATGCTAATCCAGATCATATTCATATTTTTATCAGTCTTAAAAATCTAAATATTGCTATTTCTCAATTGGTAAAAGAAATAAAAGTGTCTTCAACCAATTTCATTAATGAAAAGAAATTCACTGATATTCCGTTTTACTGGCAGGAAGGATATGGATGTTTTTCCTATTCAAAAAGTCAAAAAGATACTGTTGTTAATTACATCAATAACCAAAAAGAACATCATAAAAAGAAAAGTTTCAGAGATGAGTATCTAGAGTTTTTAACAAAGTTTGATATTGCATTCGATGAGAAATATGTTTTTGAATTTTATGACTGAATAAAAGATATAGCGTTCCTACGGAACGCAAAATGATTCTAACCTCTCTTATTCACTACACACATACGGTTCCTACGGAACCGCCCAAATCAACTTTTCAAAGCAGCAATCTCATCTCTTAGCTTTGCCGCTTTTATGAAATCTAAATTCTTCGCGGCAGACTCCATTTCTTTTTGTTTTTGAACGATGATTTTCTCTACATCTTCAGAAGAATAACTTGCTTTTGTTTCGGCAACTTTTTGTACAATTTCTTTTTGAGTGTATCTTTCGTCTGGAAAATCTTTACTTCTTCCGACAAGATTTTCGGAGATTTTTTTATTTAATGCGGTCGGAACTTTGCCATGTTCTTCATTGTAAGCCATTTGTTTTGCACGGCGATATTCGGTTTCATCTAATGTTGCCTGCATCGATTTCGTAATTTTATCAGCGTACATGATTGCTCTTCCGTTGATATTTCTTGCGGCACGACCTACGGTTTGAATCATTGATCTTCGGCTTCTCAACATACCTTCTTTGTCGGCATCCAAAATCGCCACCAAAGAAACTTCCGGTAAATCTAAACCTTCTCTTAGTAAATTAACGCCAATTAAAACATCAAATATACCTAAACGAAGATCCTGCATGATCTGAATACGTTCCAAAGTTTCAACATCAGAATGAATATATCTTGTTCTGATTCCGAATTTTGTAAAATATTTCGTCAATTCTTCCGCCATTTTCTTGGTTAAAGTTGTCACTAAGACTCTTTCGTCAATTTCGGCTCTCTTATTGATCTCCTCCATCAAATCATCAATCTGATTAATGGTTGGCCGGATTTCAATAATCGGATCTAAAAGTCCGGTTGGACGGATAATCTGTTC
>Ga0213829_1002752_pt1 | contig 11163 bp, 10 predicted proteins | sample MC6MC0896MG_FD_180665 | JGI IMG/M metagenome (GOLD analysis project Ga0213829, IMG submission 180665) | Enriched soil aggregate microbial communities from Iowa State University, Ames, United States - MC6-MC0896-MG | ecosystem: Environmental > Terrestrial > Soil > Unclassified | place: USA: Iowa...
CGCGAATTCATCGCGGCCTGGCTGCGCGAACGCGGCTACAACGTGACGGTGAACGATCCCTACAAGGGCGTCGAACTGGTGCGCGCCTTTGGCCGCCCGCAAGAAGGCCGCCACAGCTTGCAGATCGAAATCAACCGCAAGCTGTACATGGATGAAGTCACGCTGCGTCCGACGGAAAACTACGGCCGCCTGAAGGCCGATCTGCGCGACCTGACCGCTGCGCTGATCAACTGGACTCGCGCGCAAACGGCCTGACGCCGGACGTTTGCGAGCAGGTGCCGGCCAGCGGCGTGGTAAGACTGGCCGGAGCAAGTGGGGTGCAAACCCCGAGCCCCATGGTTCGCCATGGGGCTTTTTTTTGCCCAACCAAAAGAACTCACCTGCCCGCTTCGGGCGGCAGCAAGCGAATGCAAGGAGCGCAGCGCGGGGGCATTAGCGTGTATAACTACGGCGAACCTTCTGAGGAGAGGCGTCGATGCACATCGGGATACCAAAAGAGACCCGAGACGGGGAAACCCGTGTCGCAGCAACACCGGAGACCGTCAAGAAGTACGTAGGCGGCAAACACACCGTTGTCGTGGAGCGTGGGGCCGGCACCGCCGCCCGCTATCTGGATGACGCCTATGAGGCCGCGGGCGCTACGCTCGGTTCCGCCCAGGATGCGCTGGGCGCGGAACTCGTCTTGAAGGTTCGCGCGCCCGCTTCCGCTGAATTGCCCCAGATGAAATCGGGCGCTGTCGTCATCGGCATGCTTGATCCCTTCGACGCCGAAGGCCTGGAACAGATGGCCGCGGCAGGACTCGTCGGATTCGCGCTGGAAGCCGCGCCCCGCATCACCCGCGCGCAAAGCCTGGACGTGCTGTCGTCCCAGGCCAACCTGGCCGGCTACAAGGCCGTGCTGCTCGCCGCGCACTATTACGGCCGCCTGATTCCCATGATGATGACCGCCGCCGGCACCTTGAAAGCCGCGCGCGCCGTCGTGCTGGGAACCGGGGTGGCCGGCTTGCAGGCCATCGCCACGGCCAAGCGGCTGGGTGCGGTGGTCGAAGCCTCTGACGTGCGGCCCGCCGCGCGCGAACAAGTCGAGTCGCTGGGCGCCAAGTTCATCGACGTGCCTTTCGAAACCGATGAAGAACGCGAGATCGCCCAAGGCACCGGCGGCTATGCGCGCGCCATGCCGCCCAGCTGGATGGCGCGGCAGGCGGCGCTGGTGTCCGAACGCTGCAAGCAGGCCGACCTCGTCATCACCACTGCGCTGATTCCCGGGCGGCCGGCCCCCACGCTTGTCTCTGCAGAAACGGTTGCGGCCATGAAGCCCGGTTCGGTGCTGGTGGACCTGGCGGTCGAGCGCGGCGGCAACTGCCCCTTGTCAGAGAAAGGCCTGGTGGTGGAAAAGCATGGCGTGACGATCATCGGGCTGACCAACCTGCCCGGCCTGGTCGCAACGGATGCCTCCGCGCTCTATGCGCGCAACATCCAGGATTTTCTGAAGCTCATCATCAATGCGGACGGCGCGCTGGCGATCCAGCGCGACGATGAAATCGTGGCGGCCTGCCTGGTGTGCGAAGGCGGCAATGTGTTGCGGAGAACCTGAACATGGAAGCGATCAACCCCACCCTGATGAACCTCATCATCTTCGTGCTGGCCATCTATGTCGGCTATCACGTCGTGTGGAACGTCACGCCCGCCCTGCACACGCCGCTGATGGCGGTCACCAACGCCATCTCGGCCATCATCATCGTGGGCGCCATGCTGGCCGCCGCGCTGACCGAAGGCGGACTGGCGCGCGGCATGGGCGTGTTCGCCGTGGCGCTGGCTGCGGTGAATGTGTTCGGCGGCTTCCTCGTCACGCGCCGCATGCTTGAGATGTTCAAGAAAAAGGACAGAAAGCCGGGCAAGGAGGAAGCCAAATGATCTCGCTGAACCTCGTCACCCTGCTTTATCTGATTGCGTCCGTCTGCTTCATCCAGGCGCTCAAGGGCCTGTCGCATCCCACGACGTCCCGGCTGGGCAACGCGTTCGGCATGGCCGGCATGGCGATTGCCGTGCTGACCACGGCAGCGCTGATTGTGGGGCTGGCGCGCGAAGGCGCCGCCACAATCGGGCTGGGCTGGGTCGTGCTGGGCCTGCTGGTCGGCGGCACCATCGGCACTGTGATGGCCCGACGCGTCGAAATGACGAAGATGCCCGAACTGGTTGCGTTCATGCACAGCATGATCGGCTTGGCGGCGGTTGCCATCGCTGTCGCCGTGGTGGCGGAACCGCATGCGTTCGGCATTGTCGCCGCCGGCATGCTGATTCCCACCGGCAACCGCTTCGAGCTGTTCATTGGCACGTTCGTGGGCGCCATCACGTTCTCGGGCTCGGTCATCGCGTTTGGAAAACTGTCGGGCAAGTACAAGTTCCGGCTATTCCAGGGCGCACCCGTCGTGTTCCCTGGCCAGCACATGCTGAATCTGGCGCTGGCGCTGGCGATGCTGGCCTGCGGCGTGTGGTTCATGCTGACGCAGGAATGGACGCCCTTCATCATCATGACGCTGATCGCGTTTGTGCTGGGCGTGCTGATCATCATCCCGATTGGCGGCGCGGACATGCCCGTGGTGGTGTCCATGCTGAACAGCTATTCGGGTTGGGCGGCGGCCGGCATCGGCTTTTCGCTGAACAACCCGATGCTGATCATCGCCGGCTCGCTGGTGGGTTCGTCAGGCGCGATTCTGTCCTACATCATGTGCAAGGCGATGAACCGGTCGTTCTTCAACGTGATCCTGGGCGGCTTTGGCGGCCAGGCGGGCGGCGCGGCGGATGCGGGCGGCGGACAACAGCGCAGCGTCAAATCGGGCAGCGCAGACGACGCCGCCTTCCTGATGAGCAACGCCGAAAGCGTGACCATCGTGCCGGGTTACGGCTTGGCGGTGGCGCGCGCTCAGCACGCGTTGAAGGAACTGGCCACCAAGCTCACCGAGCGCGGCGTCACGGTCAAGTACGCCATCCACCCCGTCGCCGGCCGCATGCCCGGCCACATGAACGTGCTGCTGGCCGAGGCCGAAGTGCCCTATGACCAGGTCTTCGAAATGGAAGACATCAACAGCGAGTTTGCGCAGACCGATGTCGTGCTGGTGCTGGGCGCGAACGACGTGGTCAACCCCGCCGCGAAGAACGATCCCAAGTCGCCCATTGCCGGCATGCCGATTCTGGAAGCCTACAAGGCGCGCACGGTCATCGTGAACAAACGCTCGATGGCGTCTGGCTACGCGGGTCTGGACAACGAGCTCTTCTACATGGACCGGACGATGATGGTGTTCGGCGATGCGAAGAAGGTGCTGGAAGATATGGTCAAGGCGGTGGAGTAAACCGCCCAGGTCCACGAATGCCTGATATCAGGCGTTCGTGGACTGTTGCAGTTGCGCATCCACCACTTCCACCCAATGCCGCACCGGCGTGTCGGTGCCGCTTTGCAAATGGCCAATGCAGCCGATGTTGGCCGACAGAATCACATCCGGCCCGCTCGCCGTAATAGCGCCCAGCTTGCGGTCGCGCAGCTCCAGCGCAATCTCCGGGTTCAGCACCGAGTACGCCCCCGCCGATCCGCAGCACAAATGCTTGTCGGCAAACGGCAGCAGCTCGAATCCCAAGTCCACAAGCAAACGCTCCGACAGCGGCCGCAGCCCCTGCCAATGCTGCAACGTGCAAGGCGGATGAAACGCCGCGCGCGTTCCCGGCGCCAAACGCGCACGCAGTTGTTCCGCATGCGGCGCGACAATTTCCGCCACATCCTTCACCAGCGCCACGATGTCCGCGGCCTTCTGCGCGTAGGCCGGATCATGCTTCAGATGATGCGCATATTCCTTCACCATGGCGCCGCAGCCCGACGCGTTCATCACAATGGCCTCAACCGCCCCGTCTTGCACCAGCGGCCACCACGCGTCGACATTGGCGCGCATCTGCGCCAGCGCCTCGTCTTGGGCATCCAGGTGAAAGCTGACCGCGCCGCAGCAGCCCGCCCCCGGCGCCAGCCGCGCGCCGATGCCCACGGCATCCAGCACGCGGATGGTGGCGGCGTCAATCGTCGGCATCATCGCCGGCTGCACGCAGCCCGTCAGCATCAGCACTTGGCGCGGGTGCGCCGCCACGTCGGGCAACGCACCGGCATCACGGCGTTCCGGCACCTTGCGTTTAAGCGCATCGGGCAGCAGGCCGCGCATGGCTTGGCCCACCCGCATCGCCGGCGCGAACAATGGCGACAGCATGGTTCGGCGCAGCAGATTGCGCTTCGTCTTTTCCGCCCAGGAACGCGGCACGCGCTCGTCCACGATCTTGCGGCCAATGTCGATCAGATGACCGTACTCAACCCCGGATGGACATGTGGTTTCGCAATTGCGGCAGGTCAGGCACCGGTCCAAATGTTGTTGGGTGGACTGCGTGGGTTCAGCGCCTTCCAGTACTTGCTTGATCAGATAGATGCGGCCGCGCGGGCTGTCCAGCTCGTCGCCCAACACCTGATAGGTCGGACAGGTGGCCGTGCAGAAACCGCAATGCACGCACCGCCGCAGAATGGCGTCGGCCTCGTTGCCCAGTTCGGTGTCGCGGGCCCAGGATGCCAGGTTGGTTTGCATGATGCGCTATAGCTCCAGGACCAGGCGGCCGGGGTTGAACAAGCTGGCGGGATCGAGTTCCTGCTTGAGCCGGCGCGTAATCAACGCGACGCCCGGCGCAAGCGGATGGAACACGCCATCGGCTGGCGGTTGGAGATGGCCCGCACGAAACAGCGTGGCATGGCCGCCCAAGCGCGCGGCGATCTCCCGCAGCTCGGTGGCGTCATAAGGACCGGTCAGCCAGCGCTGTCCGCCGCCCCATTCGATGAGCGTCGGCCCCAGCGCCAGCGCGGCGGCCGTCGGCGGCAATGCCAGGCGCCACAACGGCCGGTCTGGCGTAAAGAATTCGTGGGTCTGTTCGCGCAGCGCGCGCCACCAGGCTTGTGCGGCATCAGGCTCCATCGGGTCGCCGCCTACCACTTGCCGCGCGCTGGCGATGGCGGGCGGCGCGCCGGACAGGCGCACATGCATCGCGCCCTGGCCGTCGCCGTCGCCGCCCGTCCAACTGGTGGCGGAAATGGGCAGCGGCTTGCCGCGCCACAAGGCAAAACTGGCCAGCGCTTGCGCTTGGGTAGCGGGCAGCACCAGCGTCAGTTCTTCCATCGGACGCGGCACAACCTTCATCGACACATCAAGAATGGCGCCGAAGATACCGTGCGATCCGGCCAACAGCCGCGACACGTCGTACCCCGCCACGTTCTTCATAACCTCGCCGCCAAACGACAGGACGCGCCCTTCCGAATCCAGCAATCGCGTTCCGAGGATGAAGTCGCGCAAGGCGCCCGCGCTCATGCGGCGCGGGCCGGACAGCCCCGCCGCCACGCAGCCGCCTACGGTTGCGGACTCGCCAAAATGCGGCGGTTCGAAAGCCAGCATCTGACCGTTCTCGGCCAAGGCCGCTTCCAGCTCGGCCAGCGGCGTGCCTGCGCGCACCGTCACCACCAGTTCAGAAGGGTGATAACTGACAATGCCGCGATACGGCGTCATGTCCAGCAGGCAGTGGCCGTCTTGCGGCGTTACCGGACGGTAATTGCCATAAAACGCCTTGCTGCCGCCGCCCATCACAAACAAGGGCTTGTGACCGGCACGGGCCGTCATGACCTGGTCGCACAATTCCGACAGGACAAAATCCATAGGGGATACGTCCTAGAAGCGGGCGAGATCGGGGAAGCGCATCTCACCCGCATGGACGTGCATCTTGCCGTATTCGGCGCAGCGGGCCAGCGTGGGAATGACTTTTTCAGGATTCAGCAGGCACGGCGGATCAAACGCCCGCTTGACCGCCAGGAACGCGTCGAGTTCTTCGCGAGAGAATTGCACGCACATTTGATTTATCTTCTCCATACCCACACCGTGCTCTCCGGTCACGGTTCCTCCTACCTGCACGCACAGCTCAAGAATGGCCGCACCGAATTTCTCGGCGCGCTCCACCTCGTCCGGCTTATTCGAATCGAACAGAATCAGCGGATGCAGATTGCCGTCGCCCGCATGGAACACGTTGGCGCAGCGCAATCCGAACTCATCTTCCATCTGTTCAATGGCGCCCAGCACGCGCGCCAGATGGCGGCGCGGAATCGTGCCGTCCATGCAGTAATAATCGGGTGACACGCGCCCCGCAGCCGGAAACGCGTTCTTGCGGCCCGCCCAGAATTTCAGGCGCTCGGCCTCGGACGTGGACACCTGGCAGCGCGTGGCGCCGGCATCGCGAAACACCGCTTCCATGCGCGCGATTTCGTGCGCGACTTCTTCAGGCGTGCCATCGGACTCGCACAGCAAAATGGCTTGCGCGTCCATGTCGTAGCCGGCGCACACGAAGGGTTCGACCATGTGGGTCGCGCGGCGGTCCATCATTTCCAGGCCGGCGGGAATCATGCCCACCGCAATCACTTGCGTGACCGCATTGCCCGCCGCTTCCACGCTGGAAAAGCTGGCCATGACAACCTGGGCGCAGGCCGGCTTCGGTATCAGTTTGACGGTCACTTCGGTGACCACGCCCAGCATGCCTTCGGAGCCAATAAAGACAGACAGCAAATCCAGGCCCGGCGCATCCGGCGCTTCGGAACCCAGCTCAACAATGTCGCCATCGATCGTGACGACGCGCACGCGCAGCACGTTGTGTACGGTGAGCCCGTACTTCAGGCAATGCACGCCGCCGGAATTCTCGGCCACGTTGCCGCCAATAGAGCAGGCGATCTGGCTGGACGGGTCAGGTGCGTAGTACAGGCCATAAGGCGATGCTGCTTCGGAAATGGCCAGGTTACGCACGCCAGGCTGCACGACGGCTGTGGCGCTGGCCAGATCGATATGCTTGATGCGGTTGAATTTAGACAGGCCCAACAGCACGCCTTGGCTGTGCGGCATCGCGCCGCCAGACAGGCCGGTGCCGGCGCCGCGCGCGACGATGGGCGCGTTCAGGCGCTTGCAGATCCGCATGACGGCCTGCACCTGCTCTTCGGTTTCGGGTAATGCCACAACAGCCGGCAGCGCGCGATACAACGACAACCCGTCGCACTCGTAGGGACGGGTATCTTCTTCGCGAAACAACACGCAGTGCGCGGGCAACGCGGCCGACAACGCCTCGATGAGCTGCTGCAACGAATAAGGCGCCTGCACTTGTGCCAGGCCGGTTTCGACCAGTGAATTCATGAGCGCAACAATAGCGCGAGCGCTCTGTTAAAACAGGCCGGGATTTACCCGCATCCATGCAACGACCGGGGCAAAGCGACACGTAACCAGCCGTAATAGGTGCGATTTTTGTCGCTGAAAAGCCGCAAGTAATCAGGCCGAATAATCCAGCAGCGCCACTTTTCGGGAGATGGCCGCGCAGGTGTCGATCAGCGGCTGGATATAACTACCCATGCGGTCTTCGCTCATGCGAAATGCCGGAATGCTCAAACTGACGCACGCCACCGGCTGGCCCAGCTTGTCGGTAATGGCGCAACCGAAGCAGAAGATGTCCTTCTCGTTTTCTTCGCGGTCTTCCGCAAACCCCTGGCGGCGGATCTGCTCAAGCTCTTTGCGCAACGCGTCCGGCGTGCGCAGCGTGGCCGGGGTGAACACCTTGAAATCCAGGGTTTGAATGATGGCGTCGCGCGCGTCGGGTTCCAACTGCGCCAGATACGCTTTGCCCACCGAACTGGAATACATCGTGACGCGGCTGCCCAGGCGCGAATTCATGCGAACCGCCTTCGGGCTTTCCAGCTTGTCGATGTAGGTCATCTCGGAGCGATCTGGCACAGCCAGATGCACGGTCTCTTGCGTGTGCGCTTTGAGATCGAACAGATGGTCTTTGCACAGTTGCCGGATGTCGGAACTTTCCAACGCACGGCTCGCCAGGCTGACCAGCCGCGGCCCCAAGCCGAACGTCTGACCGTTGCGCTGCTGCACAATCAATTGCTCGGCCAGCAGCGCATCGACGATGCGGTAAATGGTGGGGCGCGGATAGCCCAGCCTGGCGCTCAGTTCGTTCACCGTCCAAGCCGTTTCGCCGCTGGATGCAATGACATCCAGCACGCGCATGAACTTGGAAAACGAAGCCGTGCCGGCGACCGGTTTGGCGCCGGAGGCGAGGCTTGACGAAGGCTTGTCGCGAGCGATTTTCACGCGGGTCAGGTTACCATGTAGCCCCCGTCCACCGGCATCACCACCCCCGTCATAAAGGCGGCGGCAGGCGAACACAAGAACACCACGGCTTGCGCCACATCGGCGGGCGTTCCCCACCGTTTCAGCGGTGTGCGTTCCAGAATGCGCGAGGCGCGGGCGGGATCGTTTTGCAGCGCTTGCGTCAACGGCGTGGCGATCCAGCCCGGAGCCACCGCGTTCACGCGGATGCCCGCATCCGCGTAGGCAATGGCCAAGGACTTGGTCAGTTGCGCCACCCCGCCCTTGCTGGCGCTATAGGCCGGCACCAGCCCGCCCCCGAAAAAGCTCAGCATCGACGCCGTGTTGACGATGCAACCTTGGGCGCGCGCCAATTGCGGCTGCAAGGCCTCGCACACGCGCATGGTGCCCGTCAGGTTGATGTCCAGCACACGTTCGAACACCGGCAGCTTGAACTCTTCTTGCCGGAAGATCACGCCCGCGCAGTTGATGAGTATGTCCACGCGATCAAGCGTGGCGGCAAACGCCGCCACGTTTTCTGCGTGCGTGACGTCCACCGTCACCACCTCGACACCCGCGGGCGGCGCGTCAGACGAAGGCAAGCCCACCGCAATCACGCGCGCGCCCAATCGCGCCAAGGCCTCGGCCACGCCATGGCCCAGGCCTTGCGTGCCGCCTGTCACCACGGCGGTCTTGCCCTTGAACAAGTCAGTCTGAAAACTCATGTTGGATGTCCTCAGCGCACGAATTGGTCGACGTAGTCTGCACCCAGCCCCACGCTTTCGTAGTGCTTGCGGCACATGTCCAGCTTGGTGAACACGTCTTCGTATCCGGTGTGGCGGCCTTCGCTGTCGCAGTAATACATGACGCCGTTGACCTGGAACATGGTGATCATTTCCTCTACGTCTTCCGGCACATACAAGGTGTGCGTTTCGCCCGGCGGCTCGAAGACGTAGCTGCCTTCGCGCGCAATCCAGTCGTGTTCCAGATAGCGCCACGATCCCTTGATGACGTAGCCGTGCACCGCCTGAGGATGGCGGTGGCAGCTCAGCACGCCCGACTTGCGCACGCGCAACAGGTTCATCCAATACCCCTGCGACACGTTCAGACAGAGCGGCCGGAACCAGACGTTGTCGGCCTGCGGCACCCAGACGCGCTCGTCATCCGGAATCACGCTTGGCACGACGATGTCGGGCAGCGCTTCCTTGGGGTTGGGGTAACGGTATGGGGTGGGGACAGCGGATGTCGTCGTCATCGCGGCTCACTTGATGCTCAAGGTCTTCAAGACTTGGGCGTAATCAGCGGTCTCGGCCGCCATCTTCTTTTCGAAGGTGTCGCCATCGGCGTACACATAGCCCAGGTTCTGCGCCTTGATCGCCGAGATCAGTTGCGGGTCCTGCGCCACCTTTTCAAAGACTTCCTTCAGCTTGGCCACCGTGGCGGGCGGCATGCCCTTGGGGCCGGCAATGCCGCGCCAGGTGCCATAGGCCACATCCAGGCCCTTCTCTTTGGCGGTGGGCACGTCGGGGAATTCCGGCACGCGCTTATCGCTCATCAAGACCAGCAGCCGCAGCTTGCCGGACCGCACGTATTCCGAGGCTTCGGCGGGGCTGGTCGCCACCGCATCCAGTTGGCCGCCCAACAGGTTCAGCAACGCAGGCCCCGAACCGGGAAACGGAATATGCGTGAAGCGCGTGTCCGACTTCACTTCGAATGCGCTGAGCGCCACGTCGTAGATGGAACCCGTGCCAGACGTGCCTACATTCAAGGTCGCGGGCGCTTTCTTCGCGGCCGCCATGAATGCTTCCAGCGTCTTGTATGGCGAATTGGCTGGCACCACGATGGCCGCCGGGTCGGCGTTCAACTGCACCAGCGGCGTGTAATCCTTGTACGTGTGGTCGAACAGGCCAAGCAGCGGCAGAATCACGAATTCCGCGGTCACAACCGTCAGCGTGTGGCCGTCGTTCTTGCTGTTCAGCACATACTTCCAGCCCACCGCGCCGCCCGCGCCGGACTTGTTCAGCACCACCATGCCCTTCGGGAAATATTGCGCCGACACTTTGGCGAAGGTGCGGGCCACGGCATCGGTGCCGCCGCCCGGCTGGAACGGCACCACCAGCGTGACGGGCTGGTTCGGATAAGCATCCGCCGCCTGCGCATGCACCGGCAACGATGCCGTCAAGCCCATTGCAATCAGGCCGGCCACCATCAAGCCTTGTCTCATCAACATCCTTGTCTCCTTTGTCATGGCCGGGTTTTCTGTTGAAACCCAGTCCGCTTTGTGGGATTCGCAGACGGTATTTTTATTTGTCCATATTATGGACAATTGTCTACGAAAATTCAGAATAAAGGATTTGGCCGGCCGTGTCACTGGGAAATTTGCGGGGCCGGTTGCACGGCGCCTGCCGCGATCAGGCAAAAAAAACCGACGGGCAAGGCCGTCGGCTTTTCGGAACTCGCGGGGAAAGGCGCGCCGCTTTCCCTTGGCCTATTACCAGGACACGATCTTGCCCGGGTTCAGGATGTTGTTCGGATCAAACGCGTGCTTCAGGCTGCGCATCAAATCCAGCGCATCTTCGCCATGCTCTTCTGCCATGAATTGCATCTTGTGCAAGCCCACGCCGTGTTCGCCCGTGCAGGTGCCGTCGGCGGCAATCGCGCGGCGCACCAGATTGTGGTTGATGGTTTCCGACTCTTCCCATTCCTGCGGGTTGTCGGCGTCCAGCAGCATCAGCACGTGGAAGTTGCCGTCGCCCACGTGGCCGACGATGGTGTACGGGAAGCTGGCGCGCTCAAGTTCTTCGACCGTATCGCGCACGCAATCCGCCAGGCGCGAGATCGGCACGCACACGTCGGTGGTGCTGGCGCGGCAGCCGGGGCGCAGTTGCAAGCCGGCGAAGTAGGCGTTGTGACGCGCGGTCCACAGGCGGCTGCGATCTTCGGGGCGTTCGGCCCATTCGAAGTCCATGCC
>Ga0213829_1002753_pt1 | contig 11163 bp, 9 predicted proteins | sample MC6MC0896MG_FD_180665 | JGI IMG/M metagenome (GOLD analysis project Ga0213829, IMG submission 180665) | Enriched soil aggregate microbial communities from Iowa State University, Ames, United States - MC6-MC0896-MG | ecosystem: Environmental > Terrestrial > Soil > Unclassified | place: USA: Iowa...
CCCGACCTGGTCTGCCGTCACTCCCTGGAAGTCACCTCGCCCCATGTCGATGATGTAATCCAGCGACCAGCCGCCGACCACACTATAGAAAGACAGGATCAGCAGCGCCGTGATCATCCCGGCAAAAGCTCCCCAGGACCACTTCGCCGAATGCCCCGCCTCCAGCGCCAATACCTTCAAGGCATTGGCCGGGCTCTGCCGGGCGCGACGGCCGATCAGGGTTTCCGCCAGCATGACCGGCACGCCGATCAGCGCGATACAGGCCAGGAACATCAGCACGAAGGCGCCGCCGCCGTAGACGCCGACCATGTACGGGAATTTCCAGATACTACCCAGGCCCACGGCCGAACCGGTCGCGGCGAGTATGAAGACCCAGCGGCTAGCCCAACTGCCGTGGACAGAAACCTTGTCTGTCGACATCGTTATCACGCCCAAGCGTTCGAAAAAGAGGCCGCATTGTCCGGGATTCAATCAACCTGCTCAAGCACGTAGCGAGACCGTAGCCGACTAGCTTGTAACTCCCTATAATGCCGCCCCTATGGCTAAACAGAAGAAACACCCCACAGGGACCATCGCGCAAAATAAAAAGGCGCGACACGATTACTTCATCGAGCACAAGTTCGAGGCTGGTCTGGTCCTGGCCGGCTGGGAAGTAAAAAGTTTGCGGGCAAGCAAGCTGCAACTGGTTGACAGTTATGTGCTGCTCAAGGATGGCGAAGCCTGGCTGCTCGGCAGTCACATTACGCCGCTGATGACCGCGAGCACCCACGTCATCGCCGATCCGACCCGCACCCGTAAATTGCTGCTCAACCGACGCGAGCTGGAAAAGCTGGCGTCTGCCGTGCAGCAAAAAGGCTACGCCTGCGTGTGCCTGTCCTGGTACTGGAGCAAGCACATGGTCAAGTGCGAGATCGCTCTGGGCAAGGGCAAGAAGGAATACGACAAGCGCGATACCGAACGCGAACGCGACGCTGGTCGCGAGTTGCAGCGTGCGGTGCGGAACAAGGGCAAGGAAGATTAATTTTCTTTCTGCCTGAGGCCGCCATCGTCAGATCGTCGCCCGGAGCAAGCTCGCTCCCACAGTGGATTTGTGAACGACACAAAACAAATGTGGGAGCGAGCTTGCTCGCGATGGCGATTGCAAAATCACCACGAAAGCCACTGACTACATCCCCTTGCGCCGCTCCGCCCGAGCCACCCGCTGCACTTCCTGACGCACCTCCTCCAGCACCTCCTGCACATACAAAATATGTCGACTGGAGACTTCCCGCGCCTGCTCCGCCCTGCCTTCGATAATCGCCAGGTACAACTCCCGGTGCTGCGAAATCAGCATGTCGCGGGTTTCGGTGCGTTGCTTGTACATCCCGCCAATGTTGGTCACCACATTGCGCTGGAGCAGATCGAACAGCCCGCGAATCGTGTGCAGCAACACCGCGTTGTGACTGGCCTCAGCGATTGCCAAGTGGAATTTCGCATCCGCTGCACCCTCCTCCGCACGGCTCACCTCGTCGTGGCGCGTGTAGCAGTCCTGCAATTCGTTGAAAGCGGTGGTCAGCCGTTCGCGATCGACATCCGTCGCACGCATTGCCGCGTAATACGCGCAGGACGCTTCCAGGGTGTGACGAAACTCCAGCAGGTCGCGCTGGGCTTCAGGATTGCTTTCCAGCAGATGCAACAGCGGATCGCTGAACGTCGTTCCCAACGACTCCACCACATAATTGCCGCCACCCTGGCGACTGACCAGCAAACCCTTGGCCGCCAGTTTCTGAATGGCCTCGCGCAACGAAGGGCGCGACACACCAAACTGCTCGGCCAACGTACGTTCGGCCGGTAGACGTTCACCCGCCTTCAGCGTGCCCTCGAGAATCATTCCCTCGAGTCGCTGGACAATATCGTCGGACAAACGGCGCTGACGTATCTGATTAAACCCCATAACTCACTTCTCCACGGCCCCAACGGCTCGCCGGGCCCTCTATTCTGGCCGATTCGCGCTGCGCCAGCACCCCTATCAGCATGCGCTGGTTCGACCGCATCAGACCACCCACGCACCGCCTATTCGACAAAAGTTGCAGGGTGACAAATTGACACGCCGCCCATAAGGCTTTTACCCTAGCCAGCAGCGATTGTAAATTGGTATTACCAATTAACCAAGCACGCTGACCAGTGCCTGACCAACAACAATTAGGGGCCACCCCATATGCAAACCTGGCAACAGCTCTATAGTCCGCTCGGCAGTCTCGGCCTTTCCGCGCTCGCGGCCGTCATCCCCATCGTGTTTTTCTTCCTGGCCTTGGCCGTGTTCCGCCTCAAAGGCCATGTGGCCGGCAGCATCACGCTGGCCTTGTCCATCGCGGTGGCGATCTTCGCGTTCCAGATGCCTGTCGACATGGCGTTCGCGGCTGCCGGCTACGGGTTCGCCTATGGCCTGTGGCCCATTGCCTGGATCATCGTCGCCGCGGTATTCCTCTACAAACTGACGGTCAAGAGCGGGCAGTTCGAAGTGATCCGCAGCTCGGTGCTGTCGATTACCGACGACCAGCGACTGCAAGTGCTGTTGATCGGCTTCTGCTTCGGTGCGTTCCTGGAAGGTGCCGCCGGTTTCGGCGCGCCAGTGGCGATTACCGCTGCCCTGCTGGTGGGACTGGGCTTCAACCCGCTGTACGCCGCGGGCCTGTGCCTGATCGCCAACACCGCGCCGGTCGCCTTCGGCGCCCTGGGGATCCCGATCATCGTTGCCGGGCAAGTCACCGGTATCGACGCGTTCAAGATCGGCGCCATGACCGGCCGTCAATTGCCGCTGCTGTCGCTGTTCGTGCCGTTCTGGCTGGTGTTCATGATGGACGGCCTGCGCGGCGTGCGGGAAACCTGGCCGGCGGCGCTGGTGGCGGGCCTGAGCTTTGCCATCACCCAGTACTTCACCTCCAACTTCATTGGCCCGGAACTGCCGGACATCACCTCGGCCCTGGCCAGCCTGGTTTCCCTGACCCTGTTCCTGAAAGTCTGGCAGCCGAAACGTGCCGCCGGCCAACACATCGTCGGCGCCGTCTCGGCGTCCGTGGTGAGCGCCAGCGCCGGCGGTTTCGGCCTGCCGCGCAGCACCGTGGCCTCGCCCTACAGCTTCGGTGAAATCCTCAAGGCCTGGTCGCCGTTCCTGATCCTCACCGTGCTGGTCACCATCTGGACCCTGAAACCGTTCAAGGCGATGTTCGCGGCCGGTGGCTCGATGTACAGCTGGGTGTTCAACTTCGCGATCCCGCACCTGGATCAGCTGGTGATCAAGGTCGCACCGATCGTGACCGCCCCGACAGCGCTGCCGGCGGTGTTCAAGCTCGACCCGATTTCCGCAACGGGTACCGCGATTTTCTTCTCCGCACTTATCTCGATGCTGGTGCTGAAGATCAATCCGAAAATTGGTCTGACCACTTTAAAAGAGACTTTCTACGAGCTGCGCTGGCCGATCCTGTCCATCGGCATGGTGCTGGCGTTTGCCTTCGTCACCAACTACTCGGGCATGTCTTCGACCATGGCCCTGGTACTGGCCGGCACCGGCGCGGCGTTCCCGTTCTTCTCGCCGTTCCTTGGCTGGCTGGGCGTGTTCCTGACCGGTTCCGATACCTCGTCCAACGCCCTGTTCAGTTCGCTGCAAGCGACCACTGCGCATCAGATCGGCGTCAGCGATGTGTTGCTGGTAGCGGCGAACACCAGCGGCGGCGTGACCGGCAAGATGATCTCGCCACAATCGATCGCCGTGGCCTGTGCCGCGACCGGGCTGGTGGGCAAGGAATCGGATCTGTTCCGCTTCACCCTCAAGCACAGCCTGTTCTTCGCAACGATCGTCGGCCTGATTACCTACATCCAGGCCTATTGGCTCACCGGCATGCTGGTGCACTAAGTACTACACGATAAAAAGAAAAATCCGACGCCGGACCACGATTCCGGCGTCAGCTATTCACCACCCGGTCTGCAAGGCTGCTGAAAGCTTCCCTCTCTATATTCAGCAGCCTCAGCGGACGGATAACCGGGCCCACCCGGAGACACGCCTGATGAGCGAGCTTTTTTACAACGCTGTGCCGAACGCGACCCGTGTCGCCCCGCCACTGCCCGAACCCCGGCAATACCCCAGCGAAAAACCGTCACGGGTCTACCTGTTCGGCACCTGCGTCGTGGATCTGTTCTACCCCGAAGCCGGGATGGACGCGATTCACCTGCTGGAGCGCGAAGGCATCCGTGTCGACTATCCGCAAGGACAAAGCTGCTGCGGGCAACCGGCCTACACCTCGGGTTACACCGAGCAGGCCCGGACCGTGGCGCGCTCGCAACTGGCGCTGTTCGCCGGGGATTATCCGGTGGTGGTGCCGTCGGGTTCTTGCGCGGGCATGTTGCGCGAACATTACGCCGACTTGTTCAAGGACGAGCCGCAGACGTTGAAACAGGTTCAGGCCCTGGCCGCCCGAACTTACGAGCTCGCCGAATTTCTTTTGTTCGTCTGCAAGGTGCAGCTCAAGGACAGCGGCGCACCGGTAAAAGTGGCGTTGCACACCTCGTGCTCGGCGCGGCGAGAAATGAACACTCACCTGCACGGCCGCGAACTGTTGGCGCAACTGGGCAACGTGGAGCGAGTCGACCACAGCCACGAAAGCGAATGCTGTGGCTTCGGTGGGACTTTCAGCGTCCGTATGCCAGACATTTCCGGCGCGATGGTGGCTGACAAGACCCGATCGTTGAAGGAATCCGGCGCGCACCAGGTACTCAGTGCCGACTGCGGTTGCCTGATGAACATCAACGGTTCGTTGGAGAAACAGCAGGAAGCGTTGCGCGGCCAACACCTGGCCAGCTTCCTCTGGCAGCGAACCGGAGGTGCCCGATGAACGCTTCCGCGATTATTCCTACGGTTGCCGTAGAAGAAGACTTCCGCACCCGGGCTCACGGAGCTTTGGGTGACAAGCAACTGCGAAACAACTTTCGCACTGCGATGGATTCACTGATGACCAAACGGGCAGCGTCCTTCAGCGATGCCCATGAAAGAGAACATCTGCGAGTGCTGGGCAATGCTGTCCGCGCCCGTGCGTTATCCAAGTTGCCCGACCTGCTCGAGCAACTTGAACAGAACCTGACCCGCAACGGTGTGACAGTACACTGGGCGGAAACGGTGGACGAGGCCAATGGCATCGTCCTGTCGATCATCCGCGCTCACGAGGGGCGGCAAGTGATCAAGGGCAAATCGATGGTCAGCGAAGAGATGGAGATGAACCACGTCCTCGCTGAACAGGGCATTGAATGCCTGGAATCGGACATGGGCGAGTACATCGTCCAGCTCGACCACGAGAAGCCTTCACACATTATTATGCCGGCGATCCACAAGAATGCCGGTCAGGTCGCGTCCTTGTTCCACGACAAACTTGGCGTGGAATACACCAAGGACGTTGACCAACTCATTCAGATCGGTCGCAAAGTCTTGCGCCAGAAATTTTTCGAAGCGGACATCGGCGTCTCCGGCGTCAACTTCGCCGTGGCCGAAACCGGCACCCTGCTGCTGGTGGAAAACGAAGGCAACGGGCGCATGACCACTACGGTGCCGCCGGTGCACATCGCCGTCACCGGCATCGAAAAAGTCGTGGAAAACCTGCGCGACGTGGTGCCGCTCCTGTCGCTGCTGACCCGCTCTGCGCTGGGCCAGCCGATCACCACCTACGTCAACATGATCTCCGGCCCGCGCAAGGAACATGAACTCGACGGCCCGCAGGAAGTGCACTTGGTGCTGCTCGACAACGGTCGCAGCCAGGCGTTTGCCGACAGTGAATTGCGCCAGACCCTGAACTGCATCCGTTGCGGCGCCTGCATGAATCATTGCCCGGTCTACACTCGAATCGGCGGTCACGCCTATGGCGAGGTTTACCCTGGGCCTATCGGAAAAATCATCACCCCGCACATGGTCGGCCTGGCGAAAGTTCCGGATCACCCCAGTGCTTCGTCACTGTGCGGTGCCTGTGGTGAAGTCTGCCCGGTGAAAATCCCGATCCCCGCCTTGCTGCGGCGTCTGCGGGAAGAAAACGTCAAGGCACCGGACAGCCCGCATCAAGTGATGCGCGGCCAGGGCAGCAAATATTCGCGTAAGGAACGCTTTATCTGGAACGCCTGGGCCAGGCTCAACAGTTCGCCGACGCTCTATCGCCTGTTCGGCTTCTTCGCCACCCGCTTGCGCGCCCTCGCGCCGAGCAACGTCGGGCCCTGGACACAAAATCACAGCGCACCGAAACCGGCTGCCCGCTCACTGCATGACATGGCCCGCGAGCATCTGGCCAAACAGGGAGACCGTTGATGAGCGCCAAGCAAAATATCCTCGCCAAGCTGCGCAAAAGTCTGACAGGCACCACGCCGGTGCCTGACGAGTTCGATGTCGAACTGGTGACCCAGCCCTACACCTACACACCCGAACAACGCATCCCGCAACTGCGCAAACTGATGGAAGCGGTGCACACGGAAATCCATCTGACATCCGGCGAAGGTTGGCCCGGGTTGCTGGCCCAATTGCTGAGCGATCGTCAGCTGCCGAGTGTGCTGATTGCACCGACTACGCCACATGGTCAACGTGTCACTCAACACTGGGCGAAAAATCCCGGGCTGCCGACACTTAAGTCCTACGAGCGCCCGGTTGAAGAATGGAAAGCCGAGCTGTTCAACGACACCCCGGCCAGCCTCACTACCACCCTCGGCGCCATCGCCGCGACAGGCAGCCTGATTCTCTGGCCAACGCGGGAAGAACCGCGCCTGATGAGCCTGGTGCCGCCGGTGCATTTCGCCCTGCTCAAGGCCAGTGAAATCCGCGACAACTTCTATCAGGTGCAGCAGGAATTCGAATGGGCCCAAGGCATGCCGACCAACGCGCTGCTGGTGTCCGGCCCGTCGAAAACCGCCGACATCGAGCAGGTGCTGGCTTACGGCGCTCACGGTCCGAAAGACCTGGTGGTTCTGATCCTGGAGGACCAATGAGTCTACCGACGGCTTTCCTGCGAGATGCGCAGCAACTGATTCCCCAAGAGCGCCGTTTCGACGACCCGCTCTCGACCCTGGCCTTCGGCACTGACGCCAGTTTCTACCGACTGATTCCGCAACTGGTGATTCGCGTCGAGTCCGAAGATGAAGTGGTGGCGCTGCTCAAACTCGCGCAACGGGATCAGGTCCCGGTGACCTTTCGCGCGGCCGGCACCAGCCTCTCCGGCCAGGCGATCAGCGATTCGGTGCTGATCGTGCTGGGGGATAACTGGAACGGTCGCGAAATCCGTAATCAGGGCCTGCAAATCCGCCTGCAACCGGGCGTAATCGGCGCCCAGGCCAACGCCTGGCTGGCACCGTTCGGGCGCAAGATCGGCCCGGACCCAGCCTCGATCAACGCCTGCAAAATCGGTGGCATCGTCGCCAACAATGCCAGCGGCATGTGCTGCGGCACCGCGCAAAACACCTATCACACCCTGGCCGGCATTCGCCTGGTGCTGGCCGACGGCAGTCGTCTCGATACCGAAGATGCGGCCAGTGTCGCGGCGTTTCGCGACAGCCACGCGGCCCTGCTTGAACGTCTGGGGGCCTTGGGCCGCGAGACCCGCGCCAATGCCGAACTGGCTGCGAGAATCCGCCACAAATACCGTCTGAAAAATACCACCGGCCTGTCACTCAACGCCCTGGTGGATTACGACGAGCCTGTGGATATCTTGAGCCACCTGCTCGTGGGTTCCGAAGGCACCCTCGGTTTCATCAGCGCGGTGACCTACGACACGGTGATCGATCACCCGAACAAGGCGTCGGCGCTGATTGTGTTCCCGGATGTGGAAACCTGCTGTAACGCGGTCACTGTGTTGAAAAGCCAGCCGGTGTCGGCCGTAGAACTGCTCGACCGCCGCAGCCTGCGTTCGGTGCAGGACAAACCCGGCATGCCGGCTTTCGTACAGCACCTGTCGAACAATGCCTGCGCCCTGCTGATTGAATCCCGCGCCGCATCATCTACTTTGCTGCAGGAACAACTGACGCAAATCATGGCGTCGCTGACCTCGTTCCCTGTGGAGAAACAAGTCGACTTCACCGAAGACCCGGTAGAAAACGCCCGGCTCTGGGCGATCCGCAAGGACACCTTCCCCGCCGTCGGCGCCGTGCGTAAAACCGGGACCACGGTGATCATCGAAGACGTGACCTTCCCGGTGGAACAACTGGCCGCCGGTGTAAACCGCCTGATCGAACTGTTCGACAAACATCACTACGACGAAGCGATCCTGTTCGGACACGCCCTGGAAGGCAACCTGCACTTCGTCTTCACCCAAGGCTTCAACAACCCGGAAGAAGTCGCACGCTATCAGGCGTTCATGGACGACGTCGCACAGCTGGTGGCGGTGGAATTCGGCGGCTCGCTGAAAGCCGAACATGGCACCGGCCGCAACATGGCGCCCTTCGTCGAACTGGAGTGGGGCAGCGACGCGTACCAACTGATGTGGCAGCTCAAACGCCTGCTCGATCCCAACGGCATTCTCAACCCGGACGTGGTGCTCAGCGAAGATCCGCAGATCCACCTCAAGCACCTCAAGCCACTGCCGGCCGCCGACGAGATTGTGGACAAGTGCATCGAGTGCGGCTTCTGCGAGCCGGTCTGCCCGTCAAAAGGCCTGACCCTGAGCCCGCGCCAACGCATCGTGATCTGGCGCGACATCCAGGCGAAAAAACGTGCCGGGGTAGACACCACAGAACTTGAAGCGGCCTACGAATACCAGGGCATCGACACCTGCGCCGCGACCGGCCTCTGCGCCCAACGTTGCCCTGTAGGCATCAATACCGGCGACCTGGTGAAAAAGCTGCGCAGCCGTAACGCGACCCATACGAAAACCGCCAACTGGATGGAAGGCAATTTCGCCACCGCACTGCAAGGCGCACGTTTCACCCTGCACGTGGCCAACGGCGCGCGGATGCTGTTGGGCGCGCCGCGACTGGCGAAACTCTCCGCCACCCTGACGCGGCTATCCAAAGGCCAGGTCCCGCAATGGACCAACGCCATGCCGCAACCGGAAAAGGCCATTCGCTTCAGCCCAAGCGTGTCGGACCAGCGCCCTCGAGTGGTGTACCTGGCGGCCTGCGTCTCACGGGTCATGGGGCCCGCGGCCGGTGATAAAGAGCAGATGTCGCTGTACGACAAAACCCGTGGGTTACTGGAAAAAGCCGGTTACCAGGTGGTGTTTCCAGACAACCAGGACAGCCTCTGCTGCGGCCAGCCGTTCGCCTCCAAAGGCTACGCCGAGCAGGCCGAACACAAACGCCAGGAACTGATTGGCGCACTGCTGCACGCCAGTCGCGGCGGGCTCGACCCGATCTACTGCGACACCAGCCCCTGCACCTTGCGCCTGGTTCAAGACCTGGGCGAAGTTCGACTCGACCTGTACGACCCGGTGCGCTTCATCCGCACGCACCTGATGGATCGCCTGGACTTCACACCCCAGGAAGCGCCGATCGCGGTGCATGTCACCTGCAGCACCCAGCACCTGGGCGAGAGCCAGGCGTTGATCGATCTGGCGCGCAAATGCAGCAAGAACGTGGTCATTCCCGAAGGCATTCACTGCTGCGGATTTGCCGGCGACAAGGGCTTCAGCACACCGGAATTAAACGCCCATGCCTTGCGTACCCTCAAGGACGCTGTGCAGCAATGCAACGAAGGCATTTCCACCAGCCGCACCTGCGAAATCGGCCTGACCCAACACGGCGGCATCGACTACCACGGCCTGGTGTATCTGGTCGATCGGGTCACCCGGGCGAAGGCGACCTGAAAAAAAACAGAACCCTGACGAACCGCCGCAGTCCACTGATCAAGCCCCGCAAAAACGCGGGTCTTCCCCACACTCGGCAGCCCGTCCTGATGGCCAGCGATGCCTGGACCCTCAGCTCAAGGAGATACACATGAAACGTTCTGTACTGTTAGGTCTGTTCGTTACTGCTTCCATGATGGCGTCCACCTCGTTTGCCGCCACAGACGACCTCTGCACGACCAACCTGAAAACCATCGAAAATGCCAAAGCACAGATTTCTCCAGAGATGAGTGATCAGGTGGCGGCCTCCGTCGAGAAAGCCAAAGCCTCTCACGCATTGGGCACCAAGAAAGGCACTGAAGATTGCATCGCCGAGACGACTCAGACCATTCAGGATATCCAGAAAACCAGTGACGGTGGCAAAACCCAATAGCCCAGCAAACGCCAACCTTCGGGTTGGCCTTATGGGAATCGTTGGCGTATTTGCTCACCGCAAATACGAAGCAAACCAAAACCCGCCGAGTGCGGGTTTTGTTGCATCTGAGGGTTGGCTAATCCTCTATAATGCCTGCTTCTATCAAACAGTTTTCTCATAGCATTTTTTGCACGAAACGAATTCCTGCGCGGCATCGGAGTCTTTTATGTAGACCCCCATCAATCGTGGCCGGTTTTCCGACCTCGGCCGAGCCGCCCGCCCATACGGCAGCACCGAGACCATCAGTCCAAGGAGATATCCATGAAACGTACCGCACTCGCTGGTCTGTTCATTTCTGCTGCAATGTTGGCCTCTCCCGTATTTGCTGCGGACAACGACCTTTGTACGAGCAAGCTGCAAGAGCTCAAAAACAAAGTCACTTCACTGCCGGCGAGCTCCAGCAACACCGCCATGGAAATCAAGCGACTGATGTCCAGCGCCGAGGCGTCCAAAGCCGCCGGGGACGACAATAAATGCGTCACCGAGGCCACCCAGGCTTCGGCGCTCGCCGACCAGCAGCGCAACCAACCCACCCCATAATCTGTGGTGGTCAACCTTCGGGTTGGCCTTCTCGCGCGTGTTGGCGTACACTACGCAGGCTTGTTGCTCACCATGATTCACAGAGCAACAGGCTCGGGGCCGTTTAGGATTCGACGCCGGTTGCGAAACTTTAGGTGCATGCCGAGTTGGTAACAGAACTCGTAAATCCACTGTTGCAACTTTCTATAGTTGCCAATGACGAAACCTACGGCGAGGAAACCTACGCTCTCGCAGCGTAAGTGACCTTTGCTTCTGGTAGCTTCGGCTCCAGCAATCACTAGGGGATGCCTGTAAACCCGAACTGATTGTCATATAGAACAGGATCGTCGCGTAGCACGTTGTGGGCGAAGTGACTAAAACTTACACAACTCA
>Ga0213829_1002754_pt1 | contig 11162 bp, 24 predicted proteins | sample MC6MC0896MG_FD_180665 | JGI IMG/M metagenome (GOLD analysis project Ga0213829, IMG submission 180665) | Enriched soil aggregate microbial communities from Iowa State University, Ames, United States - MC6-MC0896-MG | ecosystem: Environmental > Terrestrial > Soil > Unclassified | place: USA: Iowa...
GGGCGAGTACAGGAAGTGCCCAAGGTGGCGCAGCGACTTCGGCAAGGAGTCGATCGCCTGGATCACCAGGCCGGCGGTCAGCATGTGGGCGCAGCGGTCGTTGGTGAGGCGTCGGCCCGGGCGGGTTTCCTGCACCCCTTCCTTGCGAACCTCGTACACCTTGCAGACCTCCTTCCCGTCGTGGTTCTCCAGCATGACCATGATCTTCACATCGGCGGAGCCCCCCTTCTTGCCCAGGGCTGCCTGCTCTGCGGCCACGGCCAGGGCGGATGCGCGGTTCTCGTGCAGTGCGTCGTGCCAAACTTGGCGAGCGCTGATTACTTTCATGGTCGTTCCCCCTGGATGCGATTGGTCTTCTTCAGCAGAAATTCTTCGTAGCAGCGCTTCCGGCGCACTGCCCCAGCCCAGGACAGCGACACACCACCCACCACCATGAGGGCGGCCAAAATCAGGTATCCCCATGCTGGCGTCATGCTGCAGCCCTCCTCAGGTCTTTGAGCTTCTGCCTGTACAGGGCCTTGATGCCCTGCAGGTCTTCGATGGTCAGGCGCTGGGGCTTATGAGGCCCTTCCAGCCATTCAACCTGGTCGGCGCCGATGCGTTTCACCAGACGGATTCGGTACTCGACCGCGTTGCCCGACAGGTTCCGGTTGCACTTCACGCATTGGCGGTGGACGTTGAGCGGCTCGAAGCGCAGTTCCGGACAGGCGCCCACCGACCGGTAATGCCCGGCGTCCCAGCGGCTGCCAGTGATCAGGTCGTGGTCGCTCGGGTTCGAGTCGCAACTGATGCACGGCAGGCCGGCGTCGCGCTCGCGGATGTAGGCATTGAACGCGGTCTGCGCCTCGGCCATGTGTTCGCGGCGTGTCTTCAGCTTGTCCCGGCGCTCCTTTAAGTCCTCTCGGGCTTGCTTGGTGATGGCCTTGGCCGCGACCTTCTGCAGCTTCGGATCTTTGGCCATGGCCTTAGCACAGGCGATGCTGCACACCTTCTGCGTGGTCATGGTCGGCTTGAAAGGCTTGCCGCAACCTGGTGCCTTGCACTTCTTCGGTTTGATCTCGGCTACGCGCATGGCTCGGCCTCCTTGGCTTTCTGCTGCTCGGGTTGGAAGTCGCCGCGTAGGGGCATGAGATTGCTGGGCCGAACAAGCGCGAATCCGACATCTCCATTACTGCCGATAACACCATCGCCAGCCACCAGCCATGCAGGGTGCTCCCCTACATGAGTGATTGCTCGAAGGCCGTTGTGCTCGAACTCCAGTCGATCACCAGGAACCAGAAAGGCCAAAAGCTCACAAGCTTTGCCGATATTTTCGGGGCGCTTGATCGACTTGATAATCAGCGCCAGGTCGCCCGGTTTGAATTGATGGCTCATGCCGCCTCCTCCCCCAGCAGGTCAGCGAAGTGCACGCCGCGGGCGGAAAACTCCTCGACGATGCGGTCGGTGTACTGGCAGCCCTGGGCCCGGTCGAACAACCGAGTCACGGGGAACCCATCTGGCCCAAACATCGCGCACGGCCCCATCAAGCGCAGCTTCACGTCGTAATCCAGGTGGATGAACGACTCAGCCCAGCCGGTGCGGAATTCGGCGCAGCCGGCGCGCATGATCGGCACGCCCAAGTGCAGCTTGCAGTAGCGGCGCACGTCCTCGATGTCGCCCATCTCGGTGCTCTTGGCGACCCGGTCGTACATCGCGAACCACAATGCATTCTGGTCAAGGGTGCGGTCCTTGCCCGGGCGCATGCTGACCACGACGAACTTCTTGTCGCGGAACATGCGGGTGAGCATGGTGATGGCCTCGGACAGCTTGGCCTGACTGTTGACGCTGATTTTTTCAGCCATGTGCGCTCTCCTTGGCCATTTCCGCATCGACACCGATGTCGTAAATGTGATTTGTGCCAGGCACGCCAGGGAGGACATTTCCGTACTTCCTGCCTCCAACCCTCCGCAGCCAGCGATAACGATCTGCGTCCTCACGCAACGCTTCATTCTCCGACCTGAGCTGGTCGATCTCATCGAGCAGGGCCTGCATGTCATCGCCAGTGATCTCCATCGCGTGGTGCCCCCAATCGATGGCTGCCGCCCGGAGCTTTGCTTTGTCGATAGTCATGGCGCCACCTTCAGGCCCTGGGCCTCGATAGCATCCACTGCTTCGCCACGCATATCGTTCCAGCCACTCTGGAAGCAGGCGTAAGGTGGCGATTCGATTGCTGACGGAAGCTTCACCACCACGGCCTCGCGGGAGGCCTGCCAGGCCCACCATGCATCCCTGGTTCTGGTGTTGCAGTAGTCCGCAGGGTCTAGACCGCTACGCTTCAGCGCCAGAGGCGGATGGTCTGGGTATCGCTCGCACCATGCCGCTTCGAACTGCTCGCGCATCTTGTTGGTGTCCATCAGTGCTTCTCCTCGAGCTTGTTCATCAGCCAGGCGGTTGGGATGGCGGCCAGCAGGATCGACGGGCCTGCCATGATCGCCAGCTTCGCGGGCCACGACAGATCCAGCGACACGGCAAACCTGACCCACAGGGTGAAGGTCGCAGATGCAGCGATGATCACAATCGGTGCCAGCACGATCATCAGCACCGCTTTCAGATAGGTACGCATCACACCCCCTCCCCGGCCGGCTGCCCGGCGCGCTTGATGTTCAACTTGGCCAGCAGGTGTGCACGGCAGGCTGCGGCTGTGGTTGGGATCTGCTGGATCTCCAGCAAGCGGGCCTGGCGCTGCTTGGCGTGCTCGTCTGCGAGCTCCAGCAGGCTTTTCTGGCTGTCGTGGCCGATGCCGGTGGCGATGTCGCCCAGTGGCTCGCCGGCGACCAGCATGCGGATGGTGATGTCGTAGGCCCGGGCGAACACCTTCTCCGCGCGCTCCACCTCCATCGATCCCAGGTTCTGCGCCTCGCACTGAAGGGCCGCGTGGCGCACCGCTGCGTGCGACCATTGGCGTGCACCTGCCCTGCTGGGGTGGAAGTTCTCCAACGCCTCTGCCAGGGCCCGCGCAAGTGGCGGAATGCCCATCTCTTCCGGGGTCGGCTGGCATAGCTTGATGAACTTACCGCTGCTCGGGGCGAAGTCGGTACCCAGCAACCGGCACTTCTGGATGCCGAAGCGGATCTGCTCCAGGGTGTTGATGCCCGCTGCGACGAAGGACTTGATCCAGCTGCGCTTGGCAGCCTTCAGCGCGTCATCGTCCGGCCAGGCCTGCTTCCACGCCGGGAAGATGGCCTGTAGCTCCTTGAACAGGGCGTTGACCACTTCGGTGGTGCCTGGGTCCAGCTGCTTGGCCGGGGCGTGCACCTCGGCAGGAACGTTCTTGGTCGCCGCCATGATCTGCGTCACGCTGCGCAGTTTCGGTTGTGCACTCATAAGGCCCCCAGGTCATTTGCCCAAGTGGTATCGTTGAAGTCGGGGCCGCTGGCCGGGCGGCGAGATGCGAACGGGGCGGCGCCTGCTGGCTGGGGCAGTTCGTCTTCCCAGCGCTTGCCGTTCAGCCAGGTGGATGCGTGCGGGATGAACTGGCCGCCGTCCTTGGTCCAGTCGGTCGACACGGTCCAGGCAGCCAGGGCTTTGGCCATTAGGTCGAACAGATCAGCGGTGACCTTGATCTTCGCCCAGGCTTTCTTGGCGTCGGCCTTGCTCACCTTGCGCGGGTAGATCTTCCAGAAGCGCTCGAAGTCGACCAACTCGACTTCGTGAGAGTCAGTCCTTACTCCCTTCAGTCCTTGCTTACCTTCAATACTTACTAGTGTCGGATTTGCCGGATACGGCTGAGCCGGAAGCGGTTCAACCGGATACGGCAAAGCCGGAAGCGGTGTTTCCGAGACGACGTAGTGGGTTTCGCCCAGCAAACCGGACTCGCCACGGTCCTGGCGACGCTCGACGTAGCCGGCGGCAATCAGCTCTTGCAGCAAGCCGTACACGCCATCACGACCAGTAGGCTTCGACGACTTGGCAGTCTCGTTGCGCAGGTGGGTGACGGACACGGCCCAGTGGTCCGGCTTGCCCAACAGGAAGACCAGCAGGCCGCGGGCAGCCCAGCTCAGGCGCCCGTCTTCGCTGATCGACTTGTTGAGCATGTAGAAATTGGCCTCGGGGCGAGGTGCGCGGATGATGCTCATTGGCCTCGCTCCTTAGCGTTCTCGGCGCGGCGCTTGTCGCGGTAGGCGTACACCTCTTCGAGACCTTCCTCGATCTTCACGACTTCGCGGTCGAAGTAGGCTTGAGCCTGGGTTTCTTCTTCAGGTGGCAGCTCGCCAGGGCCACGCAATCCGTTCCAGATCCACTGCATCGCGGCATCGGCACCCTTCCCTTTTTGCCACTCGACCACAGCGGCACGCATGCCGAGCAGATAGCGCCCGAACGTCAGATCGAGCTCCTTGACTTGCATGCGCAGCGCCTCGTTCTCGTCAGAGATGCCGCGCTTGATGCGACGCTCAGCCTCAACGGTAAGCCTCCACGCCTCGTTATCGGTTTTGAGGCGATCTCGCTCAATGCGTAGCGCGCGGGCCTTTCGGAGTTGCTCGCTGTAAAGCAACTGAATGCGCTCGATCTCTGCCCAGTCCGAGTCCACGCCAGCCTTGAGCCTCTCGATTTCAGCCAGCAGAGCCAGGATCGTGGCTGGCCCAGCAGCGCCAATGAAATCTCGCTCTGCCCCGCCAGTGACGCGGGACAGGCCGAATGACTGCGGGCTGTACCAGTCCGGAACTTTGCTAGCGTCCTCGGCCAGCGCCTTCAACTTGTCCTTGTCGATACTCATGCTGCACCCCGCACGGCCTTGTCGTGGGTGTGCAGCAGATCTGCACAGGATTTGGCAGAGGCATCGCTCAGTTCAGACAGAAGCTGGTCGGGCTCATTGAATGCCTTCCAGTAGATGACGGCGACGTTGTGAGCAGGGACTTTGTACAGAGCCAGCGCTGTCATCAGGTAAAACGATGAGTAGCCTTTGTGATCTTTTTCGAAAAGCTGCCCGCCGTAGCAGTCTTCGAGATAGATCTGCTCCAGCACAGAAGCGTGCTCCAGTGCGGAAGACCAGGCGTCCATATCCGCCTCGGTGAATTTTGGGGCGCTGGGCGCCTGATTCGATACGGCTGCAAAGACCTCGTCGGCCTGCCTGTCGAGCGCGTGCATGTAGGCGCTGATTTGCTCCTGCGTGTCGCCGGGATATTGGTCGTCAATGAGCGCGGCCAGGGAATCGAAGTCGACACCTTCAAACCACTCACGCCCGTGCACTGCCGAGGCGTATCCGCCACACATTGCAATCAAGGCAGCCTCCGCGCCCCTGGAGTCGAGGATCAGCCCAGAAATCCGGCTATCTACCAGCTTTGCGCCGCGCATCAGCGACGTGGAGATGTGGCAGTCGATTCGCTTCTGAGCATTCCGCCCTCGGCCAACCTTTACCCACCCATCCGAAAAAAGAACGGCGTAAACCTGGCCAAGCCGATTGCGCGCCACAGAATCGTGCTTCGCGTTTTGTGGCGCGTGATTCGATGGGGCTTGTATACTGGATTCCTGCAGATGCATAATTCACCTCAAGAGTTTTATGTGAAGCAGAGAGCCGGGCCGCAATCCCGGCTTTTTTGTGCTTGTAAGAAGCCCGAAAGAGGGCCTCTGTCTTTCCACAATCAGGGAACATCGAGGCCCTTTTTGTGCCCTACCAGCCCCAACACGGGGGCCTTGTGTCGCATTTGTCTCAATTGCTCCTGCACCGCGAGTGAGCGACTCATTTCCAAGTACTCATCCGTCGATCTATCCAGGCTCCAGCCAAGGTCGGCAGCCAGCTGTCGAACCTCAGCCTTCACCTCGATTGGCAGCAATTCGAAGGTGGTTTCAGGCATAGGCCCTCCATAGGGGCTTCAGGCCGTTTTATCCTGCTCACCAGCGCCGTTCATTTCTCGGAGCAGATCAGCAGCGCCCAGGCGGCGGCCGAGGTTGGCCAGTTCGTGCACGTAGGTGGCCAGCTGCATGCCAGCCATACGGGCTTCCATGCGCAGCTTTCGAACCTCTTCAGGCTTCCAGCGCGACTTGATCACTTCGCTGCGTTTGTTGGCGGGGTCCAGGTGCATTCAGGGATTTCCTTGTGATTGAAAAGTGGTTAAGCGGCAGATTTCTTGAGGCTTTGCTTGCCGTTCTTGGCCAGCTCAGCGTGCATTTGGTCGATAGCGGTACCAGCTACATAGCTGGGGTTGCTGATCTGGCCGTTGCGAATTCGGAAAACCGTCGATACGTCGCACTTGGCGCGCTCTGCAATGGCCTTGTAGGTCATGCCTGAGCCAAGCAACTCGTCCAGTTTTTTGGGAAGATCGGTAGCGCTCATGGCTGCCTCCTTTGTAGATATGCACATAATCATGCACTGGTGCATATCTGTCAACGTTCAGCTGTATTGCCCTATGCACTGCCGGGAGGCAGCATTGCACCTATGCATAAATCGATAGACAAAATTCTCGCTCAACTCATGGCCGCAAACGGCATATCTCAGGTTGAGCTGTCGAGCCGCACTAGCGTCGGCCAGTCGACCATTTCCAGGATCCTCAAGCCCCAAGGCCCTAAAGGCATCAAGGAGCCAACCGACAAGCAGGTCAGACCTTTGGCCGAGTTCTTTGGGATCACCACCGACCAGTTACGCGGGTATGAACCTCTGGGCGAAGGCGAGCCAGAGGCGGAGCGACGTGAAACTCTATCTACGGCAGATATCGTCAAGCAGATGCTGGCGAAGCATGGCAAAGGCCTGTCTTCAGACGCCAGGCAGAAGATCGCCGACGCTATCGAGGAAAAATCTGCTGAGCAGCAGGCTTCGTCCAACGTGGTCACCGTGGACTTTTCGAGGCCCGGCCAGGTCGGCGACGAGGTATGGATCGCTCACTATGACGTCCGGGCAGCAATGGGTGGCGGCCAGATCCCTCACGACTATCCAGAAATGCTGCAAGACATCAGGGTCAGCCCCCGCCACCTTCGCGAAATGGGTGTCACGTTCAAAGAGCACTACCACCTGAAGATGATCACCGGATGGGGCCAGTCTATGGCGCCCACGATTAAGGACCGCGATCCACTCCTGGTCGATATCACCATTCGGGAGTTTACGGGCGACGGGATCTACCTCTTCTCCCATGACGAGATGCTCTACGTGAAGCGCTTGCAGAAGAAAGGGAAGGACCGCTTCAAGATGATCTCGGACAACAAGCACCATGATCCCGAGGATATTCGCGTGGATGACACGCACATCCTGGCGCGGGTGCTATACGTCTGGAACGGTCAGCCCGTCTAAGCCAGGGCAAGACGCTCTAACCATCCCATAGAGGCCCGCCAAGCGCGGGCCTTTTCATTCCCTCTGGAAAAATTTATGCACTGGTGCATTGACACCCCATTTGCACTGGTGCATATTTTGTCCATCGAGGCGCTACTGAGGCCCTCGGAGAGGCCCTCAAGCCTCACCGCTCTTTACACAACCTGACGTGAACCCCTCGACGTACCGGCAGCCGCCGGTGGCAACCAAGCTAAACCGTCGACCATGCAGCCTCTGGATAGCTGCCGTGCTTCCACATGCAAGCACGCGAAATCACCCGCCCAAACTGGCAATGCATCGAACACGAAATGTGCGGCGCCGGTGAGAGACGACTCGGTAGCGGTGGGTGGTGGAGAAAAGAGATTTCACTGATGCAGCTTGGCGACAGGCTGCATTGGGAAATCAACCGCCCTGGAGGGCAAGACGATGTCAGAAATGACGCGTGAAGAGGCCTACGACCGTATCGCCGAGATTGCTGAAAAGCACGCCCTGATCGCTCAGGCCTTCGGCGGGGTGATCACCGTAGTCCATCCCGAAACACAGCGTGCGCACGGCATCGAGGAGAAGTGCTTGTATATGGCCGGCCAGGGCAAATATCCCGAGCCAAAGGCCGATCCTGCTCCTGTCGCGAACAAACCAGAAGCTCGCGAGCAGGCAGACCTGTTCGAATCCTGACAGCCGGAAAGACGGCCCGATGCCCTGCTCCCCATCGCAGGCTGCATCGGTGATTCATCTGCTCGCGGGAACGGCAGGCATGCCAATGCCGCTTGAGGCTGGTAACTCAGTTAGGTAGAGGCCAGTGCACGGGAGGTCGCGGGTTCAAATCCCGCTCAGCCGAACAGATGAATCACCGATGCAGCTTTCATCGATTTAAAGCTCATCGAAAAGAGTATTACGCAAGTTAAGACTCACCATCATCAACCTTAATCGACGTACACGCAGGCGAATCCGGGGCCTACCCGGCCAGGCCAGATGCATGTGAGGTAGCGCTCACCGCCTGCACCCGTTCCCTTCACATACGACCGCATTGGCGGGTGCCAGGCTGGCTTTTCACGCCCAGTTTGGTCACTGCGCCTGGCATCCGACCAATGCGGTTGTCCACTGAGGCCAAAACCATGAGCAACAAGGACACCTTTGCCTTTCCGACGCCGGCCAGCGAGTACGCCGGTCACGGCACGGCTTTCGGCATGACCCTGCGCGACTACTTCGCGGCCAAGGCCATGCAGGCATCAAGGTCCAGGCAGTCTCAGTACGCTAGCTGGGATGATCTGGCGCAAGACTCATACGAAATTGCCGACGCCATGCTCGCCGCCCGGGTGAAGCCATGAGCGGCTGGATCAAGTGCAGCGACAGGCTGCCGGAGGTCGGCTCCACGGTCTTGGCATGGAATGAGGTTTACGGCGCTCGTGAAAGCCAGTACCTGGAGTACTGCGAAGGATCAATTGCCCACTTCCACGGCTACCCGCCGTACTTTTCGTGGGAAGAGCCGCAAAGCAGTTGGGCCTCAAGCTGGAAGCCGACTCACTGGCAGCCCCTCCCTTCCCCACCCACCGAGTAACCCACCACCTGGAGGCGACCATGGGCGCACTTCGAGCAGCACAGTTTGAGTACGACAACCGGATGCCGCCGGCGGTGAGCGAAGTAGCCGACGCGGAATCCACTTGGATCGACGACGGCATCGCTGAGCTGATGGCGCGCCGCGACGTAGTGTTCCAGCGTCGGATGCGCCCGAAGCAGGGCGTCACCTATGAGCGCTTCGCCCAGGCGGTGGATGAGTTCGTGATGGGCCAGCTGGGCCTTAATGGCATCAGCAACTCGGTGCTGGGCCGGCTGGTTCTGGCTGCGCGCTGCAAAGTGACCGGCGACGCAGCAGCGGCAGCCGACGAGATCCTGAGCGTTGCCAACCCTGAGTCGGCGCTGGAAGAGATCGCCCGCCAGCTGCTCACCCCCTTCGCCAAAGAAGGAGTGCTGGCCCAGGCCGAGGAGGCGCAGTGAGAAGCCCTCATGTCCTGATCGACCAGCAACTGGATGCTATGAGCCACCCCAGCACGCCTACAAGCTACTCGATGATCATCTCTCATCAGCTGACGGCAATGCTGAGCGACGGGCGCATCACCATCGAAGAGTTCAACCACTACTGCGGGCGCCTCAACAAGATTGTTGATGGGCGCAAGGAGGTTGCATGACCACGCCGGTTTTCCCATCGCTGATCGATGACCAGGTGGCTGAGGCTACGCAAGCCGTGCCAGATGACCGCATCTTGCTGGTGTTCAAGGGGCTGACGCTCGAAGACGCCATGAACCAGGCGCGCATGGCTCACATCGAGAACCCTGAGGCCTGGTCGGGCCGCGCTTACCTGTGCGGTATGTGCACTTTGGCATACGAGGTGCGTACATGAGCTACTCACGCACCGACTACTACGCCGAAGGCCTGTCGGAAGCATTCGAAGAGCATGGCGTTACCGCAACCCCTGAACAGATCCGCGCAATCGCAGGTGATGTTGTGGGCTGGGCCGAGTGCATCGGTATGGCCTTCCATGTTCCGGCTGGTGACCCACGCGACACCGAGCTTGCCGAGCTTCGCAAACAACTTGAGCAAGAGCGAAACAAGGTTGCGTGCGGAGTCTGCAAAGGCTCCGGCCTTCTTCGCTTCCAAGGTCCGTACCACGGCTCAACGTCTACATGCCACAAATGCAATGGCGCAGGCAGGCACAACCCATGACTAGCTACCAGCGCGCCCGCCGTTTCGCCACCTGGCGCGGCAGCTTCATCGCCCTCTTCTTCTGCACTGCCTGGATGCTCGCAAGCGCCTGGGCAGGCTGCGTTACCTCCTGACGCAAGACGCCCGAGTACGGCGGGCCCCTTCGGGGGATAACCGTGCCCGCAAGGGAGCGTAAGCCGGCAAGAGCGCGCAACCATCACCGGCAGCCAGGGCGTTCGGCCTTACATCACGGGCGTGACCTGGCATTTCCCCTATTCCTACTGACGGCGCCGGCCTGGCGCGAGGTTTTCTAATGTCCACTACCAACATGCGCATCTGGGAGAAGGTCCAGACGACCGACACCCGATTCACCAAGGACGCCAAGGTCGGCGGCCAGCAGATCACCAGCCTAAACGGCACCGCGATGGTCATGAAGGCGACCGAGCTGTTCGGTCCGGTCGGCATCGGGTGGGGCTGGAAGATCATTGAAGAGCGCTTCGACGATGGCCACGAGATCTACGCCGGCGAAGGCGACAAGCGCACCTGCATCGGTCGCGAGATTGGCCATACCGTGAAGATCTGCCTTTGGTTCGTGCAGGACGGCCAGCGCGGCGAGATCGAGCAGTACGGCTGCACGCGGTACCAGTACAAGACCAACTACGGCATGACCACTGACGGCGAGGCGCCGAAAAAGTCACTCACGGACGCCATCAAGAAAGCTCTGTCCATGCTCGGCTTCAGCGCCGACGTGTTCCTGGGCATGTTCGATGACGTGAACTACGTGCAGCAGCTGCAGGCCGAGCAGGCGATCGAGCAGGCGGAAGACCGCCAGGCCGAGATTGAACGCCAGCAGCAGGAGCGGCTGGACTTCATCAAGGACACGATCGAGACCATGAAGAAGGCGGTGACGCCGCATGAGCGCAAGAAAATCCACGACCACGCCGTGCGCAAGCTCATCGGCCGCAAGGACGAGAAAGGAGCTGCGCGGATCTCGCTCGAACTGAAGACCCTTGAAGCCGGCAAGCCACAGGAGGCTGCAGCATGACCCAGCTCTATGCGCTCACCGGCCAGATGGCCGAACTGGCCGCCATGTGCGACACCGACGACGAAGGCCTGAAGCAGGCCATTCAGGACACCATGGCCGGCATTCAGGGCGAGTTTGAGGTGAAGGCCGACAACATCGTCA
>Ga0213829_1002759_pt1 | contig 11152 bp, 12 predicted proteins | sample MC6MC0896MG_FD_180665 | JGI IMG/M metagenome (GOLD analysis project Ga0213829, IMG submission 180665) | Enriched soil aggregate microbial communities from Iowa State University, Ames, United States - MC6-MC0896-MG | ecosystem: Environmental > Terrestrial > Soil > Unclassified | place: USA: Iowa...
GCCGGAGCGCCGGAACCAGTCCGAGGAGGGCCGGGACCACCAGGATGAGCACCCCCAGGAAGACCCAGTGCCAGCTCGCCACCTGCGCCACCAGGCCGCCGATGTACGGGCCGAGGATGGAGGGCAGGACCCAGGCCGCGGCGAAGGCGGCGAACATGCGGGCATGCAGATCGGCGGGGTACGCCTTGCCCACCAGGACCGTGAGGGCCACGCCGTTGGCGCCGCCCGCGAAGCCCTGCACGATCCGGCCCAGGACCAGCAGCTCCATGGTGGGGGCCGTGCCCGCGATGACCAGACCGAGGGTGAAGAGGGCCACGGAGGCGTAGATGGCGCCGACCGGCCCGCGCCGGTCGGACCAGCTGCCCGCGAGGACCATGCCGATCACGCTGGCGGCCATCGGCCCCGCGAACGCCAGGGCGTACAACTGCTGTCCGCCGAGCTCCTGGGCCGCCACCGGCATGACCGTGGTGACCGCCATCGACTCGAAGGCGTTGAACACCACCAGGGCCAACAGACCCAGGCTGGTCAGGGCGTACGGAGGGCTGAAAACACCGTGGTGGGAGGCGGGGGCGGCAGATGGCACAGCTCCTATTTGAGCGCCTGGCCGAGCCCCCTGCCAATGTCCCGTGAACGCCGTCCAGTCAACCGAACACGAGTGCACAGCGGGGTGGTTTTTCTCCGGCGCCGAAGCGGCTTCCCGGGGGTGCCGGGCCGCCTTTCCCCGCCCTTCCGGACATTCCCCCGCGCTGTGGCGCCGGGGACCGTCCACACGGGCGGGGAAACCCGCGGCGGCAGCGGATGAACGACGTCGGCGGCTCAGCTGAGTGCACGGCGGCGGGAGGCTCCAAGGGTTCCGGAACGGACCCTGCCCGCCTAGGCTGGGAACACATCACCGCATTTCAGACAGGAGAACACCCCATGGCCTGCCGCATCAGTGAACTCGTCTTCGGCTGCCGCGAACCCGAGGTCCTCGCCGACTTCTGGTGCCAGGTTCTGGACTTCGTGGTCCTGGGCCGGGAGGACGACGGGTCCGTGGAGATCGGCGCGCGGGACGGCTTCGGCGGCTCGCAGCCCACCCTGTTCTTCAGCTACCGCGAGCAGCCCGAGCCCGGGAAGTCCCGGCTCCACATCGACCTCAACGCCACGGACCAGGAGCAGGAGGCCGAACTGGAACGGCTCCTCGCCCTTGGCGCACGGCCCGCGGACATCGGCCAGACGGGCGACGAGCCCTGGCACGTCCTCGCCGATCCGGAGGGCAACGAGTTCTGCCTGCTCAAGCCGCGCATCGCCCCGGTTCCGGTGCCGGCGGGCTGAGACTCACCGAGTTCTGACGGCAGCAGGAGAAGCCTCATGGCTCTGCTCACACCCCGGGCGTTTCTGGACGGGAAGCGCGCGACGGCGGACGAGCTCGCTCCGCTGGTCTTCGCCGGGAATGCACATTTCACGGCGATGCAAGTGTCCGGCGGGGCGGTCCGTGGCCTGGATCTTCACCTGAAACGGCTGCGCGAGGCGAGCGACGAGCTCTTCGGCGCCCACATCTCCGACGACCGCCTGCACGCGCTGCTGGCCGCCGCGATCGACGACGAAGGACGCGACTCGTCGCTCAGCCTCTTCGTGTTCCCCGGGACAGATCACGCGGAGCTCCGCGTCCTCATCCGCATCAGCAGCCTGGCGGATCTCACCGTGACGCCGGTCCGGCTCAAGACCTTCGAGCATGAGCGATTTCTCGCCCGTTTCAAGCACGTCGGTGAGATCGCCAAGTCGTATTTCAAGAGCCTGGCGCAGCGGGACGGGTTCGATGACGCCGCATTCGTCGATTCGCAGGGAAGGCTGAGCGAAGCCTCGATCTGGAACCTCGCGTTCTGGGATGGCGAAACAGTGCTGTGGCCGGAGGCCGACGTGCTTCCCGGCGTGACCCTGCAGATCCTGCGCCGGCAATTGGAGGCCGCAGGCATTCCCCAGACAATCCGCCCTCTTCGCGCCGACGACCTCGGCAGCTCACTCACCGGCGTCGTCATGAACTCCTGGACCCCCGCGCTGCGGGTTTCAGACATCGACGGTATCCGGCTGGGGGACGGGACGGAATTCGCCGAACTCCTGCACCGGGCCTACGCAGCCGGGCCACTCACGGCTCCCGATGGCGTCACCGCAGTGGACTAGAGTGGCGAGGAACAGCCGACACCCGTGAGCCTTCCCGGCCGGTTCGACTTCTGAGCCGTTCCGCCAAATGACCCACGGAGATCGTGTCCGGCAGAAGGTCAGCACCGCAGAGGAGGACGAGCCGCCGTGGCGTCAGGCAAGACCCCTTCGTCCCCCCGCCGGGTCACCCTCAACCACGTGGCCGAACGGGCCGGCGTCTCGCGCTCTGCGGCGTCCTTCGTCATGAGCGGACGAACCGATCAACGCCTGTCCGCCGAGGTGTTCGCCCGCGTCCGCGCGGCGGCGGAGGAACTGGGATACACACCGAATCTGACCGCCAAAACCCTCAGGACCGGACGCTCGGGCACGGTGGCGCTCGTGTCGGACTTCGTCAGCACCACATCGTTCGCCAGCACGATGGTGCGTGGCGCGCTGGAAGAGCTCTGCCAGCGTGATTCGCTGCTCTTCACCGTGGACACCCATGGCCGCGAGGATCTCGAATCGCGGCTGCTGGACAGCCTCCTGGCCCGCAACATCGACGGCGTCCTGTATGCCTCGATGTTCACCCGGTCCGTCACGGTTCCGCCGGTCCTGAAAGACACCCCGGTCGTCCTGCTGAACTGCCTCTCCGACGACGGCGGCGGGATCTCCGTGATCCCTGACGAGACCTCGGCCGGCGAGGACGCGGCGCGTCTTCTCCTGGAGGCCGGCCACGTCCAGGACATCTGGTTCGTCGGTTCCATGCCCCCAGGCCAGGTGGGAGGCACGATCTGGCCCCCTTGGGCGCCACTCGCGCTGTCGGAACGGCGGGAGGGGATCGAACGCGCGCTGAAGAACGCGGGCACGTCCCTCGCGGGAAGCGTGGTGGTGGAGGAGGACTGGGACATCGCGAACGGCCGCGCCGCCGTCGCCGGGCTCCTGGCGAGCGGTGAGCGTCCCCGGGCCCTGATCTGTGTCAACGACGCGGTGGCCATCGGAGCAGGTCACGCTCTCCGGGCCGCCGGGCTCCGAGTTCCCGACGACGTGTCCCTGGTCAGTTTCGACGGCACCCCGCTGGCGCAGGCCGGCGAGCCCGCGCTCACCACCATCGCGCTCCCCCACCTGGAGATGGGCCGCCGCGCCGCATCCCTCCTCTCCGACCCGGACCGCGCTCCCCGCCGTATCCGGATCCCCATGCCGGTGATCCCCGGAGGGTCCATCGCCGTCCCGCGCACCGGTCCCTGACGCCTTCCGAGGTGAGAGGCGCCATGACCCGATGGCGCCCCAGGACCATCCACGCTTCCGCACCTCCACCGGCCCCCTCAGGCATACCGCCGTTTGTGTCTCATGACCTCTTTACAGCGGGTGCTAAATCGATCTAGCATTCAGATGTCCGACCGAACGGCATCTCATTCAGCCTTCGGGATGCTGGAGTACAAAGGAGTAATCACATGGATGGATCGCGCCGCTTCGGGGCGATGAGCCCCAATCCCTGGTGGGTCGGTTTCGTCTGTGGAATGGCGACTTTCGTGGACGCCGCCGCCACCACGGGCATCGGCATCGCGTTCGTCCTCTTCCAGGCGCCGACGCCGGGAGCGCCGGGGCTCACTCCGGACCAGATCGGGATGCTCACCGGCGTTCTGACCGCCGGCGTCGCCATCGGTTCGCTTCTGGGAGGCCGGCTGGGAGACCGGTTCGGGCGCCGGACCGTCTTCCTCACGACCATGGTCCTGATCGTGATCGGTGCGGCCACACCGTTCCTCGGCGTCGGTTTCGGGACGCTCCTGCCGGGCGTGGCACTGATCGGCCTGGGCGTCGGCGCTGATCTTCCGGTCGCCCTGGCCACCATCTCGGAGGCCGCCACCGACCGGAACCGGGGAAAGATCATCGTGTTCTCCAATCTCCTGGGCGGATTCGGAATCCTCCTGGCGGTCGTGCTCGGCATTCAGTTCGGCGCTCTGGGGGCCGACGGCGGACGGATCATCTTCGGCGCCTTCGGCGGCGCAGGCCTTCTGGTCCTAGCGCTGCGGCTCACGATCCCCGAATCCCGGACGTGGCTGCTCGCCCGGAGTTCGGAAGAGCCGGCGGCCCGCACCACACGCTTCACCACTGCGCGGCTCGCCGATCTGGGCCGGGCGCCGCTGCGGAAGCCGCTGCTCATCCTCCTGGCGTACTACACGCTCACGTCCCTGGCCATCAGCGTTGCGGGCAGCTTCGGAACGTTCGTGGCGGTGAACGTCGCCCACCTCCCGGTCAGCGAATACCAGACCTGGACCCTCCTGGCGATGCCCGCGGCCGTCATCGGGGCGCTGTGGTTCATGTCCGTCGCCGACACCCGGTTCAGAATGACCTATTTCGTCCTCGGAGCGGTCACCGTGGTCGTCTCCAATCTGGTGCCGGTCCTGTTCGGCTTCTCACTGCCCACCCTGGTCATCTCCGTGATCGGGTCGACCTTCGCCGGCGCATTCTGCTTCGAAACGATCATGAAGGTGTGGACGCAGGAGTCCTTCCCCACGATGCTCCGGGCCACGGCCCAAGGGACGATCTACGCCGTGGCCCGGTTCGCCACCGCCGGCCTCAACGTCGTCACCCCCGCCCTGCTCGCACTGAATCCCTTCAGGGTCTACGCCGGAGTCGCCGCAGTCGCCGCACTCGGTTTCCTGATCGGATGGCTCGGGTTCCGCCGCAACACCATCAACCACTTCACCCTGCCCACCCCCGGCCGGCCCGCCGCGTCGGCTCGCCCCGACGTCGTCGCCGCGCCCTAGTCCCCACGCCTCAGGAAAGCTCACCACGATGGATCTCAGACCATTTCACACGACGGTTGACGGCCTCACACTCCGGGGCTCCCACTATCTGCCGGCCGACCGTGCACCCAGGGGAACCGCCGTGCTGTTTCATGGGTTCGGAGGCTCCCGGGTGGAAACCACGGGCGTGTTCGTCACGCTCGCCAGATCCCTGACCGAGGCCGGCGTCGCCGTCGTCGCCTATGACCGCGCCGGGCACGGGGAGAGCGACGGCGACTTCTTCAGCACCACCGCCTCGGGCGACATCCGCCAGGCACACCAGGTCCTGGAGGCTGCCACCCGCCTCGAAGAGGCGTCAGGCGCTGGAGTGCATCTGGTCGGCATGAGCCTGGGAGCGGTGATCGCGTCCGTCGTGGCGGCGGAAAGCCCGTTGCCGATCCGTTCGCTCACGATGTGGTCCACGGCCGCGGTCTTCACCGATGACATCAGATCAGGCCGACTCCAGGGGAAATCCCTGGAATCCCTCGACACCGACGGATTCTTCGACTTCCTCGGCATGCGGCTCGGCCCCGACATGCGGGACGACGCCCTGACGTTCGACGTGTATGGGCGTGCGGCCCCGTACCGGAATCCTGCGCTGCTGCTCCATGGCGACGCCGACTTCGTCCCCGTCTCCTACGCCGCCCGCTATCTCGACGACGAGGTCTTCGGCGCCGGTGCCGAATTGGAGGTCGTCACCGGCGCCGACCACGGATGGGCGCAGTTGCCGCAACGGGATCGGCTCATCGAACGCACCACTGAGTTCATCCTCAGCAACACCCACGGAAAGAAGCCATGAACACCACTTCCCCTCGCGCCGGTCTCGGCGAAGTCGTCGACCTCGACGGCGGCAGCGTCCTCCTGAGTGGACATCTGGACACGATCCGTTCTTCGGGCATCCGCCCGGTGCGGATCCCCACCGCGGCCTGGCAGAAGTTCCCGCCCCACGGCGAGAACCTGCGCGCGGTCACCATGCAGGCGAGCGGGGTGCGTATCGCCTTCGAAACGTCGTCTACCCGGGTCACTCTCCGCGTCCGGTGCACGCGCTTCCAGGTCGAGGACTTCCTGGGCGCCCGTAATCAGTTCGTGGCCGAGGTCGGGGAACGTGAAGTGGGCCGCGTCGACTCCCCCGTCGACGCCGTTCTGAAAGTCAGTCTGGCAGGGGACCGGGCGCAGCTCCTTGGAGCCGGCGAACCGTCGGAGATCCTTTTCGACGCGCTCACGGCCGGGCCGAAGCGGGTCGTCATCTGGCTCCCCCAGGGGATGATCGTCGACCTGATCGGCATTCGCGGCGACGCCACCATCAGCGCCGCCGAACCTCTCCGCCGCCCCGTGTGGATCCACCACGGAAGCTCGATCAGCCACTGCGTGGAGACTCTCTCCCCGACAGGCGTCTGGCCGGTCATCGCGGCCAAGCAGGCCGGGCTGGACGTCGTCAACCTCGGTTTCGGCGGGCAGTGCATGCTGGACCCGTTCGTCGCGGATGCCATCGCCTCGACCCCGGCCGACGTGATCTCCCTGAAGGTCGGGGTCAACATGGTGGGCGCTCGTTCCTTCGATCAGCGCACGTTCGCGCCCGCCCTGCACGGGTTCATCGACCGGGTGCGCGTCGGCCACCCGGACACACCCATCGTGCTGGCCTCGTCGATCCTGTGGCCCGGCAGCGAGGTCACCCCCGGCCCGTCGGACGTCGAGTTCCTCCCGGGCGGCTCGCTGCGGTGCTTCACCGCCGGCGCCAAGGAGGACGTCCTCAAGGGAGCGCTGACCCTGCAGGAGTCCCGGCATCAGGTGGCCCACGTGGCGGGGGTGAGGGCTGCCGCAGGGGAGAAGATCCACTACCTCGAAGGCTTGTCGCTTTACGGTCCGCAGGATACGAAGCGCTTCACGCTGCCGGATTCCCTGCATCCCGACGCCGAGCTCTACGCCGAGATCGGTCAGAGGTTCGCGCACGCCGTCTTCGGGGAGGGCGGACTGGTTCCCAGGCCCACCTTGGGCTGACACCACGGGCACGGCTTGCCGGCCCCGGCAGTCCGCACAGCACGGCTGCCGGGCTGGGCCGCTCTGCTCGCGACATCACCTTTCCATGCCCGCAGTGTTACGGTCGCGCCAGGCGAAGCAGGCCTGCACCTTACGCTGCACACCAGGCACACCAGGCACACCAGGCACACCAGAGAGCGTTCCATGACCATCATCCAGTCGATCCTGCCCATCATCGTGTCGCTCGTCGCGGGTTACGGCCTGGGCAAACTGCTGCCCCAGCGGGCCAACACGCTCTTGATCAGGCTGATCGGCCCTCTCGTCTGGCTCCTGCTGTTCCTCATCGGATCGGAATTCGGCGAGGTCATCTCGACAGCGGAATCGGCGGGCAAGGTTCTGGGAACCGCCATGTCGTTCGCTGTTCTGGCCACTTTGATCCCGGGCGCCCTGATTTTCGCCACGCGCCCCCGCTCCTTGAGGAAAGCCGCGGGCCGTCGGGGCTTCCGATGGGCTCACCTGTGGCACCCCCTCAGAGAGTGCGTGGTGGCGGTGGCCATGGTGGCACTGGGCTGCGGGTTCCATCTGGCGAACAAGGCGCTGTTCGACGGCGGTGTGAGCCTCCCCACGAGTTCCACCTTCCTCCTCGTCCTCATCGTCCTGGTCGGCGTCGATCTGGCGGAGACGAAGCTGGGATCGCAGTGGTTCACGTGGCGCAACCTCTCGATTCCGGTCCTCGTCGTCGCAGGCTCGATCCTGGCCGGACTGATCGCCTCCCTGATGACCGGCGAAACACTGCGCACGTCCCTGGCCCTCACCAGCGGCTACGGATGGTTCTCGCTGTCCAGCGTCCTGGTGGGTGACGAACTGGGCCAGACGTACGGCACCATGGCCCTGGTGATCGACCTCGCCCGCGAGCTGCTGGCCATCGTCATCCTCTATGCGCTGGGGAGCAGCCACCCCCATGCGGGTATCGGCAGTGCCGGCGCCACAGCTCTCGACTCCACCCTGCCGATCATCAAGCAGGCGTGCTCCCCGGAGGCCGTTCCCACCGCCATGGTCAGCGGGTTGATCCTGACCGTGCTGGCGCCGATCGCGATCACCACGGCGCTGGCCTGAGAGAATGACCGGACCGCGCGCATTCCAGGAACCGCCCATCGGGCGAGAACACCAGGGTGCGACGACCAGCTCCGTTTCTCTCCTCAGGTGGTGACCCCTCGTGACCGACCAGCCCTCCGCGGCACCTCAGCAGGGCCGCACACGCCGGCAGCCCCCGGGGTCGCCGTCGCTCGCTCTGACCATCCTTGCGGGCGGAGTCCAGCAGGACATCGACAGGGTCCTGGCGGGGCACGGGATGAACCCTCGCAAGCACGGAGCATTGGGGCACATCCACACCGAGCCGGGGATCTCCATCAGCGAGCTGGCCCGCCGCTCGGGGATCACGGCGCAGAGCATGCACACGCTGATCGCCGCCCTCATCGCCGAAGACCTCGTCCAGAGCACGATCCCCCGGCCAGGCGCTCCGGCGTCGCTGGCGGTGACTGATGCCGGAGCGCGCCTTCTGAGAACCATCCGGGCAGAGCTCGCAGTGCTCGACGAGCGCTTGTTCGGCCCGGCAGCCTCTGCCGAATGGCAAGCCCTGGCCCAGGCCGTCCACGACGTGGCGGAGCTCCGGAAACGGGCCTGAAAACCCGGTGGTTCACGGCCGAGCACGACCTATCCTTCAGTTAGACTGCAAGGTATCAGTTTGACTGAAAGGTAGGCAGTGAACAACGTCATTCTCATCGCGCATGTCATCGGGGCCATCGTGCTCATCGGCCCGCCGACGGCCGCCGCCAGCATCTTCCCCCGCCACGTCACGGTTCGGACACCCGGCGGGACGGAACCGGAGGGACCGGGCGACGCGACCGGCGCGGCCGCGCAGAACCCCGCCCTCCTCTCGGCCCTGCACCGCCTGACCCGCGTCTACAGCACGCTGGGCGCAGTGGTCCCCGCGCTGGGCATCATCCTCGCCGCGAGGATGGGAATTTTCGGCGACGGCTGGGTGATCACGTCCATGACGCTGACCGTGCTGGCGGCTTTGATCCTCGCCTTCGCCGTGATCCCCCTTCAGCGCAGAGCACTCGAGGGCGCCGTGGAACGGCTTGCGCTCCTGAAGCTGCGCGCCTCGGCGGGCGCGTTCGCGGTTCTGTGGGCAGTCGTGGTCGCGTTGATGATCCTTCGCCCGGGAGCCTCCGCATGAGCCTGCAGGTTGAACCCGCGCCGTCCCGGGCGACCCTGAAGGTGTTGCAGTGGATGGGAATCGTCGAGTTGTGCACGCTCAGCGTGATGATCGTCAATCTTCTGACCCTTCGCGACCGGCTCATCCCCGCGGTCGTGGGTCCGCTGCATGGGCTGACCTGGGTGGCACTGCTGATCGTGGGGGTTCTGGCCGGAGGCCTGTCCCGGAGAGACCGCGTGCTCCTGGCGCTCCCGGCGATCGGAGGGGTGGTTGCCGCGGCCCGGCTCACGGGGACGTTCCGGCAGGACGCACCGGGATGATCGTCAAGACCGCCCTGCCGCCTCGGCCGAGAACAGCTTCCGGTAGTCCTGCAGCGACCGCCCCGCGCACCGCTTGAAATGAGTCCGGAGATTGGCGCCGGTCCCCATGCCGACCGCCCGGGCGATCTCCTCAACAGAGAGCTCCGTGCTCTCCAGATACTCCTTGGCCCGGTTCACCCTCGCCTGGATGAGCCAGCGCCCAGGCGGTACCCCGTGCTCCGCCGTGAATCGCCGTTCGAAAGTCCGAGCGCTCAGCTGGGCACGGCTCGCGAGGGACGCCGTGGTGTGGTGAAGGTCGAGGTGGGCGAGCAGCCACTCGACGAGCTCCGCCGTCGCCTGTCCCCGCTCGCTTCCGAGCGGCGTCTCGATGTACTGGGCCTGCCCGCCTTCCCTGAACGGTGCCACGATGCACGCGCGCGCCACCGTGTTGGCGATGCGCGTGCCGTGATCAGCACGGATCAGATGCAGACACAGGTCGAGCCCGGCGGCCACTCCGGCCGAGGTGAGCACCTCACCCTCATCGACGAACAGCGCCTCAGGCTGGACGACGACGGACGGGTGCCGCCGGGCCAGAAGGTCACCGTGCCGCCAATGGGTGGTCGCGGCCCGTCCGTCCAGGAGCCCCAAGGATCCCAGGAGGAACGCGCCGGAACAGATCGACGCGATCCGCCGGCTCCGCCGCGTCGCCATCTCCCCCAGAAGCGTCGCCAGCCCCCGGGCGAGACGGTCGCTTTCAGCGGGATCCAGGAGGGACTCGCTCGAACTGACGATCACGACATCCGCCGACCGCAGCTTCTCCTCGAGCGGTTCGGTCGTCAGGGTGAGGCCCTCGGCGGTCACCACCTCGCGCTTCCCGTCCGCGGACACCACGGCCACGTCGTACAGCGGCGCTCCGGCGTCGTCGCGCGCGGCGCCGAAAAGGCGGGACGGGATCCCCAGCTCGAACAGGGGCGCCCCGGGGACGGCGACGGTCACGATGCTCTGCATGGCGGAATCCTTTCACAGAGTGACGATTCCGCCACTGTTGCCGGGGCGCCCACCTTGAAAAGCTGGAGTCATGAACACCACCACGACCACACGCGACGTCGTCGATGCCTTCTTCGCAGGCTTCGCGGCCGGCGACCTCGACGCCGTCAAGGCACTCTTCGCACAGGAATTCACTCTGACGGTGCACGGGAGCCCCCGCACGCCCTGGGCGGGAACCCGTCACCGCCTCGAAGAGCTCGACGGCTTCTTCGCGGCCTTCGGGGCCCTGGGGCCGGCCACCGACTACGCCGTCGAGCACCTGGTGGTCGACGGTCGGCACGCCGTCGCGATCGGCCGCAACGCCTTTCCCGTCACGGCCACGGGAAAAACCTTCACCAACGCGTTCGCCCTGCACTTCACCGTGGCCGACGGTCTGATCACCGGATACCGCATGCATGAGGATTCCTACGCCATCGACCAGGCCTTCGCCGCCTCCTGACAGGACACCGGGAGGGCCCGCCCGGCGCATCCCGGCGGGCCCTCCCGGATTCTCAACCCGCGCGGGCCCGGCCTTCAGGGAACTCGGACCCGCCCCGAGCACGCCACCGCCAGCAGCGCCACGCACGCGGTCAGCGCGAACACCCCGAGGAACGCCCCACCCGCCCCGAGCAGATGGAACACCAGGCCCGTCGCGGCCAGGGACAGCGCGGCGCCCACGGAATCCGCGACGTTCGCCGCGGAACCGTTGAAACCCTGGTCGCCCGGGG